>Ga0209390_10008141_pt1 | contig 13095 bp, 6 predicted proteins | sample BON01_FD_187212 | JGI IMG/M metagenome (GOLD analysis project Ga0209390, IMG submission 187212) | Freshwater microbial communities from Lake Bonney liftoff mats and glacier meltwater in Antarctica - BON-01 (SPAdes) (version 2) | ecosystem: Environmental > Aquatic > Freshwater > Ice > Glacier... | reverse complement strand
GCTGAACCCCATGACGCCGGGAGAAAATGAATTCTCCTACACGGCTCGCTATGCAATACAATGGGATACCCTGAGTGTGTTTTACAATACGTTTGGTGCCGCGCTGAACTGGGACTTTACGGACACGCTGCGACTCTCCGTTTCGACGGATCAGATACTCTCGTCAGAATATAACAGTTCCAGTGTGATGGCGAACCTGATGATCAGTCTGCCTGGCGGCCGAAAATTCACGCCCGTCCGGAGAAAGTAAAGCTTTTCCTGGGGTGCGCCTCAGGCCGCAGCAAAGTTGGTATTTGGGGTAAAATTTGGGTAGCGGGATATCGTGAAATCGGTGTCGCTGCGTGAAGTGGATTCAGGCGGTGCAGGAAAAGCTCGAACAGGAGCGGCAACTTGCGTCAGACCGAGGTCGATCACGTGAGCAATGGAAGCAGAAGTGTGAGACCGCTTCGGCGCGGGCAGAGCAGGCCGAATTGCTGGCTCAACAGCGACTGGAAGAACTGGAACAGGCACACACGGAAACGACTCTGGTTTACGACGCCGCTCATCACGGATTCTTTCAACACTGCGACGTTGAGCTTGCCGCACATCTCCGCGCACGACGGACCGCGCTGCGCCATGCCTGCGTGGAGGCCGAGCTGATCACGTTCGCTCGTCATGAAAGTGCGTCCGCCAGGTCCGGCGAACGTCTGATGGGAAGTTCAGAGGTGGAAGACGCGTCTTTTCCCCTCACAAACCGTAAACAGATCTCACCTGATCGATGTCCCAATGCAACTCCAACTTTGCTGCTGCCAGTGGAACCCCGTTGGAGGCCGGACGTTTTCGAGCCGCTTTTCCTGGGGTGCGCAATCTCCACGGCGGCCCCAGGGCTTTGTTGTAAAAACCCACTGGGGTGGCGTGTGCCCGGACAGGCGAAATAACTCGTGCGACTGAAACCACGCACGACTCAACAGAAGAGGTCAACGCCTTTTCTGAAATCCTGCAATCATAATGTTCTGAGCGGAAAGTCCGGCATTGGAATAGGGCGATTCGGTCAACGGAATACCAAATGTTTCGGTTAGTTCGGACTGTTGCGTTGGGGGATTGGAAAAGTTCTAACGAAAGCAACATGAATTATGGACTAAAGAATTGGAGCGTCATAATTCGGTAGTCGGGTTGCGTTGACTAGACCCTGCCTGTGCGCTGGGGACGAATCATCCGACGCTCTCTCCGAACCAGACCTGCAAGTTCTGACTCGGGAAGTCAACTGTTCGAAACCAACATTGCTGCATCCGCTGTGAGTGGACTGCGGCACGATTCACTTTATTTTGTTCATCGGAGAATTCAGGTGCGAAAAAGGTATTGGAGTAACAAGTTACTTCGTCAATTTTTAACGTTGGGCTTGTTGGTCTGTTTTGTGTCGTCGTCGTTTGGTCTTGATGAAAAACGAACGACCGGAATGACGGTATTCTCCGTCGATGCTACGGGTCAGGAAACGGAACTCAAAACAGGATTCAATTTCGTTGTTGAGGGAACCGGCGGTCCAGGCACTCGGGTTTCTGCAAAGTTCGATGACGCGACTGCCAAATTGTTAGCTGGGAAAGTCCTCCGGTTAAAGCGATCCGGTGTCGTGATTGCTGAAACCGTGATGGGCAACCTGCCGGAAACAGCGGCGGAAACAACGCCGAATGCACAGACAGATTCGACGAACTCGCCCACTCCACTGCAGACGGCCACGAATGCCGAGAAGCAGGCCGTGGCCGCTGAACTTCAGAAGATCCATTTGGAAGAATGGAAAGATCTTCAGGAGCTGCATCAGGAAGAAATGGGTGACCTTCAGAAGCGTGTGCAGGCACCGGGATTGGATCAGACCGAGCAAAACAAAGTGCTTGCTGAAATGAAGACCGCGTTAACTCGTCAGGAAAACGATCGGAAGAATCTTGAAGGTCAGCAGAAGCAGGAGCGCGACCGCGTTCTAGCGACGCTGTTCGGTACGAATGGTCAGACGCCCGGCACCAATGCTGACATTCAGGCGATGATCGCACAATTGCCAGCAAGCACTCAACCAACAACTGGTGGCACACCGGCAACTGGTGGCGCACCAGCGGCTGCGACACCCACAGACATTGCTGGTTCCATCGCCACGGCGGCTCGAGGCAAGTTTTCCAACTTTCTGACCCTGCCAACGAATCCACTTTCCCCGGCCATGGCGTCGGATCTGACACCACCAATCACTGGTACCCAGGAAAAAGCTGCACAGCTGATTATTCGGGCGGTGTGGGTAATTGGACACTTCCAGCACGTGGCTCAGCACACTGACGGTGTGTGGGCGGGATCTGCCGGTGGAGCCGCGATTTCTGCGGGCGGTCAGCAGGTGGCAAACTTCCCAATTCCTGCGACAGCGACTGGCTCTGCGGTGATGCACCCGGCCCTGCGAAACGGTGGAACGGCCATTGAGTTTCCAAAATTCGTTCGCGAACTTCCGCCGATGGTGTTGGCTCGCCCGGTGGACGTGAGTCCGACGCCATTGAACACAGAAGAACTGCGTCGCGGCTACAGTCCTGCGGCGTGGGGTCAGATTGGCGTTGGTCAGGTTAAGCATGGGATTGCTCCCGAATACTGGCAGCATCCCGCCGACTGGGATGATAAACCAACCCACTTTTATGAACTCGTGATCAAGCCTGTGCTTTCTGATGTGCTGGGCGTCGGGATCATGACGCCGCTGTGGGGCTATAACGGCCATGTACCGGGCGATGCCTTCTTTGCTCGCGATGGCGAACCGATTGTGGTTCGAAACATTAATATGCTGCCTCATGATCGTTCGACTCACCTGCACGGCGGACATTCACCGTCGCACTCTGATGGGTCTCCTCACTTCACGGTCACGCCCGGCAATGCCCGTGACTATTACTATCCGAACATCTCTCCCCGCTATCGAGACCGCAATCTGGACATTCTGGAACGCACGGCCCAGACGGGCGAAGACTACATGACCGCAGCCGCGGCCCTGAACATTCCAATCTACATTTCCAAGGCAGGTCCAGCACCGGCGGGAGATGATCCTCCGGGCGGATGGCCGGCTGAAGCGGACGGGAATCCGGCTCGTCTGCAGCGCGTGCTTGGCCCATTGGGCGGTGTTGCGGGCGATCCTTTTGATGAGACGGAGTCTCCAGACATACTGTGGTACCACGACCACGCTATGGACGAAACGGGCCCTGGGGCTTATTCCGGCCTGGCCGGCATCTATCACCTGACTGACCACATCAGCGAAGAACTGATGCGGAAAAATATCCTGCCGAGTGTGTACCCCAAAATCGGCGCTGACGCAAACGGAGTGGCTGGGTCTTTGGACTTTGACGTTGCAAAACGTGGCGGGCCTGAGACGGATTATAACAAGTATCACGTCCATCTTTGTATTGGTGATAAGGTCTTTAATCCGGATGGCACTTTGTTCTACGACATCCTGAGCCATGATGGTCAGATGGGGGACGTGATGGTGGTGAATGGCATCGCCAATCCAAAGTTCACGGTCGAGAAACGCAAATACCGTTTCTCCATCCTGACTCACAGCAATGCTCGTGCGTGGGCCATGCAATTACGAACGGCCGATTACCGCATCGCCCAGCCGTTTATGCAGATCGCCTATGATTCGTGGATGTATCCTAAGCCGATTCTGCAGGATTTCTGCCTGCAGATGCCGGCGAAACGAGTCGATGTGATCATTGACTTTAAGGAACTGGCGGATCGCGGTATTCGTGAAGTTTACCTGGAAAACATTCTGCCGCAGATCGACGGTCGTGGACCGCGGGGAACGGCTGACATGAATACGTTACTTGCCAACGGCACGATTCTGCAGGACGGGGAAGCTGGCGAGCAGATCATGAAGTTCATCATCACTGATGAACCCGTGCATGGTGGTAAGCCGGACCTGGCGATCACGATGGACACGGAATTGCGACCCCATCGCAAAATCCTGCCGGAAGAAGTGGTCAAGACACGCGTGCTGTCTTTCCACCGCCAGCAGGGTGCCTGGAAAATCAACGATGTATTTTTTGACACTAATGTTGCTAACGTCACGCCGACCATTGGAACTGCAGAACGCTGGATTGTGCGGAACAATGGTGGTGGTTGGTGGCACCCGGTGCACATTCATCTGGAAGCTCAACAGTGGCAGAAGCTGAACGGTAAGATTCCGGCCCTGCGCGATCAGTTCAAACAGGATACTGTCCTGCTTGGTGCCGGTGACGAAGTGGAGCTGTTCATGAAGTTCAGAACCTGGATTGGCAGCATGGTGTTCCACTGCCATAACCTGGAGCATGAAGACATGCGGATGATGTTCAACATGGACCCGCGGCTTCTTCCGACGGAAGCCCCGCAGCAGACTCAGAACCTGTTCCCATAGCCTGTAAGCCACCTTATTAAGGTGTGCTTGGGTCTGGTGATTGCAAGCCTGGCAGAGAATCTCTCTACCAGGCTTTTTTTACGCATTCAGCCCTGTGGGCCTTTCTGCAGTCTTAAACAAGTCATCATTCCGATCGCAAGCTATGTTTGCGTGCATGTTTTGACGATCGCGTTGTCTTGGTGAATTTATCTGGAAAATCACAATGAAGCGACTAGCCCTTCTTGCCATGATGCTGATGTCATGTCACTCCATCTACCTGATTTCGATTCACCTGAAATCATGGACGACTACAGCGAGTTCGGAATCGGTCACGGGTCAGCCCGGACTTTCTGCGGCGACTCAGCCTGTGATTTGTCCCATTACGGGTCAACTGCGAAATCCACAGGAAGTTTGTCCACTGACTCAGTCGGGCTTTTCTTCCACTGCTCCGGGGGGAACTCCGGAATCAAGTGCCATCGTTACAGGCTCAGCTGAAAAATCCGTGTCAGCGGGGGAAGGCCGCACGACAAAAATGACTCCCGAACAACTCAAGGCCAGAGTCTACGCCGTGGACCCGGACAATCGTTATGCTTATCCGGGAAGGCCGTATGTCATAGGAACTTCAGAATGGGTTCAGGATGATTCCCGATATCTCGACCAGCCGAAGATGCCAGGTGTCTCCGTTTCTGGAAAAAACCATCGGATCAACGGTCGCTTAAGTGACCGATTTTCTAATATCGAACTCAAAACAGAAGATGGCATTCGCGTTCGATTTTATGATGATCTGGTCCGGGATCAGATTGTGATCATCACGTTTTTCTATACGCGGTGCACAGAAATCTGTGGTCCGACGAACGCAGGGATCGTTGAACTTCGCAAACTTATGGCGGGAACACTTGCCAATGATGTTCGTTTTCTGTCGATTTCACTGGACTCCGATTTCGACAAGCCGGAGGTTCTGAAGGCGTTCGGCAAGTACTATAAGTCGGGGGATGCGGAGGAGGAGAAAGCTCTTCCTCAATGGGACTTCCTGTGTGGAAACTGGGATGAGATCAATGTTCTTCGTTTGGAAATGGGCGTTTACGATCTGGACCCGGTTGTGGATGCCGATCGCTCCCAGCATGCGGGAGTGATGACGTTTGGGAATGACCGTACGAGTCGATGGTCGGCGATTGCTTCGACAATGCCACCCGAAACACTGAGGACTGCCATTCTGAAAATTGCCGGCAACCGTTTCATGGACCCCTTGTATAAGATCGGGGCGATTGCTTCGGAGGAACGCTGGAATGTCCGAGGTCCGATTCTGGAAGTACGACCCTGGGCGCAGCAACTGTCTGCTGTCGGAGCCACAATGCTGGTCCCCAATACGCTGAATGTGGATGGCACGACCGGGGTGGTCGGAAGAAATCTCAAAGAACTCACCGACTCGACGATGCATCAGGGTCAACGCGTTCTTATGCCGTATCCAAAACAGACTTCGGCGATGGTGACCAGTGCTGGTGGTTACACTGGCGAAGGTCGCATGGTGGCAGATCGTCTGCGAGTCGATCTGGCCGATCACCTGATCGGTGGCCAGCTGACGCTCGACGCTGCGGGGCAGTTGTGTATCCAAGGTGTGGTCATCGTCGAGAATCCCGATCTTCGTTTCCCGATGCAGATTCTGGACGCCACCGGAAACGAGATTCCTCTGGAGGAAATGTCGTCTTGTCCGGGCCTGCCTGCGACAGCAAGAGGCTACTTTGTGGAGGATGTCTTTTTTGCAACCCTGCTGCAGATTGATCGCCGCAAGCCAATGACGCATCAGATGGGTATCGTGCAGGTCCATGCCGCGGCCGGTGATCACCACAAGGGTGTGTTGCGTGTGTTTGGCACAACTGCGGCAGAATGCCTGAATTCGGAAGTGGAGGTCTTTGACGCGATTACCAATCGGCTACTTGGATCTGCAAAAGTGCTGCCCGAAGCGGACGGGAAATCGGGCTCGTTTGTTGCTCAGCTGACCCGCCTCGAATCAATGCCGTCGTTCGTGGTCGTGAAATGTGGGGCTGGTTCCATGGCGATCGGGTCCCCACGAACCGTCGTCAATCCTGCGGTCATGGCAGAACTGCCGGCGTCGGGAATGTTCTTTGTGTATGGGCCAATTCAGTCCATGAAGGCGGAAGAACGAGTTGTCAGCGTCAATGGGATTTCAGCGCACATCGCCGACGAAACTCTGGTCTTTCCACTGGACTCAGAAAACGCATTTCGAGACTTTCTCGCCGGAGTTGACTCGCCTGCAGCGGGCGCGAATCAACGATCGTTTTTACCGTCCGACTATAACTCAGGTTTCCCTGTTCGCCTGGACTGTCGTCAGCCGGAACTGTCCCCGACTGCTGCGGCACCGGAGAACCAGGATGCCAGCGAGAAGAAAGACGCCGCTATTCCTGTGGCCACACTCTGTATGATCAATGCCGAGGAATGTTCTTTGACGGGTCGCGTGGAGTCCGTGGATGAAGCGGCTCAGACCGCAGTCATTTGCGGTGTCGTTGTTCGGCTTCAGGAAGATGAACGAATGGGTCTTGTCGTTACGACAGCGGCCGGAAGACCACTGCCAAAGAGTGACCTGATGGCTCTATTAACGAGTCTCCAAGGGAAGACGGTGACTGTTCGCGGCTACAGCCATCTGATTCGAAGAGAGCATACGGCAACGCAGTACCAGGCCGTGGAAGCGTCTGTGGTTGCCGTCCACATGGAGTTGCCAAATGCCGCAGCAGAACCGCCGATCGACACTGCGTCTGGCACTGCGAATTCCGTACAGTGATAGTATTGATGATTTCCCCATGGTTTGTGCATTGGTGAAAAGCCGGAGATGATTGATGTTGGTTGCCCTGTTCCCGCATAAGCGTTCGCTTTTCAAGGGCTTGCTGCTTGGGCTCTGTTGTTGTTTGCCGGCTTCTGTGGAGGCGGCTCAGGATGCAGAATCCGGAGCTGTTGCAGAAACTGGCGTTCTGCGATCACTGAATCTGAAGTTCAGTGGCTCCGCTTTGATTCGTGGCCAGTACCAACGCACCGAAATGGGACTCAAGCTGTTGCTGCCGATGCCTGGCAAGGATCGTCCGAAACAAATGGCGTCGCCTGAAAATAGCGGCATTCGCCTGATGAATCTGATTCCCGTTGCCGGCCAGACAGACGTTGCGGAAGGTCTCCTTGGCCGATGGCGAGTCGTGTCGGGAGTGCTGGACGGCAAAGAGACGGACCTGTTCAACGGTGACGAAATCATGTTTGACGTAGCAGCCGTCAGAATTGTCGAGAAAAACAATGGATCAGACTATGTGGGAACCTATCACGTCCCCTCATCTGATCGGGAGATGCAGGCGGATCTGAACGATCGCGAAAACCACGTGCAGACACTTCGTGAAAAATATCAGGCCGTTGTTGATGAGTCGTCTGAAGGGAAGGTCACGGGAATCAGTATTCATGGACTTCAAAATAGCCAAGCTTCCGCTTGGCCCGATGAACTGGGCGATCTTCTGTCACAGGTGACTTCACTGGAATCACTGACACTGACGGACTATGAGTTTTCGGACGCGTCACAGCAGTTGCGGTTCCTTACGAAACTGATTCGACTGGAATCTCTGGACCTGAGAAAAACAAACGTCTCTGATGCTGCCCTCGCACACGTTGCCCAGTTAAGTACTCTGCGAATTCTAAAACTGGAATACAGTGATCAACTCACAGACAAAGGCCTGACGGCAACTGTCGGGCTGAGTCAATTGTCAGAGTTGGATCTTGCGTTTGTGCCCGTCACAGATCTGTCGTTTGAGTCTCTGGCACAGTTGAAATCACTCAAGAAGCTGTATCTCTATGGTACTTTGATCTCAGATCAGGGTCTTCAGCGTCTGCCGGAACTGTCCGAGTTGGAGGTTCTGTATGTGGGACGCGACGAAGGCGCTGACATCTCGGATGCTTCGATTGAAATCTTGGCGGCACGACAAAGCCTGCGAACGTTGGGAATCCCGGGAACTCGCTTCAGTCCGGAAGGCCTTCAGAAACTTCGCGAACAAATGCCAAATTGCTCCCTTGTCGGTGCCGAGACTGTGCAGGAACTGTCAATGGCGTCTGATGCAAATGTTCCGATAAGCACCGGAACAGCGAACAGTGTTGTCACGATGAATGAACAGTCTGTAGAACTGAAACACTGTTTGGCGTATCCCACGAAAGGCAAGCCGACGGATCCTGTCACGATTCTGGTCACTTCTGAACCCGTGCGGCTAAGTGACTTGGAAACAGCAATCTCAACTTACGGTGACGATTATACGTTCGCTCCGTTTGTGGATCAGGTCCGCATTCGGCTGCGGGCCGACAAGACCGTCGAGAGCATTCATGTCGTGGTCGATGGAAAGACCGTGAACGATGCTGGACCACACGTCGTGGCCACAACGACAATCAAGAACAATGAAATTGAAGGGACGGCGAGTATTAAGGGGTCGGCGAAAGCAAGCGGCCGGACTTACTCGGTGAAGCTTCAATTCAGCACCGTTATTCAAACCCCTGAGGTTAAAGCGGCAATTCCCGGTCACTGAATCGACATGCATCGTATTTGGCCCAAGTTAACGTGCAGCCGCTGGAAGTCAACGATTGTTGAACGTCAACGGATTCCAAGGGGCGGCAAGGGATTGAATTCGTCGACTGAACTTGGCAGAAACCTGGCTAAGGGCGGCTGGTTTCGCACTTGCGTGCGGACCGCGTCCGCAACGCTGGTCCAGCGCCGTCTCGTTCTCGATCTTCCAGCGTGCCCGCCCGCCACGCATGATGGTGATGCCAGCCGCACCAATTCCGGCTTTGGCAGGCGTCGCCGGAAAGGAAATGGTCACCAGTTTTCAATACGACAATCTGGATCGCACCGCCCGCGTCACCGATGCTCTGGGCGGCCAAACCAATTATTTCTACGACACTCGCGGCTTCCTCAATAAGTCCGACGATCCGCTCGATCACGCCACGTATTTTTATTCGGACGACCTTGGCCGATTGCAGGCCACATGGACCGAAGGCTTTACACAAACCACCGGCACACGTTACACGTTCGACACAATGGACCGCGTGAAAACTGTCACCGATCCGGTCAATAACGTCACCAGTTACGACTACGACACACTGGGCCGCGTGATCAAACGCATCGATCCCGTTCAGTCGGGTGGTACACCGATCACGGAATATACCTGCGATGCCGACGGCAATCTCAAATCGCTCAAAGATCCGCAGGGCAATATCACCAGTTATGAATACGATGCTCGTAATCGTCTGCGTCGCGACACGATCACGCTGAACGGTTCTGCGGCGACTCGGGAATACTGGTACGACAATGCCGACAATCTGTTTTGGTCGAAAGATCGCAATGGCCGCTGGACACTTTATGCCTTCGACTTTGCCTTCGGAGCGGGTTCAGGCAGCAACTACAAACTGACTCAGGAATCGTGGTGGGTTTCCGGCAGTACCTACAGCAACCGGATTGCGAATACCTACAACGCTGGCAACGGTCTGCTGCTGACGGAAATCACCGATCAACGAAACCTGGCGACCTCCACCGATGTGACATCACGTGTAGGTTTCACTTACGATGCATTGGCCCGAGTGATCACAACAACCGACTGGCTGCAGCCGCAGACAAAATCGGATGCGTTTGAACTCAAATACTTCTACGCTGACGGCGTCGATCGCCGTACGAAAACCGAAGCTCGGTTTGCGAAGTTCAATACGACTACGGGCGTTCAGACGGATAACTACTGGGATTTCCGGAATACGTACACGTGGGATAAACTCAATCGCGTTGATCTGATGAAACAGGAATCGGCCAACAATCCTCTGACTGCAAACTGGTCCGCGAAGGTCGTTGCGACTCGCACAGTGGATCTGAATTACCGTGCCGACAGTTCACTGCAGTCGATTTCCAGAACTCAAGGCGCCAGTGGCACGACGCCGATTGTTTCGACCTACTCGCTGACGACGGAAAACGCGAAGAACGAAGGTCGGATTACGTCGATCGTGCAAAGCGGTCTGTTCATCGGCACCACAGCGACGAATGTGACGTATGGATATGGCTACGATAATCAGGGCCGAGTCGCCTCATTCGCTTCCCCAGCGGGGACTCGAACCTATGCGTATGACTCGTTTGATCAGGTTACCGGAGCGACCGGCGGGACTCAATCGGCAGAAGCGTATGCGTATGACAAAAACGGCAACCGCACGGGAACCGGAGTCACCACATCGGGCTATAACCGCGTCACCAACGACGGCACGTACACGTATCTTTATGACAACGAAGGCAACCGGACTCGGAGAACAAAGACTTCCAATGGCGAATACGAAACCTGCGATTTCGATTACCGCCAGCGGATGGTCAAGGTCACCAAAAAGAGTTCCGCCAACGCCGTGATTCAAACCGTCGATTATGAATACGACGGCCTCGACCGCCGCATTCGTCGGACCGTGTCAAACGCTGCCGGATCTGTAACAGACAAGCAACGGTTTCTGTACGATTCCAATGTCTTGAATCCCTCGTACGAGGAACAAGTCATCGTCCTCGACGAACGTGCCGCTGGCCTGTCGTATCAACAAGTCGATCACCGCTACATGAACGGTCCAGCCATCGATCAGGTATTCGCCGATGAAGCCTCCGGCACCGGCAATCAGGTGCTGTGGTATCTCTCCGATCTGCAGAACACCGTCCGCGACGTCGCCAAGTACGTTTCGACGGGACTCAACGGCAAAGCCACCGTCTACAACCATCTGGAATACGACAGCTTCGGCAACGTCACTGCCGACAACCCAACCACGACGGCCGTCAACGACGGCCATCTGCCTGGCCTGGAAGGCACGGGCACAGTCAATCAATACTCGCCTCAACGCAGCTACACCGGTCGAGAACCTGATTCCGCGACAGGCCTGATCTACTACCGCGCCCGCTGGTTCGACCCCAACCTCGGCAGATTCATCAGCGAAGACCCGATCGGGTTCGCGGCTGGCGATGCGAATTTAAGCCGGTATGTGGGTAACAGCTCGCCGAATGCCACGGATCCGAGTGGGCTCGACGACCGGAATTCGCCACACATCGGAATGTTTCCAACAACGAATTCGACAGCGACTCAAGACTCCAAATTCCAGGCGCCCCGGTCGAAAATCGTCACAGACCCAGACGGTAACTGGTGGATTGAAGATCCAAATAACGGCCATCCCGTGTGCAGGCCGGCTCCGCAAATCAATGTCCAGGTGCGAGCATTCGTCCCCGATGACCAAGTTTGGTTCATTGGGGAAGCCGTCACGTTGAAAGGTGACAACCGCGGAGTATCTCAAACGCCGGACGACCGATTTCGCATTTACAACGGTATTGTGTTGGATCCGAATGACCCGCGTAACGGTATTCCGATTGATGACATTGGCGAATCCACGATGTACTTTTATCGACTCGAACGATGGACTCCCGATGGTCTATTGGCATTTCATGACACAGGAAGGGCGTTTCCGTTTACGGACGCCAAAAAGGACGGTTCTGTGATCCACATCAAAATCAAGAACGAAGGATACATTCCCAGGACGTTCTGCCTGACGGCGGTCGCTCCGGCGATCAACTATCGAGTCGAGGGATTCATGTCTCCCGTTCCAGAAGGAACCGTCATGGCCATTTTCCGACTCCGGCATGACGGGTTTCCCGGGTACGAAATGTATGTCAACAATGTGCTGGTCTACTCATTTAATCCGCGCGAAAACGGCCAAGGCCCATTATCACTCCTGGGCAATGGAGAGTTTGAAAACACAATTGAGTTTGTGGTGCCGATTACGCCGTGAACTTGTTTCGGGAAACGAATGCTATGAAGTTCCGGCGAGTGTTGATGAATCGATGGGTCCTGGGGATCACTGCCATCGTGTTGCTGCTGTATTTCGCGGAAACACGCTGGTCTTCCGCACAGAGGGGAAAATATGTCGTCAGTGGTAGCGCCGGGACTCCACAGCCTAAAGGTAGCGGAAAGATCATAACCGTGTTCGGTAATGTACGCATTCCAAGTTACAGACAGTCGATGCCTCGACAGGAATGGCTTCGCTTTGATATCCACACCGACTTTTCCGCGCTGAAAACGACTGGCGGAGGAGGCGGAGGCGAGGATTCCCATGACACTTATGTTTCCACTTTTCGTACGTTCTGGAGTGGGAATTGGAAGGACTCTGGAAAGCCATTTGAGATGGAGCTCATTGTTCGCTGGGATCGTGAAACGGATATTGTGGAGATCGGCAGGTTGTCATTCGACCGGAGCAAATCACACGAGTTTGTCATCCAGGTCATTGCTGCGGATCAGACAATCTCAGCCATACAGCTTGATGCAGGGAACGCGGACGCAGCTCCCAATTGAACGGCAGGGGTGTCGTCGCCAGGTGTTCCATGGCACGCCATCACGGCGTGGCATCTCGCATCATCTCGGCGCATTCATCTCGGCATCTCGCATCTCGGCATCTCGCATCTCGAGGCCAGCCGGGGAAAATAAGGGGACATTCTACTTATCACGGGGTTCACGAGTCGAAATGGGGCCCCCATCTAGGGGCCCATCTAGTAGCAAAGAAAGGGAGCAAAGAAAGGGGACGCAGTGTGCCGGGATAAAACCGGTTTGGAATAGAGAATGAAAGTGTCTTACGAGGAAAATTTAGCCAATTACTTCGGCCTTCAGCGGAGGGGCGGATCGGGTAACCGGTCTGTCTTGAGCGTCCGTGCGAAG
>Ga0209390_10008140_pt1 | contig 13096 bp, 10 predicted proteins | sample BON01_FD_187212 | JGI IMG/M metagenome (GOLD analysis project Ga0209390, IMG submission 187212) | Freshwater microbial communities from Lake Bonney liftoff mats and glacier meltwater in Antarctica - BON-01 (SPAdes) (version 2) | ecosystem: Environmental > Aquatic > Freshwater > Ice > Glacier... | reverse complement strand
TATAAATAAATAATTATGTACTCAATATATATTCTCTTATAACTTATAAAAATAAATAGTAATCAGTTAGTATATTCTGCTACTTAAGGAAAATGAGTACATAATCTTTTTATTTTGTTGATTTTCTTAAATTCTCTAAAACATTTATAAATAATTAATTATGTACTCAATATATATTCTCTTATAACTTATAAAAATAAATAGTAATCTATTAGTATATTCTGCTACTTAAGGAAAAACGAGTACATAATCTTTTTATTTTGTTGATTTTCTTAAATTCTCTAAAACTTCTCAAAATAATTAATTATGTACTCAAAATATATTCGCTTATAACTTATAAAAATAAATAGTAATCACTTAGTATATTCTGCTACTTAAGGAAAATGAGTACATAATCTTTTTATTTTATTGAAATTCTTAAAACCTCTAAAATATTTATAAATAATTAATTATGTACTCAAAAATACATTCTCTTATAACTTATAAAAATAAATAGTAATCTCTTAGTATATTCTGCTACTTAAGGAAAATGAATACATAATCTTTTATTTTTCTTAATATTCTTAAAACTTCTAAAACTTCTCAAAATAATTAATTATGTACTCAATATATATTCTCTTATAACTTATAAAAATAAATAGTAATCTCTTAGTATATTCTGCTACTTAAGGAAAATGAGTACATAATCTTTTATTTTTCTTAATATTCTTAAAACTTCTAAAACTTTTCAATATAATTAATTATGTACTCAAAATACATTCTATTATAACTTATTAAATATATAATGTGAATCTCATCTTTGTATATTATTCAATTGCTTTACATTTATCATAATTAAATGTATTACATTAAATATTTTTCTAATTCAAAAAAATAATCATTTTTTATTTTGGATTAAATGAAATACCACAACCACAAGAAGAAGCTAATTCTTTATTAGGTGTAAAAGAAAACTTATTTGAAAAAATCCCTTTTGTAAAGTCTTCTGTAATATAATCTATTCTCGTACCCAATAATAAAAACTCAGAACTTGGATCTATTATAACATTTACACCATTATTATCTATAACAATTGATTTAAACTTATTAGACTTTAAAATACTATCATATTTACTATTTTCAATAATTTTAAAATTGTAATTAAATCCATTACATCCTCCACTTGTTGCAGATAAAATAAAATTTTTATTAATATTATTTTTCAAAATATCAAACATCTTTTTCCATGCGTCATTTGTAATAATTAATTTATTCATCTAAAATACACAAAACATTTAAATATGTTAAAAGCTCTCCTCGTTCATCAACATTTAAACACCCAATATATCTGTTGATATGTGTTTTAGGGCAAGTTTTTGTATTTCTATCAAAATTAAAAGTTGCTTTGCTATTATAAAGTTTATATTTTATTCTATAAGCTAGAATCCTATTCATTCTTATTTCATTAATCCTAGTTTTTTCATGAAAATAATTAATATTATCATTAAAAAACCTCATCAAATCATTATCAATACATGAATGAATATTATTATTATTATAATAATCTTCTTCATTGTCAATAGATGATACATTACTTAAATATTCAGAATAAATGGATTTTTTTACCATATAAAAGGTTTTAATATCTAAAATAAGATTTTTATTTTGTGGGTATTTAATGCGACTATATATATCCAATTGTAAATCTTCAGGTAATTTATTAAAATAATCCTTTATAAATGAAGACATTTAATATCTATATTTAAATTTACCTATCATTTTTTTAAATTGTCTTTATATACATTCTATCATTAACAATTACAATATATTGATAAGTATTAGTTCCAAAAGAACGAGAAATACCAGTATCAGTATACCATAAAACACCTTCAATATTTTTAATACCTTCAACAACTGTATGTCCGACAAACATATGATTACAATTTAATGTTTTTAATAATGTTTTAATAGTATCAATTTCATCTAAGTTTCTAGTCCATAAAATACCTTGATCGTCTGATAATATAGCATTAAACAATTCTTTATCTTCATTTAGAACTGTATTTGTTTGTACGAACTTTTTCCATATTCTATTAATATAAGAAATATCTTTACTATATTTATTTAATATATTGATATGATTTGATGTAATACCTGCATGACTGAAAAGCATATTACCTATTTTTACAATAATAGGTCTATTTGATAATATTGAAGATAATGATCCACCAGGTTTAAATTGTTCGTATCTTTTAATATGATTATTATTTATACTTTTTTGTGAAACATAACTATAATTACCAATAACATTCATAAACTCATGATTACCAATTATAGAAATTAGTCTACCTCCCTTAGATTGCGCGAGTTTATCTAATAAGTTTGTAAAATAAAGCATTTCAGTATCTGCAAGGATTTCCCATTCTTTAATACCTATATCCCTATTTGCACTATCTATTTGATCTCCCATTTGTATAACAATTGTATTTGGTGGATCTGCAATCCATTCAATATTATTATTAATAATATTAGCATCTAATAAAATATTTTTAAAACGTTTTATATCTCCATGTATATCTCCTATGACAATTAATTTTGGAGGATAAGGATATTCATATAAAATATCATCACAAATCATATTATATTATATAACTATAATATAACTTATATAATATTAATAAAAGATAATAAAGGATATATGAATAATACAATATAAATATATTAATTATGGTTACCCTGAATTTATATTTAATATTTAATGAAAAGTCTACAAATAGACATGATAATATTAATAATTGCTTAAACTTAATAAAAAATATATGTAATAAAAATAATATAAATATTGAAATAAAGATAATTAACGAACCTTCAAAGTTCTATATTGATGAAAATATAGAAAAATATAATAAACGTGTTGATTATTCTCATTATACTGATAATACAGAATATAACGATAGTATTATAAATCTAAACTCTCATCAAATTTCTAATTATGAAAAACATAGAATTGTATTCAAATTTATAGCTGACAATGTAAAATATGATGATGAAACATTTCATATGATAATAGAAGATGATATTTTTATTTGTAATAGTTGCATTGAAAATATTGAAGAATTAATAAAAAATCTAAATAATCCAGAAAATAACGTATGGGATATTCTTTTTACATCCTTAAATACAATAAATGCTGATAATAAACTTATTAATTATAATGATGTATATAAAAGATTAATATCAAAATCTTGTTATTTCATAAAACCACAAATATGTTTAGATTTATATGATTCAATGGAAACTTTTAAAATTAACTTTAAATTATTCCTATCTAAGTTTATAAAAGATAAAAATATAAAAGCATTTTTTTACAATAAAAATACTTTTAGTGAAGGTTCAAAAATAGGAATATATCCCTCTACAACAAATCCAAATAATCATTTATATTTTAATAATCATTATATTGAATTAGTTACAATATCTAATAAAGAAATAATTGAAGATACAGATATTCAAAATGCTGAAAGTATTTATACAAGTTCTTTAAATATTGAATCAGCTGATATTCTCAATATCATGGGAATTATATATTATAAATATTGTGATTATAATAATGCTAAAAAATATACAACTGATGCTTTATATAATCTTAAAAAAAATAAAGGATATATTCAAAAAAATAGTAATATACTAAATAATTGTATTAATATGTATCAATTCGATCAAGAATATCTCAAAGAATGTCTAAAAACAGAACCAAAATACTAATTATTTCGATTCTAACGATACTATTCTTTTAATTATACTTTCTTGTTTTGTAGTAATTTTATCTACCGCTTTCTCTAATTTTTCTAATTTCGTAAAAATATCAAGTAATTCATCTTTTTTCACAATATCAACTAACGAAGAAGAAAATAAATCTTTTATAATAACTAATTCATTTTCAAATACATTTATCTTTTCTTTTACAAGTTCTAAACTATCAAATACATCATTTGTTTTTACTGTTTCTGATAATTCTTTAATAGCATTATTAAATACTTCTGTTACTTTACTAATATTTAAATCATTTGTTTTTACTGTTTCTGATACTTCATTAATAGCATTATTGAATGCTTCCGTTACTTTACTAATATTTAAATCACTTGTTTCTTTAAGAGTGTTTAGTGCTTTTGTTAGAGTTTCGTCTACATCTACACCATCAGACAAATGTGAAAGCGGTGATGATACTAATTCTTCAACTCTTTTTAATCTTAAATGCAATCCTGTTAATGACATTATTTTTATTATTCTATTATAATAATTTATTTTATTTTTAGATATATAAACATAAATATATAAAAAATGATTATATCTTATTAATTAGAAGATATACGATGATTATTCCGATTAGATGTTTTACATGTGGACGTGTAATGGCTGATATTGCTGATTATTATGAGAAAGAAAAAGCAAATATTGATGAAAAAAAAGAGGTAGACCCTATCTACAAAAACTTTGAAAAAATACATACATCTGATATTTTAAATAATTTAGGTTTGAAAAGATATTGTTGTCGTCGTAATTTAATAGCAAATATTGATATGATGAATGTAATCTAAATATGTGTTATTTTAAACATAAATAATCTTATATACGATTAAAGAAGAATAATTATTATTATAATGGAAATATTTGATAGAAGAACAGATGTTAAAAAAAGAGAAAATACTATATCGTCAGATATAGAAGAATATATAGAAAAACATATTGAAAAAAAACTTAATAATTTATTAGAAACTCTTCCTGATAAATTACCAAAATTATATAATATCAAACCTATTTATGAATTAAGTATTAAAGAATTATATAAGAATACTTTACAAAATACTATAGATATAATAAATGACTTTACTGATATTTATAGCAAAAATGATTATAATACTAATAATAATTACTATTTAATGTTAAATATATTAACAAAAGATGACCGTAAAATATATGTAGGTATAATTATAATGTTTCTATCATTTATCATTTATTTTATAGATGGAGTTTCAATATAATTTTTATTATTAATATAAGTAAAGATAAATGTATAATATCATTCAAAATATAATAGGTAATTATTATTATTCATTAATACTGTTATCTTTTATATTTTATATTATAAGTAAATATAACACTTCTATATTGTTATCTATTATAATAATTATTTCAATTTTTATATATATTGATAGCAATATAAAACAAAACATATCGAGTAAAAATAGCGAAGATATTATAAAAGAGGAAAGTTTAGTAAATGAGATAAAAGATGTTAAAGAAGTAGATACTGACAATTTCTATATTAATAAAAGCAATAAAAAAGTTAAATTTTTAATTAAAAACAAAGAATTTGTTAATATTATATATAATATAAGATTTATAAAAAAATATGATAATTCGAGATATACTAAAATGATTATATTTATGGACGAACTAATGAAAATTTATATATATATATTATCTGATAGATATGATTTAAATACATATCTCCCTATTTTTACAGATACAAAGAACAATATAATAGAAATATTTTATTCGCTTGTTTTTGTTATACCTGAAAAGTTCAAGCATACATATGGTTTTGTTCCACAAATTGAAATTGATAAATCTCTTGATGACTTTAGGATAAAAATAAAATATATGTTGAATGTCTTAATAAATTATGGTAAGGTTAATAAAAATAATGTGTATATTAATATTAATAGATATAAACCTTTTGAAAAAAATAAAGAAAATTACTTACCATAATCTAAAAATTATGTAAAATTGTTGAACTATTATCATTATATATTGTCTTGTCATAAACACTTTTATCTGTTAAGTTTAAATAAGTCAGATCAAGATAACCAGATGATTCATATCCACCTATCCTTTTTGTTTGTAAAGACTTATATTTCTTATGTAATCGTGGTATAATTATATTAAATGTTTGAAAATATACATTTATATTTTCAACGCCTTTAGGACATGTCATACATCCGCCTTTTTTTTTACAATCGCAAGGAATAATATCTTTATTTTTCATTGATGCTTTATTTTTCATTGATGAAGAACCACCTCTATTAAAAGTATAGAAATAATTTATAGAATCATAAGAATCTACATTACAATTATTAGTAACTGAAGATATAGCATTTTCAAACCCAGTATTAATTTTTGAATTTATAATAGAATTATCAGCATCTTGTGATAATCTTTGCTCTACTCTTTCATTAAATAAATTATCATAAACTTCACCTCCTTTTTGTTTCATTATTTATATGATTAACTATATAAATAATAATTATAATAATATTATATAAATAATGACTTTAGAATATTATATACACGAATTAAAAAGCAACAGTATTGGAAATGATAAATTAGATATATTAGAAGATATTATTTCTAATAAAATAGATAGATTAAATATAGATAGTAATATATTACATATATTCCCTATAGTAATAACTTTATCTTCAATATTATTTATATCATCTTATATCTTTTTATAATTAACTTTATAAAAAATCATTTAAGCACATTTATTAATTTATTTTTATATATAATAAAGAATGGCGGACAGTATAACAGCGTCAGGTACAACACGTGCAGCTTTCTCTATTTCAACAAATGACCTTAATATTAATGGTGATGTAACAGCAGGAAGATTTATTGGTTCTGGTGAAAAAATAACAAATCTAAATATTGATAATATTAGAAGAGGTAATCCATTGGCGAGAATATATGGTGGAACTAATAATAATATTTATGAATCAAGTGGTATAATATTTAATGGTGTTAATAATGATAAATTTAAAACTAGTAAAATGTTGAGATGGGACGAACAAGATAATGTATTATACATTAATAACAATGACTTCATTAGAGATAACTCTAATCTAATTTTAAATACATCAAATATTTTAATAAATAATATAGGAAGTTCTTCTAATATAATTTTATCTGATGTTAAGTCATATATAGAAAATACATTAGGTATTGATAATACTTCGGGAATACCTGTTGCTACTGCAACAAGAGCTGGTATTGTTAAAATAGGTGAAGGATTATTTGTTAGTAGCACAGGTGTAATTAGTATTTTACCAGAGGTTATTGAAATAAATAAACCATCGTTTTTTCCACATGTAGAATATTCAAATGTCCCAGGAACTGAATATAAATCTTTCATATTAACATACAATCCATCAAGAGGAACTACTTATGATATTGATATCGATACGAACGAAATTAAAGAACATTTACCATTTTGGTATAACTTTACAAATATTAATAATACATTAACAAACATATTTAATAGTGGAAATACAAATGTGATAACACCAATAAATACTAATATAATATTAAAAGGAACATCTATATTAAAACCCGCAAATTTAAATGAATTAAAATTTGAATATACTCCTTTAAATACAAAATATTTATTTTTAGACGGTAGCGAAGGAACAGACGATATCGAAGGAACACACGCAATATTCGGAGATAATGTAGAAATACAAAAAATATATGGTACAGGAGGTATTGGTGGAGAATACGCAGGGATAACTTTTGCATTTTGGTTTAAATGTAATATACAAAAAGAAATAGAAAGACCTAAATCACTTTTATTTTTTGGGGGAAATACAAATTATTATATTGAAATATCAATATTTAATATATCAATTGAAATTAAATTATTTAACTTTGGTAGTTTTAGTCATACAATCCAAAATAGCAATTTATTTAATAATAAATGGAATCATTTAACATGGTCTATATCAGCGAATGGTGATTGGTCTATATATATAAACGGATTAAAAATAACAAATGCAGTTATAAAAAAAGACGACCAGGTATTAACAGATGTCAATATATCAAATCTGAATAAAGAACTATTGAAAATACAAATCGACGCTGAATATAATCTTAAATATATAGGTAGATCAAGATGGGTTACAAATAATTATTTAAAATGTTCTTTATCAGATATTAGAATTTATAATAAAGAATTAAATTATACTGAAGTTTTTGAACTTTATAATTTAAATAATTATACGCAATATTTTTTATCATTTAACGATATTAATAATAATACAAAATGTGATATTTTGTCTATTGGTGGTGGTGGTGGAAGTAGTAGTGGTATAGGTGGTGGTGCAGGTAAATTAATATATATAGATAATGCGTTAATATCTAAAAATACATATACTATTAAAGTTGGACGCGGTGGTTCAGGAAGTTATACAAAAGAAGATATAACTCAAAATAATAATAAAGGTAATAATACAACATTTGGAATACTTACATCTGATGGAGGAGGTTCTCATAATATAGATAGTGGTTCAGGAGGAAGTGGTTCTGGAAATAATGGATTACATACTGATAATATTAATATTGAATACCCTTTTTTAAATACAAGCAATATATTTAAAAAAGGTAATAATGGTTTCGTGGGAATAGGAGGTGGTGGAGGTGGTTCTGGTACAGAAGGAGGTGTAATTAATGGAGGGGATGGTATAGCAGTAATTAATGATAATTTTTTAGATATTAATTTTAAAACAATATTCAATATACCTGAAGATATTGGAGAATATCACAATTTAAATGGTCTTGTATATTTTGCTGCAGGCGGTAGTAGCAATGTAGATAATGCTATTGGTGGTCTGGGTGGAGGAGGAGATGGGAGCTTAAATATTGAATCAACACTCACATATAATGGTTCTTTTGGGTCTGGTGGTGGAGGATTTTCTAATTTTGGAGCTTTTGGTGGCGATGGTCTTTTTATGTTTAGATTTTTAAATAGAGAGGTTACAAAATTACCAGTAACTGAAGATGTATTGAATACATCTAACTTTATAATAGATACTTCCAATATTCTTAATTCTAAAGTACAAGATACTTCTAATTATATACAAAATTCTTCAAATATACTTAATAATAATATTTTAAGCAATTTTAATTTTATATCAAATAGGATAACTTATCTTAATACAGATAATATTTTAGAAAACAATAATTCTACAAATAAGTTTATTAAAAATAATATATATGATAATAATTTACTTTTAAAAGGAACTTTAACTATAGAATCTAATTTAATAGTACAAGGCGAAACTACTACATTCAATACTGATGTATATACAACAGAACAATTAGAAGTTATTAATAACGGAGATGGAACAGCATTTATATTGAAACAAACAGGGAATATTTTTGATATTTTTAATGCTTCAAATGATAATGGTGGAGTTTTTACAATACTTAATAATGGTAATGTGGGAATTGGAATTACAAATCCAATAAATAATAAATTAACAGTTAATGGTAATATTAATATTATATATACAGATGATGATAATGAATTACCTTATAAATATACAATAAATGGTATTGATATAATTCAAGATACCTCAAATTATATTTCAATAACATCCAACTTTATTTCTACAACTCTAAATAATGAATTAGAAGATGTAAGAGAATACATTAATACTACTTCAAACTTATTATATCATAATAATAGCAATATAGACTTTAATACATCCAACTTTTTATTTAGAAGCAATAGTAACTTAAACTTCAATACTTCTAATTATATTTCAATAACATCAAATGTAATTTCAGAAACTCTAAATAACGAATTAAAAGATACAAGAGAATACATAGATACTACATCAAATCTATTATATCATAATAATAGCAATTTAGATTTTAATAGTTCAAATTATATTTCAAGAACATCCAATGTAATTTCTGCAACTCTAAATAACGAATTAAAAGATACAAGAGAATACATAGATACTACATCAAATCTATTATATCATAATAATAGTAATTTAGACTTTAATAATTCAAATTATATATCGGGAACATCTAATGTTATATCAACAACTCTAAATAATAATATAAATAACACTTGTAATTACATTGTTTCTACTTCAAATCTTTTATTTCATAATAATAGTAATTTAGACTTCAATACTTCTAATTATATTGCAAATACTTCTAATGTTATTTCAACAACTCTAAATAATAAAATAAAAGATACTAATGAATATATAGATACAACTTCAAATCTTTTATTTCATAATAACAGCAATTTAGACTTTAACACTTCAAATTATATTTTTAGAACATCCAATGTCATATCAACAACATTAAATAATAATATAAATAACACTTGTAATTATATCTTTTATACTTCAAACCTATTATATCATAATAATAGCAATTTAGACTTCAATACTTCTAATTATATTTCAAGAACATCCAATGTAATTTCTACAACTCTTAATAATGAATTAGAAAATACGAGAGAATACTTAGATACAACTTCAAACCTTTTATTTCATAATAATAGTAATTTAGACTTCAATACTTCAAATTATATTTCAAGAATATCCAATGTAATTTCTACAAATTTAAATAATAATATAAATAACACTTGTAATTACATTGTTTCTACATCAAATCTTTTATTTAACAATAATAGTAATTTAGATTTCAATACTTCTAATTATATTTCAAGAACATCGAATGTAATTTCAAAAACATTAAACGATAATGTAAATGATACTTGCAATTACATTCTTTCTACATCAAATCTATTATATCATAATAATAGCAATTTAGACTTTAATACTTCTAACTATATATCAAGAACATCTAATGTCATTTCTATAACTCTAAATGATAATATAAAAGATACTTGTAATTACATTACTTCATCGTCAAATCTTTTATTTCATAATAATAGTAATTTAGACTTCAATACTTCTAATTATATTGCAAATACTTCTAATGTTATATCAACAACTCTAAATAATAATATAAATAACACTTGTAATTACATAGTTTCTTCTTCAAATCTTTTATTTCATAATAATAGTAATTTAGACTTCAATACTTCTAATTATATAGAAAGAACATCTAATATTATTTCAGCAACTCTAAATAATAATATAAATAACACATGCAATTACATTGTTTCCACTTCAAATTTATTATTTAATAATAACAGCAATTTAGACTTTAACACTTCTAATTATATTGTAAATACTTCCAATTTTATTTCAGAAACTCTAAATAATAATATAAAAAACACTTGTAATTACATAGTTTCTTCTTCAAATCTTTTATTTCATAATAATAGTAATTTAGACTTCAATACTTCTAATTATATTGCAAATACTTCTAATGTTATTTCAACAACTCTAAATAATAAAATAAAAAATACTAATGAATATCTAAATGAGACTTCAAATCTATTATTTAATAATAATAGCAATTTAGACTTCAATACTTCTAATTATATTTCAAGAACTTCTAATGTAATTTCAATAACTTTAAATAATGAAATAGAAGAAACTTCAAATCTATTATTTAATAATAATAGCAATTTAGACTTCAATACTTCTAATTATATTTCAATAACTTCAAATGTAATTTCTACAACTCTAAATAATAAAATAGAAGATACTAAAGAATACATTCTTTCAACATCAAATTTATTATTTCATAATAATAGTAATTTGGACTTCAATACTTCTAACTATATTTATAGAACATCAAATGTAATATATGATAAAATAAATACACTTACAGCTGATAATATTATAAATGGTAATAGTAATAAATTCATAGTTGACGATATATATACTGGATCTCTAAATATTAATGGAACATTAACAGTTTCAGATCTAATAATTCCAGGTACAATTACAACTTTAAATACAGACGTATATGTAACAGAAAAATTAGAAATTATTAATAGTAGTCCTAATACAGCATTAATAATTAGACAAGATAATAATTTAGGAGATATTATTAATATATCAAATATTAATAATGAAGTTTTTGTTATTTCAAATAGCGGTAATGTAGGTATAGGAGTTATAGATCCGATTGAAAGATTAGAAATAATTGGAAATATACATATTAGTGGTTATTTCATTCAAAATAATAGAGATGTTATATTAGATTCTTGTAATTACATAGTTTCTACTTCAAATCTTTTATTTCATAATAATAGTAATTTAGACTTCAATACTTCTAATTATATTTCAAATACTTCTAATGTTATTTCAGAAACTCTAAATAATAATATAAATAACACTTGTAATTACATAGTTTCTACTTCAAATCTTTTATTTCATAATAATAGTAATTTAGACTTCAATACTTCTAATTATATTGCAAATACTTCTAATGTTATTTCAATAACTCTAAATAATAATATAAATAACACTTGTAATTACATAGTTTCTTCTTCAAATTTATTATTTAATAATAACAGCAATTTAGACTTTAACACTTCAAATTATATTGCAAATACTTCTAATGTTATTTCAATAACTCTAAATAATAATATAAATAACACTTGTAATTACATTGTTTCTACTTCAAATCTTTTATTTCATAATAATAGTAATTTAGACTTCAATACTTCTAATTATATTTCAAATACTTCTAATGTTATTTCAACAACTCTAAATAATAATATAAATAACACTTGTAATTACATTGTTTCTACTTCAAATCTTTTATTTCATAATAATAGTAATTTAGACTTCAATACTTCTAATTATATAGAAAGAACATCTAATATTATTTCTTCAAATCTAAATGATAATATAAATAACACTTGTAATTATATAGTTTATTCTTCAAATTTATTATTTAATAATAACAGCAATTTAGACTTTAACACTTCAAATTATATTGCAAATACTTCTAATGTTATTTCAGAAACTCTTAATAATAATATAAATAACACTTGTAATTACATTGTTTCAACTTCAAACCTTTTATTTCATAATAATAGTAATTTAGACTTCAATACTTCTAATTATATAGAAAGAACATCTAATATTATTTCTTCAAATCTAAATGATAATATAAATAACACTTGTAATTACATAGTTTCTTCTTCAAATCTTTTATTTCATAATAATAGCAATTTAGACTTTAACACTTCAAATTATATTGCAAATACTTCTAATGTTATTTCAGAAACTCTTAATAATAATATAAATAACACTTGTAATTACATAGTTTCTACTTCAAATCTTTTATTTCATAATAATAGTAATTTAGACTTTAACACTTCAAATTA
>Ga0209390_10008137_pt1 | contig 13100 bp, 6 predicted proteins | sample BON01_FD_187212 | JGI IMG/M metagenome (GOLD analysis project Ga0209390, IMG submission 187212) | Freshwater microbial communities from Lake Bonney liftoff mats and glacier meltwater in Antarctica - BON-01 (SPAdes) (version 2) | ecosystem: Environmental > Aquatic > Freshwater > Ice > Glacier... | reverse complement strand
TATATATATATATATATATATATGTATATATATATAGTCTCCAACTACGAATCCGCCCCCACCGTTCCTGTTACAGGTGGATGCTCTCTGCGCTGCTAGCCCCGGCCTGGCTGCCACGCTCAGCTCGCTGTTGCGCGAGCCGCTCGAGTCCGTGGGCCACGCCTCGGCAAGGGCGCCCTACTCCCTTGCGAGCGCCGCCGGCGAGGGCGCAGGCGTGCGGGAGCTAACCGCCGCGCCCCGCTCGCTGCTCGTCTTCGCCACGTGCGGCGCAGCCGGCGCCGAAGCGCTGGGACCCCTGTTCGACGCCGTCGTCGACGTCCCGCTGCTTCGCGGCGCCGCCGCCGTCGCCGACGCGCTGCGCGCCTCCGCCGCCGCGCCGATCCACGCGGACGCGATCGAGCTCGCGGCGGCCGCCATCACCGAGGCGAGCGCCGACGGCGTGGCGCTGCGCACGCTCTTCCGGCGGGCGGACCGCGCGGCGGCGCTGTCCGCGTTTGACGCGGCGAGCGGCGCGGCGGAGGCGGACGCCGACGCGTGCGCCGCAGCGGGGCTCTGCCCGGAGGCGGCGCTCCAGCTAGCCGCGCTCGGCGAGGAGTGGGACTTCGGCTTTTAGGAGGGGGAGAGCGCCCCCTTAGGAGGGCGAGAGCGCCCCCTTAGGAGGGGGAGAGCCCCCTAGTATGCACTGTGGCGTTTCCGTTGCCTTAGTTACTAGTTACTAGCAATCAATCATCGGCCTGGAGGCGGCGCTCCAGCTGGCCGCGCTCGGCGAGGAGTGGGACTTTGGATTTTAGGAGGGGGACAGCCCCCCAGTATGCTCCGTTGCCGTAGTTACTAGCAATCAATCGTCGGCCCGGAGGCGGTGCTCCAGCTGGCCGCGCTCGGCGAGGAGTGGGACTTCGGCTTATAGGAGGGGCCCCAGTATGCGCTGTGGTGTGTCCGTTGCCGTAGTTACTAGCAATCAATCGGAGGAGTGAGACTTTGGCTTTTAGGAGGGGGAGAGCCCCCCCAGTATGCACTGCGTAGTTGCTAGCAATCAATCGTCGGCGCGCGTCGGCGTCGTCTCAGGTTCAGCTGTAAGCTTGTTACGGGCGCACCTGGTCGTGAGGAGAGGGTGGTGTGCATGTGCATGTGTGGGCATGGTGTGGATTGGGCGTGGGCGTGGGGAGCCCTCCCCTGGCGTGTATTTTTGGGATACCCCGCCTATATTTCACTTGTATCCCGCCTGTATCTCACCGTATCCGTGGTATCCCGTGTGTCTCCCTGTATCAATCTATATCTATCCAACCACTGTATCCCACTGTATCCAGAAGCTGTATCCGTACGTAGCTCTAGCTGTTTCTTGCTGTATCCCCCGCTGTATCTTAGTATCTCACCGTATCCCACCGCCTCGAAAACGGGATATAACCAAAAATACACTACTCCAGGTCGGGTTAAGGGTTAACCCGAATCACACCACACACACAAGTATCAGTATGGACATAGACATGCACTAACAACACTCGACATAATATACAACACATAACACACACAACACATGACACACGACACCCACTCCTCTGTTGCGGGGGGTCATTAATAAATACAAGACAAAGAGGGCGAACTCGGCGCCGTGGTGTGGCACGGACGACCCGCCGCTACGGAGATACGCCCGCTACCACGGCGCCCCTCGCGCAGGCCAGCTCGAGAGCCTGCGTGCGCAATAGGTGCAAGTGCGAGAGCAGACAAGACTATAGACAGGCAGAGGCAGAGCAGCACCACGTAAATAGCCCGCCACCCCACACCCAGGAGCGAAAGCGCGTATGGCGTCGGTGCTCGCCTAGCCGCCAAAGGTGGCGGCAGTGGCTTCGGCGTACGAGGAGGCGCTGGTTCGGCAGCGGGCGGGGTCGGGCCCCACCTCACACCTGCAGCCGTTGAGGGAGGCGAGCCCGATGAGCGAGCTGTGCGATAGCTGGAACTGCTGGTTGTAGGTGGTGCCGAGGATGGTGGCGCGAGAGGTGATCTCGAGGACCACGGGCGAGTTCAAGACCTTCTCGTACGAGTTGAGCGTCAGCCCAAGGACGCCGCCATCGGCCGACTCTCGCCTGATGAACTCGGCGATGTCGGCGCGGTAGCGCAGCATCGTGCGCTTCCTGGCAGGCAGTGTGACCGTTTCGGACAGGTAGCCCGTCGCGACGTAGTCGCCGGTCTCCGCGTCATAGACGCGCGCGGACGAGCCGTCGACGTCGAGCGTCAAATTGAACCCCGCCGAATTGTACATCTCGATCGGGATCGAGACGATTAGCTCCTCGCTGAAGGTGCCGTTGCGAAAGATGGGCCAGCAGCCAGGCAGCAGGTTGCTGCTGGCCATGCAGGCGAGCGCCTCCGTTGTGCGCGCGGTTAGAGTCGCGAACTCGCCAGCGTCGGGCGCGCAGACGGACACCTCGTAGTCCTGCAGCGCGTAGAGGGCGAGCACGCGCTCGGGCGCGCCGAACATCGTGCCGCTCACCTCGGAGCAAGCGGCGAGCCCCTCGGCCGGCTGGTCGGTGGCGGCGAAGTCGAAGTCCTTCGCGTACTGGGACGCGTCCTGCGTCATCTCGAGCGTGATACCCACCACTGGAAGCTTAGTCCGAATCGCAACGCGCACGTGCAGCTTCTCGTCGCTCAGCCCCTTCTGCACCGCGTTGAGCCGGCCGATGGTCTTTGCGTCCTGCTTGCTCATGCATATCATCACGAGCTCTTGTCCCCAGCCGGCATTGTAGTGCGCAAAATCGGCCTCGCACGCGACCTCCGCACCGTATGCCAGGCCGTCGAGCGGGTCCATTGCTAGCATCTCGCCGGCGCCGAGGGGGGGAAGCGGCTCGAGCGACGTGTGCATGACGAGTCGCTCGACCGAGTAGGGGATAAAGATAGGGTTATACACTACATATGTGATGTTCATCGGCAGCGCGAGGTGCTCCTGCGCCCACACGTCCAGCTGCTGCGCGCACGGCGCGTCCGGATCCAAGCAAACCTCGCAGCCGCCGGCGCCCGGCACGCAGGGCGAGATGGTGCAAAGTACGAAGCGGATCTCCGTCATCAGTTTGTAGACCATCACTCCGGCAAAGATGGACCCGCCAAGGACGAAGAAGAGGTAAATCAAACAGAGCACGCAGCAGAGCCGGCGCCGTCTCCTCAGCGGTACACAGGGGCAGCAGCAGGCAAGCGCACGGTCGCAGCAGCGCGAGCGTGGAGCAGCCTTGGCGTCGCCGTCCTCCGTCGCCGGCGCGAGCTCGCGCTGAGCAGCCTTGGCGTCGCCGTCCTCCATCGCCGACGCGAGCTCGCGCGGAGCAGCCTTGGCGTCGCCGTCCTCCGTCCCCGGCGCGAGCTCGTGCGGCGCGCCATCTGCGGTCGGCGGCGTCGTGTCGATCTCAATGGTGCGGAAGAAGGGGCTCGCCATTCTGCCTTGCTAGCGGCCTTGGAAAGGCCTTGGCAACCTTGGCCGGATGACCTTGTTCACGCTCTAAATGCGGTTTATACAGTAGGTCTATTTCGGTGCGTTCTAAATCAAGCAAGTTTAACCCACGAAAAACATAATGGCGGGCGACCAACCCTTGTCCCAGTTGGCGCCAAAAATGGCGGACGACCAACCCTTGGCCCAGTTGGGGCCTTCTTTAGCGCAGGCGCAGTTCCAGGCCAGTCAAATGCAGTCGGCGGTCTGGGCGCCTTCGGCTGCGCCTGGGCAGCCGCCGGGCTTTCCCTCCGCCTCCTACGCGCCGGCTCCCGTCGCGGGCAATGTGCAGCACGCCGCCCAGGCGCAGCAGCATGCCGCACGTCACGCGCAGCAGCAGCTGGCCGCTCAACCGAATGCGGCGAACAACGCCGTCGCCGTGCAGCTCGCAGCCGCGGCAGCCGCGGCAGCCGCGGTCGCCGCCTCGGCCGCATGCGCATCCCAGCTGCCGCCGTTTGCGCAGCAGCAGCAGCACCCGCCGATTGCGCAGCAGCAGCACCAGCAGCACCAGCCGATTGCGCAGCAGCAGCTGCAGCAGCAGCACCAGCTGCAGCTGCAGCAGCGGCAGCAGCAGCTCTACGCGATTGGGTTCGAGCAGATGCGTATGCAGCCGGGGCTTCCGCAGGTGGGGCAGCCGCAGCCGCCGGCGCAGGCGTCGGGCTTTGTGTTCCAGCCGTCGTCCGCCATGCTGGCGGGCGCCGCCGCGTCGATGCACGATGGCCACGTCGCCAACCAGGCGGGCGACTTCATGGCGGCGCGCACGTGCTTCCTTACCGCCTACAGCATGGGCGGCCAGGCGGCGGCGCACATCTCCGCCGCCAACATGGCCTACAAGATGCGGCAACTGCAGGTGGCGGCGCGCGAGTACAGGGACATACTGGCGGCGCACGAGCTGGCGCCCACGCTCCGCGCCAACATCGAGGTGAAGCTCACGACGTGCATCGCCGGCGCGGTGCCGGGCGGTGCGGAGCTGCGGCAGCAGCCCAAGAAGCCCAAGCAGCCAAAGGTGCCAAAGCAGCCGAGGCAGCCGCAGCTGCCGGGCGCGCTCGAGCGCGCGCCGCGGCCCGCGCCAACGCCGACGGGCGGGCCCGCGCACGCGCTGCGCATGCAGATCCAGGCGCCCTACGCCATGCGCGACGCGGCGGGCGGGCTGGTGATCGACAAGCGCGGCTTCGCGCTGCAGGTGCGCGCCACGGACGCGGCGGGGCTCCCGGCGCAGCCCATCGCCGTGGCGGTGGGGCTCGTGTTCGAGGACATGTCCGCGCTGCCAGCCGACGTTCCCTCGCGCGGCCTCGTGGGCACCACGCACGCCACGCCCTCGGGCGCGGCGGGCGTCAACATGCGGCTGCGGATGACGGCCACTTCGAAGAACGTCGGCCGCCGCCGCTTCCGCCTGCTGCTCGAGCCCGCCGACCCGGCGCTGCTCGCCAGCCTCCCGTCGCTCGCCACCGCCAGCGACCCCTTCACGGTGGTGAGCGCGACCGGGGTCAAGAAGGCGGCGGGCGCAGACCTCCTCCGCGCGAGCCACGCGGTGCTCGCCACAAAGGCGCACGCGGCCGAGAAGGCGGTCGCGGCAAAGCTCGAGCGGCGGCGCTACTTCAGCAACGCGGACATCGCCGAGGCGACCGCCACGCCGGGCCACGCCGGCAAGGCGGCCCTCTCGCACGGCGCCGTCCGGCTCTGCGACCGGCTCGCCGCGCTGGTCACGCAGCAGATCACGCAGCGCGCCATAGCCGCCGCGCGCAAGCGGCCTCCCGACGTGGGCTCCGTCGAGATGCCAGCAGCGAAGCGGCCGGCGGCGGGCCCGGCTGGCTACGCCGCGCCGCCGCCCGCGCTCCCCTATAGGCCGCCGCCCGCGCTCCCCTACAGCCCGTCGGCGCCGCCGCCGCTGCCGGCGATGGACGGCGGGGTCGCGCCGGTGCGTCGGCCGCGCTGCGGCACGTGCCCCGGCTGCGTGAACCGTGACGACTGCGGGCTCTGCATCAACTGCCTCGACAAGCCAAAGTTCGGCGGACCCAACACGCGCAAGAGCGCCTGCGTCCACCGCTGCTGTTCCAGCCTCAACACAAACAAGCTGGGCCCGAAGGGGTGGGTGCCTCCCACGCGCTCGCCCGCCGGCAGCAGCCCTCTCGGCGCGGCCTCGCCCTTTGGAGCTTTCGACCCGCGGGGGGTCGGTGCCGTGGCGGCGTTGGCCGGGGGAGTGAAGCTCGAGCCGGCTGGGCTCAACCAGCTACTCAGTCATGCCGCAGCCTCGCCCGCACTCGGCGCCGCCTCCGCCGCGCCTGCGCCAAGCGGCACGCCGGATGCCGCCACGAGCATCGAGCCTGTCTGGACCCAGCCCGCCGCCCCCGCCGTCCCCGCCGTCGGCCTGCCTGCGCCTCAGCAGCTGCAGGGCGTGTCTGTGTCGGCCGCCGGCGCGCCGCCGTCACCGCCACAGCCCGCGCCCCCGCCTCCGCCGCGCATGACGAGGCCGCGCTGGGCGCTGCAGGCCAAGGACGTTGTGGCGGCGGTCAAGCGGCCGGGCAACTTCGACTTTCTCTTCCACGTCAACGTGGTTCAGCGGTGGGAGCCGCCCGCGCCGCCCGCGCCGCCCGCGCCGGCGGAGGCGGCGGCGGAGGGCGCCGACGACGAGATGCCGACGCCGCAGCGGGGCGAGGGGGCGCAGCCCGAGAGGCACGGGGCGGAGGTGGCGAGCGCCTCACCAATGGCGGTCGACGCGCCTGAGGCCACCGTGGCAGTCAGCGCGCCGCCCGCCCTGCAGCCGGAGTAGCGGGGGGGGGGGGCTACAAGCACCACGGGCGAACGCGCTGCGGTGTGCGGCATCGTGTGCAGCTAGTGTCGGTGACAAAGAAGAGAGAGTGTTCCTTTTTTTCTATCGTGAAGGAAAGGAGTAATGAGTAATTGTTATTATTTTATTATTTCTGTGTCTTCTTCTTCGGTCCCCCAGCTTTTTCAGCCAGCACCAGCACGTCGCTGGCTCGACTCCCGGTTAATAATGTGATTCCTTTCGGCCGCCCAGCAGCAGCAGTAATGGTAATGGTAAAATGGCGGATGGAGATGGGAGATGGGGGGTGGTAGTGGAAGGCTATCTATATATACATATATACCGTCTACTACCACCATGTCAATATTATGTATCACGCGTGGTAGGGGTAATATTAATTATTAATTAATAACATATATGATATTATCATATATAATATAATATATAATATATGTATATGTATATATAATAACAACAACGCGAGGTGAATAACGCATCAGCAAAACATATCATCTAGATCTAGATCTAGCGTATCTAGCACTCTAAGAGCGTGACTCTAGCTAGCACAGCGCTGAAAAAAGCGGCTTTATTTATGATTATATATATAATAATAGTAATAATATTATATATTATATATGTAATTTATTTAATATAAATATTTATTTAATATAAATATGAAGAGAAAGCAGAAAGCAGCGTCTTGCGTCTTGCGTCCTTTGAAAAAAGGAGAGAGAAGAAAGAAAGAGGAAAGAGAACAAGAAGGCGCACGTCCTTCTCGCGCCCTCTCCGAGGTGAGGGGTAGTAAGTACTTGGCGTTTACAAGATATTGTTTTACTTCGAGGCTTATTTATGTGCACACGAATCAATCACATCTTTTATGTCCCCGCCCACCCGTATTTCCCACACTGTTGCACTACGACTACGATTGCACGACTATTGCGCAATATACGACCCCCCCCCGACCAACCTGTTGTGTGCCATACACCATACAATATGGGTCATGGCAATAACGTGTAAAGGCCAAGTTAGTACGGATCCTTATCCTTGGTCCTTCTTAACTTCTTGGTCCTTGGTCCTTGGCGGCGGCGCGGCGGCGGGCGCGATGCAGGAGGGCGACGTGGAGCATATATATATATATAAGTAAAAGTCGGAAAGTCGAAAGAAAGCGGTGTCATCGTGCGTCGTGCGTCGTGCGTGTGTGCTGGGGCTGGGCGACTTGCTCGCGTAGGTAGTAACTAAGGTAGGAGTTGGTGATATATAATATTATGTATTAGTATTATGTCATAATTTATTAAATTATGTAGAGCGTAGAGCGCTACGACGAGTGCCTTATTCTTTCTTTCCCCGAGCTCTAGACTACCGTAGCTCTAGCTATCTGCTATCTACGTACGACAGTTAGTAAACGATGATGATATTCTTACCCCCACACCGTGTTCCCCCCCCCCCCCCCCCCCACAACACGCATAGCACACACAGCACACTAAACCGATCCGAGCACTGCGTGTACCCAAATAGTGTCGCGAAATACTGGGGGGAGGACCCAGCGGGCTACCATTTGGCAACACGCTCTCGCGATTGCGTGCAACCCGGCGCCAATGGCTGAGCTCCAGGAGCCGCAGGCGCAGTCGGAGAGGCCGGAGCGGCCGCGGGGGGATTGGAACGTGGACCAACGTGCGCGCCCACCCGGAAGCGACGCGCGCGCGCGGCCGCCCTCGCGAACTCACCCAATGCCCGCACAGCTGTGTATCCGCTGGGTGCCCTTTGTGGCCCAGCTTGTCACCCCTTGCGTGCTGGGAGCGCCGAGCCCCTCTTCCCACCCGTGCGGTGCAGGCGGTCTGGCGGCGAACGAGCCGTGGTGCCTGTTGCCGCGGCGCGCACGCCCCAAGGCCAAGGATGACAACTACCTCCGAGCCGGGCACGAGATTCTGCGCGAGCTGGAGGCTGCGGGGCCGCACCAGTACGGCTGGCTCGCGCAGGGCAACCACGCGGTGCCCGACTGTCACGAGCCTCACACCTACGTCTTTGTCAAGGCGGGGTTCGGCGCCCCGTTTGTGGAGGGCGAGGGGCCCAAGACGCAGGGCGGCGGCTTCTTCCGGCCGGACAACGACTTTGGCGGCCCAATGGCACAGTCGGGGGAGCTGGGCGTGTGGGTCACGACGGCGCGTATCTTCGCGCGGGAGGGCATCCCCTCTATGCTCGGCAAGATTGTGCGTCGCGCCCCGCTGGGCGGTTGGTGCGGTGGGCGAGGGAGCGGGGCGCCGGCGCCCGCTCTTTTCACCCATCCGCCAGCCTTCCCCCACACTCCCCCGCTCGCCGCACAGGACGCCCCGCGCCCCCCGGCCCGCTCGCCTACGCGTCAGCCCGAACTGAGCCTGCTCTCTGCCTGCGCAGTTCACGCGCGTGCGCGTCAAGGTGGGTCTGGTTCCGGAGGTGCCGAAGAAGCAGCTGCAGCGCAAGTCGCACCTGGAGGAGGTGCAGGTGCAGGGTTGGGGGCTCATCGCCGTCTGCCATTTTGCGCTGGAGGTGGATCCGCCCTTGGCTTCGGCAGACTTGGCGGCAACGCACAAGCCGACAGCGACGCAGGCCGGGGCGATCGTCGCGGTGCAGCATCCGGCCGAACCAAAGGCACGCAAGCCCGCTACGGTGAACCCTAGGCGCGGTGTCACCCCAGAGCCGGCCCAGCACGACCACCCCGCTGGCGCCGAGCCGGGCATGCCAGACAACCACCGGCGCTTTCTCTCCGAGATGCTGGGCCCCGGCCCGGGCGAGCAGGGCGAGGAGAGCAAGGAGGGCGCGCCGCCCGCTGCGCCAGGTAGCGCAGTGGCGACGCGCCAGCGGGGCTTCAACGGCGGCTTCAACCCAAATGGGTCCATGGCCGTCTCGACGACGCTCTCCGCTGGAGCGGCGGGGCCGAGCTGGGCGGGAGCGCCGGAGTCTTCGTCTCCCGGGGGCCAGTCGGCCGGCGACCGAGCATCCTCCGAGGGCATGTGGGTGGGCAAGTTCACGTTTGGAGCCGGCGGGTCTCCGACACAGCAGCAGCAGTCGCAGTGGCAGGAGGAGCATGAGGAGCAGGAGCAGCCGCAGCCGCAGCGGCGGCCCGCCGCGCGGCCCGGCTCGCGGCCTGGCTCGCCCTCCTCGCCCGGTATGCGCGCGGCCGCGGGCGCACTGCTGTCTGTGCGGAGCGTGCCGCCTCCGTCAGAGGAGCGCGCGACACGGCTGGCCGACGGACACATCAACGCCTCGGAATCGACTCTGCTCCGGCTCCTCGGCGGAGGCGACGCCGGCCCCGCCCGCGCTCTGCCACCGCGCGCCACTGCCTCCGCGCCGCCGATGCGCGCGCCGCCGCACCACTCGCCCTCGGTGGCGTCGGCGGTGATTGCCGAGGCCGGGCCGAGCGGCGGCGGCGTGATGGGCGGAATCAACGGGGACCGGTGGCAGCCCTCGATGGGCGACGTGCTGCTGCTCGAGCGCGTCTTTGATATGGAACCGCTCCCCGGTAGACAGACGCGCTTCCAGCTGGCCGAGCACTTCGCAGTCACTGCGCGCCAGGTGCAGGTCTGGTTCCAGAACAAGCGCCAGCGCGTGCGCGTGCGCGCGCTCAAGGAAACCCTGGCGAGGGAGAACGGAGTCGCCCCGCTGCCGCCGGTGCAGCGCCGGCCCCCGCACAGGCCGACGGGCCTGCCAGCCTCCGCGCCGCCGCTACTCCGGTGGGACCCGCCGCAGGAGTTCGCGTCGAAGCTGCGCCGTGCGCGCGTCGCAACGGGCGGCCGGCCGGACGTCTCGTTACGCACGACGCGCGACCCGCCGCTGGCGCACGACACGAGCGAGGCGGCGCAGGTCCACCTGCTGCCGCTGCCGCGCTTCGAGACGCCCGGCCACGTGGTGGCGCGGCTCGGGCACGCGCGCTTCGAGGGCGGCCTGCTGGTACGCAACCCAGCAGACGCGGCGCCCGCGTTTCTGCCGCCCGCGCTCGTCCGGAAGCGGCGCGCCGAGGCCGTCGCAGCGCTGGCGGCAGCGCGCGCTGAGGCCGCCCAGGAGGAACGACGCGCGCGCGCGCGCGAGGAGACGCCCTTGGTCTACGTGGCGCCGCCGCCGCCACGGCCGGAGCCGGCCGGGCCGAGCGCCGAGGCGCGCCAGCGCGAGGCTGACGTGCTGCTCCAGCTCGCTTCGCACGACATTTGCGAAAAGGACCCGCTCTGCACGCGCGGCTTCCGCCACCGAGGCAAGGGCGGGCCCTGCTCTAGGAAGCGGCCCGCGCCGCCGCGCGAGGCGGAGGGCGTGGGCGTGGCCTCCTCCTCTGGAGCCGGCGACTCCGGCCTGGGTCACGCGCGCCAGATGCGCGACGCGTGGTCGGCGGTGACGCGCGAGGCAGAGGCTGACGAGACGTGGCTGCCCAGCCTCTGGCTGCTCAGCCGCTGCCTCGAGAGCGCCGACGTGGCCGACGAGACCGCCAAGCGCGTGCGCCAGCTCTTCGACCGCTGCTCCAAGGAGCCCGAGAACGAGCGGCTGCGCTCGTCGCTGCGCCGCGTGCTACTTGCGACGGGGCGCGCGGTGGTTGCCAAGGCGCCCGCTGGCTGGTCGTCGGAGGAGGAGGATGACTCGGGCGAGGAGGCCGACGAGCTAGAGGCCGGAGGAGGAGGAGAGGAGGAGGAGGAGGAGGAGGAGGAGACGATGGAGGAGATGGTGGAGGAGGATATTGGGCAGTGCTCCAAGGACGCGGTGTGCACGCGCGGCTTCAAGCACGGCGGCAAGGGCGGACGCTGCAGCTACGCACCACGGCCGCGCTGGGTCATGCAGACGAATCGCTTCCGCCAGCCGTGGGCCAGCAGCGTCGCCGGCGCGGCGGCAGCGGTGCGGCGGCGCGGCCGCGGCGGCGGTGGTGGCGGCGTGGCTGGCGATAGGAGAGGCGGCTCGCCTAGCGAAGTGGAGGTTGCGGTTGAGGAGGACGGGGAGGACGGCGAGGTTGGGGTGAGCCCAATGGAGCAGACGGCGCCGGGAGGAGATGGGAGCGACGAGGGGGGGAGCGCGGCGAGCGACGACCTGGAGGGCATGTCGATCCCCTCGATGCCGCAGAGCGAGGAGGAGGAGAGCGAGAGCGATGAGAGCGACTACGACGATGACTACCCGGAGAGCGACCTCGCCAGCTGGGCGCGGGACAGCGACGGCGAGGCTCAGGTGGCGGAGGGCGAGGCACCGACGACGGCGGCGGCGGAGGGCCCGGCTCAGCCGCCGGCGCCGGAGCTGGCGCCGGAGCCGATGGATACCGATGAGCAGGAGGTCTTGCTTCTTCCCACGGCTTCGTTGACGGCTTCCACGGCTCCCACGGTGGTGGTGGCTCCACAGGCTGTGGTGGCACCCACGGCGGACTAGCGGGGCGTGACGAGTAGACTCTTTCTTCTCTGGGGGGGCTCTCGCCTCGTGTGCGTGATTAGAGCAGTGCTGGTTTGTTTGCGTGGCTCCTCGAGAGAAGTTGGCTGGTGGGTCAGCAGAGGGGTGGAAGGCGTCGGGGCGGTGTGTGAGAAGGCGGAGTAGTAGTGTATAGTAGTGTAGTGGCCGTTTTACCGTTGGCCGTTGTTTTTGGGGGGGCAGTGGCCACAGTGGGGGGGCGGGGGAGGGGTTGTTGGTTTTTTTTTTTTTTTGATATACAAACATAGAGCCCTCCCCTGCCCCTGGCGTGTATTTTTGGTATGTACCGTAATACGGTGTGTCCCGCCTGTCCGCGTGTATTTTACCTGTATTCAATAGTATTCTGCCTGTATCTCACCGTATCCTTGGTATCCCGTATAGCCCTGCATCGATTATATATATATCCATTTTTTGCAGCAGATCCACTGCCACTCACTGTATGCCGCTGCACTCCACGGCGTGCATTTTTGGAATATTCTGCTTGTGTTTCACATGTATCCCGCCTGTATCTCACCCTATCCTTGGTATCCTGCTGTATCCCTGTCTGTATCGACCTAAGCAGATCCACTGTATATCGAAGTGCATCCCACTGTACCCAGCTGTATCCGTACGTATCTAGCTGTATATAGCTGTATCTGTATCCCGCTGTATCTCAACCCTCACCGTCACCGTATCCCACCGCCTCGAAAATGGGATATGGCCAAAAATACACTCCAGGGGAGGGCTACTGTACCCAGTTGTATCTGTATGTATCTAGCTGTACTAGCTGTATCCCGCTGTATCTCACCGTATCCCACAACCTCAAAAACGGGATATAGCCAAAAATACACTCCAGGGGAGGGCTGATACAGCCCGCCCCGCCAGGGCCATACTGCAACGTAACACACAGAGCACAGAGCACGGTTATATATAGATAGCATACGAGTAACAAGTGTAATATACGCAGATACAGGTGACAGCTACACATATCGTTGTATACCGTTAAATTACACAATACGCTTTTTACTTCGAGCCGCCGCTCCTCCCGCGCCCCACCGCCGCCGGCGTGTGGAGCAAGCTCTCGTTCCACGCGGGCAGGTGGTCCAGCATCGCGATGGCCTCCGAGAAGGAGGGCCGCTGGTCCATGTCCGGATGGCGCAGCCACGCCGCCAGCCACCAGAGCCGAGGCTCGGCCCTCGCCAGCAGGGGGAGCAGCCACCACTTGGCCCCAACGTCGAACGAGTGCGTCCTCGGCGAGAGGAAAACGCACTCGCCCTCTCGGCACTGGCCGGCCGCCTGCCAAACAAACAAACATACAGATCAAACAAACACACAGACAACACACACACACACACATGCGATGCACATGACACGCGCACATGCACATACGCGCGCACACACATACACACACGCACACACACGCACACACACGACACACACACGCACGCACACGCGCGCGCGCGCGCGCGCACACACACACACACA
>Ga0209390_10008136_pt1 | contig 13101 bp, 6 predicted proteins | sample BON01_FD_187212 | JGI IMG/M metagenome (GOLD analysis project Ga0209390, IMG submission 187212) | Freshwater microbial communities from Lake Bonney liftoff mats and glacier meltwater in Antarctica - BON-01 (SPAdes) (version 2) | ecosystem: Environmental > Aquatic > Freshwater > Ice > Glacier... | reverse complement strand
ATATATATATATATATATATATATATATATATATATATATATATATATATATATATATATATATATGTATATATATATATACACATGTATGCAGGTATACATATACAAAATAACGACTCGTGCCCTCACCGGAATAATCTTCTCCAGCGTCGCCAGCCTCACAAGGTCCGCACACTGCTTCAGACTGTTGACCGGGAGCTCGCACGCAAAGACAATGTCCCCTGGAGACTGGCCGCGGCTCGCCTGGTAGCAGGCCAGCACTGCGTCGCGTTCCTCTTTGCACCCCATCGGCTTCATAGGAGGGCTGCCGGTACAAAAGGGTAAAAGCTCGTCGGTGGAGGGGTAGGAAGTAGGAAGTGGCTCAGGGTTAACCCGGCGCCAGCCCTCCTATACACGTTGATGCTGCGCTGGCGTGGGGAGTGGGGCTGCGTGGGCTGGCTTGCGTAGAACGCGTCTGTCTGGTGGGCGTGCGGGCGGCGGTTCTTCTTTTTGAGAGGCGGCAGGCAAAGCCCCCTCTTTTCAGCGGCAAGGGCACGCGCGGCGGCCGTGTGGACGGCGCCTCACGCACCGGTACTCGCGCTCGTGGAGCGCCTCGACCTTGGCGGCGATCTCCGCCTCCCTCCGCGCCGTCTCTTCCCTGGCGTCGGCGAGCCTCTCCTCGAGAGCCTTGGCCCTCTCCTCCGCCTGGCGGACAACACGGCCAGCGCGGGATGATGGTGAGCCGCGGTGCAGGGCTGCAACGAGGCGCGCGGCGGCGGCAGCGGGGAAGCGGCGCGCCGGCAGCACACACCTGCTGCTGCTGCATAGAGCCGGCGACAGACTCTGCGCCATTTTGAAACGCGCGCTTGAGTTGCTCCTCAAGCTCGCCTGTCGTCGTCGTCACCACCGTCTTGGACGCTGCGGACGAGTCTCCGGCGCGTTGCAGCAGCTCCGGTGTCATGCGCACGCTGAAGCCGCCGGCCTGATGCTCCGGCGCCACCTCCTCGCGCGAGGCAGACCCACCCATCGCTCTCCGACTTTGCGCGCCGAAAACGCCGACAAAGTGCTGTGGCTATAAATAGCTGCAGAGCACTAAAACAAAACCTCTACTTGATGGAGAGCTACAAAAGTAGCGGGTAGTGGGAGGGATAGAGCTACACCACGCTTGCTAACGAACGCCACACATGTAACTCTATTCAGGGAATCCATGCCCCCCCCCCCTTATCTTTCGACCTAGACACTTTTCTAGAATCGTTCGGGTTACAGTACGGGAAGCCTCCATGGGATGGGTTCTTGTGCCTGGTATATACCGTAGAGAGAGCCGATTAAACCTTCTGTGAAGGGCCCAAGGCTGTTAACGACTTCCACCATCACGCGGCGAAGGCCCACAACAGGCTATGTCAAACGTAGCCACCCACGCCCTCGCTGCCCTTTGCGCATCGGCTCGCGAGTGCCAGCTCGCCGCACCGAGCTTCAGCGACGAGCAAGCTGCCGAGGGCCTCGCCGCCATCGACGAGCTGCGCGCCCACTTCCTGCCGCGTCCGGCCTCGGCCTCCTCGGCACAAGCAGCTGCTCACCTACTGCAGCTGCCCCTCGAGATCCTCTCTGTCATCCTGTCCATGCTCGGCACTCGCGAGCTTGCCCGTCTCGCCGCAAGCTGCCGCTCGCTTTGGTGCGACGACCCGACTGCCCCGCTGCCGCCAATGCCACCGCGCCAAGTCGGGCTGGTGGAGACGGAACTGCGGCGGCGGGCCGAGGCGCGCGGCCTAGACGTCGGATCCTCCCTACCCGCGGGATCTCTGTCGTGGGTGCCGTACCTGCTGAAGCGCGACCATCGCAACGCCCAGATGCGGCAAGCTCCGCTCGCGGTGGGACCCGAGCTCAGCATGTTCGTCGATACGGAAGGCCGCCTGCTCACTTGCGGTTACGACGTGGTTGGCGACGCGTTCCTCCTGGGGCACGCGGATGAGGATCCAGACGAGCCCCGTGAGATCGGCCCGCCCACGCCGGTGCCGTCGATGCAGGACAGGCGCATCGTCAGCGTCGCCTCTAGCTCTGATCACTGCCTCGCGCTCAGTGCCGACGGCGAGGTCTACTCGTGGGGTGATGGTGACTTGGGCGCGCTGGGCCACGGCGACAGGAATACGAGGGCCGTGCCGTGTAGGATTGAGTCGCTGAGCCGCATCGAGCGCATCGCAGTTGGTCCAAATTCCACCAGCGCGGCGGCGGACCGGAGTGGAAAGCTGTTTACGTGGGGTCGTGCGACATACGGTTTTGAGGGCGTGGAGGGAGACATGCATGCATTTGAACAACCAAACGGTCTGGGCCACGAGTTCGATGCGGAGACCAAGCACCAGCTGACTCCGAAGCGGGTCGAAGCCCTCTCACAGGAGCGCGTGGTGGGCGTCGCCCTCGGCAGGGGCTTCACCCTGGCGGTGACCGACGCCGGCGCGGTCTTCTCCTTTGGGTACGGTGACGAAGGCGAGCTCGGCCACGGCTCTTCGGCGAGCGTTGTGCTGCCCCGGCACATCGAAATCCTGGCGCAAGCGGGGCGGCGGTTCGTCGCCGTGGCCGCCGGAGACCGTCACGTCCTCGCCCTGACCGAGGAGGGCGAGCTCTACGGATGGGGCCACGAAGAGGCCAACGGCCACTGGAGTGGGGTGGCCCATCACGGGGAGGGTCATTACGAGTGCACGCCGCGTCGGGTGGAAGCCTTTGGCCGCGAGCGCGTCAAGCTCGTGGATGCTCGGGATTGCTGTTCCTGCGCCGTGACGGAGAAGGGCGAGCTGTTCACATGGGGCCACACCACCATTTACAACAACCTTGGCCACGGGGACGAAGGGCCAAGAAACGAGCCGAAACGAGTGGAAGGGCTGAGCGGCGTCAAGGTTGCGGCGGTGGCCATCGGTGGGAATCACGGGCTAGCGGCCGATGAGGACGGTGTGGTGTGGGCCTTTGGCCAACGCTCGGCCCTCGGCCTCGGCGCTTCGGGCCCAGAGGCTAGTGCTCTTGGGCTGACGCCCACTCCGATCCCCACGCTGTGCGTGCGCGTTTTCAACTCTCCATGAGTGGGGTCATGGGCCGTACGCCCGGGGGTACGCGTGTGATAGCGCGGTAGCGCGCGCTACAGTAGTAACACGCGGCCTGTGATCGAATGGAGAATGGTCGTGGCGGGCCTAGGCGCTAGGCGGGCCCTCGCGCCGTCGAGACGACAGGAGACAGCAGCAGTAAACCGTGAACAGTACTGCTGTGCAAAGTGCGAGGGGGGGGGCTGCACATGATGCTACATGTGTATGTCATGTGTATGTGTATGTGCTCTAAGTAGAAATTCTCTGAAAATCCTAAGTTCCAACAATAAACTACAATAACACACATATTTGCATTTGAACATAATTGCCTGATGTGTGCCGCTGCTTGATCGAGATTCACACAGCGTATAGAGGGCGGTGAGACACACTCTTTGTTTAATGATTCGTGTGCTGCTGTGCTTTGGCGTTTCTGCGATCGCGGGGATGATGTGTGTAACGCAGTTATAACCCTGCGCGTCGCTGTGCTGTGCTGTCGCGCGAGGCAAAAGGGTCTTCTCAAGATGCAAGATCAGTAACAATACTATTCAATACAATTATTTGTTATTATATATCCTACAATATAAATACGGTGATGCGGCCTGGCCTAGACCTGGACGACGCTGGATTATTGTGCGTAGTTGTAGTGTGTAGTGTGTAGCAGTGATGCGTGTTGTTTGGGTGTGTTATTCGGAGCTTTTACTAATGCGTGTGGGTATAGGGTTCTTACTTCTTACGCTTCTCCATCGCCACGTGTGTGGCTATGTGAGGATTTTTGATTGATTGAGTTGACTTCTTACGTGTGACTCATACGTGCTCGTAACCTTGCGCCGCGCCGTGCGCGCTGATGCTACTACTGCCGACACGGACACACGCGCATTATCCGTTATCCCGTAGTCACCGTCAACTCGGTCGCTCCCCGTCTTGTATCGACCGCGGCGTATATGCCCGCCGCACCAAGCCGCGCGCACACATCCCAGCCAGCTGCTGTGCACGCACAGCTGGACACGCGCGACACGGTATTATGTACGGTGTTGCTGTTTTATTTATATATATAATACTTATAGGCTTAGTACTTACTTAGACTTAGTAAAATATGTGATGGTAATAGTGTAGTATAGTAGTAGTAGTAGTGTAATCTCCGCGGCTAGAAGAGATACACCTACATTATAAGAGCAAAACAAAGAGGGAAGCGAGAAGCGAAGCCGATCCCAGCGCGCAACCTCACAAGAGGTGGCAAACCCCGCGTTTCACGCAGTGGCAGTGGCAGTGACGGGACACAGGCGTGGGGGGCTTTTTGCTTGTATGCCTCTGCCCGCCCCGCTGTTGCTCTAGCGCGCCCCACACATACATACCACACATGTATCAGAACCAGAACAGCAAGACACGTCCACAGCACCCCTACACACTCATATACATATAATATATGCAAAAGAGACTCTCAACCTGAGTAAAACTGCAGGGCACCTTTAACTATTATCAACACCTACTGCCTCTTGGACTCGTCGTACTCTTACATGTTTTTAATAGGTATTCACGGAAACAAAGAAACAAAGCCTGAACACTGGATCGCACACAATACTCTACACAGGTAACTAGGCTACACCGTAGGGGAGCCTGCTAAGCAGAGTGCAGAGTGCGTGTGCGAAGCGCGCCCTTAGGCACGCCACGCATTGCTTATCGCATACGCGGCTCCGGTTATTGTCGAAGGCGTGCAAAAGCACGCCTTATGCTTGCGAGAGATATTTTCACGTATTCTTGTAGCACAGCCACACGAATACAAATCACGTATTCCGCCTAGTTCGCCTTGTGTAGGACAGGAACACGTACACATTCAAGGTTCATGCATTCCCAAAGCAGGACAGCATGCCGTTGCCCCACGGTGGGGGCGGCGGCCCCAGCGGCACACGGGGGGCGGCGGGCCGGCGCGTAAGGCGGCCATAGGGTCGCGGCGTCGACTCCCCCCCCCAAGCACCTAGATATATCCAAGGGAGCTCCCCTTAGGCTCCCAAAGCCACTCTCGGATCAGTTCCCTTTGCGTGTGTGCTCGTGTCCCCTTTGGGCCAGGTAAACCATAAATGAATAGAATACCGCATGATGATGATGATGTTTACCCCCGAGAGACACCTCCCCACATCAGGACAGCACGGGCCAGCCCCCAGCGGCACACCGCCGCCGGCACAGCTGCCCCCACCACCGCAGACACGGGAAACACAGTCCACAGCCGTTCCTTCGCTTCGCGTATTCAACATGTAGGAAGCGCAGGCTCAGGTTAGGGGTTAGCCCTAGCCCTAACTTGAAACCTGGGTTAGGGTTAACCCTCTGCCTAGCGGGCTCCCCTATGGGGTAGCCTTGTTACTTGTGCAGAGTTTTGTTTGCGCGTGCGCCAGTGTTCGGGCTTTGTTTCTTTGTTTCTGTGATAACGATGAGGGATGAGGGCCGACCTACTGCAATTAATATATGGTATAGATATAGAATGAGCATACATGTGTCGATATGCTCGAGTTTTGTTTTCAAGTTCTGACTGCGATCACGGGTTTACCGTAGGAAGGGCAAGGACAGGCCCTAACCTGAAACCTGGGACGATGGGTGTTTACGTCATTCACGGCCTGCGAAACGGCTTGAACACTACCGAACACCCACCGTCTTCGGTTCCAGGGCAGAACCCGGCCTTCTTACCAATGCTGAAGCCGTTTCGCGAGCCGTGAATGACGTAAACAACCACCGTCCCAGGTTCCAGGTTAGGGCCTGGGGTTAACCCGAAGCTACAGGGAAGCTTGAAAGAACCTCTCCCGATAACGGTTAAGGCCCGCGGCGATTTGGCCTCGGGTTAACCCGTGAATGACGTTAACACCCATCGTCCCAGGTTCCAGGTTGGGGCCTGCGCTTCCTAGAGAACTGTGCGATAGGCGAGAGAAGAGCTCTCCCCCCCTCACGGTATCTACCATGCGCGCCGCAGCTCTTCGCGACTTGGTTGTTCTGTAGCATACTATATAGCATGCTACAATGCTATATAGCCTCCATCAGATGCTACAGTACTATATAGCATAGCTCTACTTTTTTCTGATATTTGAACGATTTCGAGTTGACCCGAGTACTAGTGCTGCTGCTGGCTGCTAGCCCACGCCCCGGTCGGGCCCAAACGCTAAAAACTATGTGTTCAAATACCAAAATTTGCATCTAGGACAGAGTGTAGTACTATAGTGTAGTATACTATATAGCATGTATAGCATCCCCCGATGCTATAGATGCTATATGCTACAGAACATCCAAGCTTCGCGACACCCGCCGCCAACCCGGCTCACGCTCGTGATGGCGCCTACTGTCGGACTACCGAAAATCGCACCCACCCACCACCTTGGCCTATACAAGATATTCGTTCACTCATTTTTGTGTGTGCAAGAATCAACTATCCCTTTATTAACCCCGCCCGTTTGCATTACCCACACTACTGCAATACGTATGCGCGACTTTTGTGCAACATATGATCTCCCCCTGACCCTCCCTGTTGATGCTATACACCATACAATATTGGTCATGACAATATCGTGTAAAAGCCAACCTGCGTGAAGCCTGCCGTTGCCTCGTTGCACACAGCGTCCAAGTCGTCCGCCGCCTGCGCGGTGATGGCGCGGCCGACGAGTTGGATGCCGGCCGACCACGGGATGAAGATTGGATGGCCGCAGTGGTCGCCGCGGTCGGACAGGCCGAGGTGCGGCTGCTGCCAAAAGGCGTGGCCCGTCGAGACGACGAGCAGCTCGGGCGATCTCTGGTCGAGGCTGTCGCGAAGCACGGCGGCCACGAGCGCCCTGCCGTGCCCGCGCCGCTCGGAACCCCTGTCCACGGCCAGTAGCAGGAGCTCCGAGAAGCCACCTGACGGCGATCGCCGCGGAGGGGGCACGTGGCGGTGGCACGACACCGCGACGCACTGGCCGTCCACCTCGCCGCAGGCGATGCGGAACCCGGCCAGCTTCACCGCGCGGCCGGCGCGGTGGCAGTGGAAAGCGCCGCCGTCGAAGAGCTTCTTAATCAGCTGGTAAGGGTGGGAGAAGAAACGGTACAGTTGCTGATAGAGTGGCAAGGTAAGTCAGCCTACTGAGCCGCCCTGTGAGTCCCATCTGGTTCGAGAAGACGAGCATCGAAGCGAGCAGGGGCGGTTTTGTTGCGAATTGTGTTGCGAGGTAGTGACCTGCCGAGCCCGCCCTGTGAGTAGAGTGTAGCGAGCAGGGAGGGTACAGTTGCTGATAGAGAAGCGAGAGGTAGCAGCCTACCGAGCCCACCCTGTGAGTGAAGCAAGCAGGGGTGGTGCGGTTGCTGCTAGAGTAGCGAGGTAGTAGCCTACCGAGCGGTTGTGGTTGGCGCTGATGTAGCCGCTGGCGAAGCGGTCGAGCAGTAGGTCGCGCGCCGCGTCGCGCTCGGCAGCGCTGTAGCTGCTGAGTGGACCGATGCGGACGCGGAGCGTGCCGCGGGCCGAGGTTAACCCGAGGTCGCGCGCCGCGTCGCGCTCGGCCGGGCACCCGCTGTGCGGACCGACGCGGTGCGACATCGACACGGATGGACGGGTCCGAACCTTCGCCCGCGAAACAGCTGTGAATAAAATTGGCAGCCGCGCTGTGAACAGGTTTGCGCCGCGCTGGACTGGACTTGTAACGCTGAAAACACAAGTCGGGTTCACGCGATGGACCTACTCATACAGATTATCCTTCTCGTCAGTGTGCCGGCCCTGCTGCTGCTCGCCACAGTCATTCTCTACCCTCTCGTCACCCCGACAATCGAGACGGCGGGCGAGGTGAGCATGGGCGACAAAACGCCCGCCGATCTGGGCGCCTGCGTTCTGGCGGGCTCCATGGACCCGCCACACCTCGGGCACATTGCGCTGATCCGGCACCTGCTCAGGCGCGGACACCGGCGTGTCCTCGTCGTGATCGGCGTCAATCCAACCAAACGGTATGCGGTGGACCCCGAGCGGAGGGCCGCTCTACTGCGAACCATGTGCGCGACCCTTGGCCTGGAGGGCGTCGTGGTTCACGCCGTGGAGGGCTACGTGTGGCGCTGGGCGCGCAAGCATGCAGTGCGCACGCTCTTCCGCGGCATTCGCAGCTGGGCCAAAGACGGGCGCGAGGAGAGAATGCTGCACCTTCTGAACCAGGCGGGCCCCGTGCTGCTCGGACCACTCCGCCGACCCATCCCAACCGTCTTCCTCCAAGCCGACCCCGCTTTTGCGCACATCTCCTCCACGCTCGTGCGCGAGCGCTGCAAGGAGTGCGGTCAGGCGGCCGGTGCGGCCGAGGCGCTTGCGGACCTCGTCCCGAGAGGGGCCGAGGGGGAGGTTTGGCGGCTGTACCATCGGGGCGTGTGATATGTAGAGTCAAGGTGTGATTTTTATTTATTTTTTTACTATGCTGAGAGGCATTCTATCATATGTAATACCTCCTTGCTATATCTGCTGCTGGCTACTGCTATTATTAACTATTTATACTGCGGTTATTTGCAAGTTGCAAGTTGTGTTAGAAGTTGGGATCGAGTAGTCCTGGGCGGGCCTGGGTCCTGCTCGCAGCCTGGGGCTGGGGCGTCTTATACTCGTATACTACTTATTTCTTACTTACTAACTTAAGGGTTATATATATATACTTATACGTATATGTATGCTTATATACTTATATGTATATACGTATTGTTTCCTAGCTATATATATTTCTGTGTGACTTTTTGACAGTTATTTTACTCTTTTTTTTATCATAGCTGGATGACGGTTTGTTTCGGACGGGACACACACGGGACAGGATATATTAAATCAGTTTCATTTGATATTAAATATCAGGCTGTATCAGGATATAATTTATATTATTGGCCATTGTCATTAAGGGCCTTACTCCCGCGGGGAGTCTCGTCTCTCGCTCTCCGGCCCGGCGGGCGGGTGGGGTGGGTCCGTGTATATAGTGTATAGTACATGTACATCGTGGCCATGGCCTCGTATATAGACCGCGGCGCACGGGGGCACGCACCATGTGACACCCCCCCACACAAGTACACGCGCGCACGCTATTCACACAAGCACAAAGACACACAGCGCGTGTTTAATGAACAATAAACAGCCCACGCCAAAGAACGCAAAGGAACTACTGCAGCTTGCAGACCGGGAAAGAAGGCCTTCCGCCCCCCTGCTCAGAAGGCGCGCGGCCCGTCGTGCGCGCGCGCCACCTCTGTCGGCACGCCGTGCGTGAGCCAGAGGTGGTAGAGCTCGGCCTGCCTCTTCGTGTTGAGGTAGAGCGGCTGGCCCCGCCGCAGCTTGTGGTCCTCCTCGCCGTGCTCGTCCAGGTAGATGGAGGGAAAGTAGGAGGCCTGCCCCGCGTCCACCAGCATGACGCGCCCCTCGTGCACCATATAGAAGAGGCCCGAGCCCGAGCCGCACAGCTTGGCGTGGCCCGAGCACGCCGCCTCGCCAGGCGTGGTGCCCGGCATCGAGCGCTTGCAGAGGAAGCCGGCGCAGAGGATGGTGCCGCAGACGAGGCAGAGCGCCGTCTCGGGCGGTGGCTCGAGGCAGTTGGCGCAGGGCTTGGCGTGCAGCATCGCCGAGAGGGTGTTGAAGTCCTTTGGCATCCGGAACAGGTAGAGCGTCGGCATGTGCGCGAGGGTGGGTGCGGCCCGGGCCAGCGTGTGCCACGGCGCGCAGGGCCGCGTCGCGACCACATGCCGCGGGAAGGTCTCCGGCTCAAACTCGGTGGTGTTGGTCGCGTCCGCCGCCGCCGGCAGCGCCGGCGCACCGAACCATTTTCCGGCCGCCTGCGCCGCCCACTTTGCCAGCTGTGCGCGCGCGGGCTCCGAGCCCAAGAGCTCACTCGCACTGGCGAGGCGCCACTCTGCGCTCCCTGCGGGTGGTACCGGCCAGAGGCAGGCCAGCACGGCGCGCGCGAACCGGTTGAAGTGGGCGACGGCGTCGTCGACCGCCGCCGCCAGCGCTGCGCCATTGGGCGCGGTCGTACCGATGGGGAGCCCCAACTCACTCGCCAGCTGCGAACGCCACGCGGCGGCGCGCGCGTCGAGTGAGGGGTCGGGAGTGGCAGAGGCGATTTGCTCCAGCTGCGCGAGAGGTGTCGGCGGCGGGTCGCACGCTCGCAGCAAGGCCTGGCCGGCGGCGGCGATGCCGATGAGCTGGGCCATGGCGTGGGCGTTGGACGGCGTGGGCGGCGGCAGGATGGCGACGAGGATGGCGAGCACCTCGTGTAGGTCGCACCAGAGAAGTGACGAGGAGGGCGCGTGCGTGCGCGTCTGGGCGCGGGCGGCCACGCCGCAGAGCGCGCACTTTGGCTCTTGCTCGGCCGGCTCAGCGGCGCATGCGAGGCAGAGGCAGGTGTGGCCACAGGGCCAGAGGGTGTAGGCGGCAACGTTCTCCTCGCAGCGCGAGCAGTCTTTGGAGAGGCAGTCCGCCTCCTGCGAGCCGAGCAGGCGCGCCTGCGCGAGCGAGAGCGGCCGGCCCGAGAGCAGTGCCTCGACGAGCTGCACCGCCTGCTCCGCTAGCAGCTGCCACTTTGGCCCCGGCGGCATATCGGCCGCGGGAACCAGCTGGTACTCGCGCGCGAGCGCGTACTGAAGTAGCACGGGCCGAAGCTGCAGCCCGCGCAAGGCCTGCAGCTCGCGCTGCGGCGTCGTTGACGCGCCACCGCTAATTGCGCCGCCCACAGCTGAGGCCACGTCGGACGCCACGAGGGCGGTCGAGGCGGAGAAGGCGACGGCGCGCCACGCGCGCACGAGCAGCTGGAGCACCATCGAGGGCAGCGGCTGGCCCGGGTTGAGCCGCGCGTTGAGGCGCTGGAGGCACTCGAGCAGAGCGCCGACCTCGCTCGTCGAGACGCCGTCGAGTGAGGCGTGGCGCGCGCCGTTGCCCACCGACGGCATGTCGGCGTCGCTGAGGCCGTCGAGCGCGCGCGGCAGGCCAGAGGCGAGCCAGCGCGCCGCCGCCGCGAGCGGCTCGTGCAAGCCGAGGGACATGTCCGTCCGGGACGCGTCCTCGCCGTCGGTCGCGGGGTGGGCGTCGGGCACCGCGCCGGCGGCGGCGAGGATGGCGCCGGCGCTCATGGGTCGTAGCGGGACGACGGCGTTGGAGAGCGCGCGGCAGAGCGGGCAGAGCAGGTGGCGCTCGGCCGAGAAGGCGCCGTCGGCGCGAAGCGCAACGAAGCGCGCCCAGCACTGGGTCCAGCAGCTGAGGTGCATCGCGTGGCCGCATTGCTGCAGCGTCCAGTCGTCCGCCGGCCAGCCGCAGCGGGCGATCGCGCTTTCGGGCAGGGGAGTCTGCGCGCACCCAGCGTAGCGCACGGTCGAGGGCCGGACCAGCGCGAGGCCCACCATGTCCATCTCTCCCGACTCGTCGGCGCCGTGGCAGAGAATACACGAGGAGACCTCCTGCTCGGCGGCGGCCTTGGCGGCGGCCGCGACGGCGGGCGACGCGTCGCGGCTCATCGCCTCGTCGCCGTCCGTCGAGGGCCGCCAAGAGTCTTCGGGTGGCGGTCCCACAGACTCGGCCGAAGCTTCCTCTTCCAGAGCCATGGCCGCCTCAAAGGCGTCCCGCTGCCGTGCCATCGCCGCCATCGCCTTCTGCTTGGCCTGTGCGCGCCGCCGCTGCCGCAGCAGCTTCTCCTGCTGAGCGTCCGGCGAGCTGCCGGGTTCGCCGCCCGCGCCGCCGCCCGTCCCCGCCGCCCGCTCGGCGCACCGCCGCTGGACGCTCTGCAGCAAAGTGGCACAGTCAGGATTGCGTTCGGCCACGGCTCGCAGCACCCAGCGCAAATCACGCAGCCCCAACCGAGAAAGCCGCACGCCGCCGCCGCCGCCGCTGCCGCTCAAGCCCTCGCCAAGCTCGCCAGCGCCGGCAGCGCCGAACGCCGGCACGGCGTGGGTGAGCGCAGCGGCGGGCGGTGCGTCGGCCCGGAAGCGCAGCTCCTCGAGCGCACCCAGCAGCGAGCGGCACGACTCGGCGCCCGCCGGGCCCTCCTCCGCGCCGTCGGCGGCGGCGGGCGCCCAGCACAGCGCGCGAAAAAAGGCGGGCGCCGCAGCCGACGCCAGGCCGCCCGCCCCTCCTCCTCCAGCGTGCGGCGCCGCCTCCTCCTCGCCGAGCGCTAGCAGCGAGAGCGCGAGCAGCCGGACGCCGTGCTCGAGCGTTTCCCACACGTCCGCCTCCTCCGCCCGCCGCGGCGCAGCAGCCTCGCCCGCGCCGCCGCCACTGCGCCGCAGGGCGTGCAGCGCGAGGGAGCGCACCAAGTGCGACACCGGAGGCCACATCGCTAGACCCCGGAGCGGCAGGAAGCACGGGTGGCAGGGCGGCAGCGGCGGCAGCGTCGCCGCCGCCGCCGCCGCGGCCGCCTCGCCCGCCGCCGGCGACGCGCCGCCCGTTGGCGACGCGGCCGCGTCTCTGCGCGCCCTCTCCCGCTCGATCGTCTCTAGCCGTTCGAGCGCGTGCTGGTGGTCCTCCATGCTGAGGTGCGGGAAGACGGCGCTGTAGGTGTGCTCGAGCCCCTCCTTGAGCACGTAGAGGTCCGCCGCGCCGCGCGCCGTAGCGGGCTGCCGCACGGCGACCGAGTCGATCACGGCCTGGATCTCTTCGGCGGGCGCCAGCTCGTCGTCGAAGGAGCGCAGGCTCGAGGTGAGCTCGCTGTGCGTGCGCGGGCGCATCAACAAGAGGTGCGCTAGCTGTGAGCGCATCGCGCCAGCCTCGTACTCGGCGCCGGGTGGCATGGGCAGGTGCGTGAGGAGCTGCACCACAAGCCGTACTGCCGCGCAGAGCATGTGGGCACCTGCACAAGAAGAGGGAAGCGGTGTATGAACGTATATATGTATGCATGTGCACACACATGTATATGCATATAGATGTATATGTGAATATATATCTATATATATCTATATATCTATAGATAGGTATAGCTAGATGTGTAGATACATATATATAGAGAGAGATATGTATGTATGTATGTATAGATATAGATATATGTGTGTGTATATATATATATATATATATATATATATATATATATATATATATATATTATTTATATATATATATATTTAT
>Ga0209390_10008131_pt1 | contig 13109 bp, 7 predicted proteins | sample BON01_FD_187212 | JGI IMG/M metagenome (GOLD analysis project Ga0209390, IMG submission 187212) | Freshwater microbial communities from Lake Bonney liftoff mats and glacier meltwater in Antarctica - BON-01 (SPAdes) (version 2) | ecosystem: Environmental > Aquatic > Freshwater > Ice > Glacier... | reverse complement strand
ACACACACACACACACACACACACACACACACACACACACACACACACACATACACACACACACACACACACACACACACACATGTACATAAATACATTTACACTCACAATACATACTCAAACAAGTGTAAACATGCGTACACACACAGCATGTCAATACACATGCCCATTCAAACCCAAACACGCACATCAACACACACTGATTACCTGTCGGTACGGTGCAACTGTAACAATCCACACAATCGCTAGGGGTTACAATATCCAAGACTTAACGACAGGAGATTGACAGGGTCGTGAACGTTGGCGAATTTTTGCCAAAACCCCTGATCTCTAGTAAGAGGGTCAGATGTTGTCCTCGCAGGACGTGACCCCGTCAATCCGATGCCGACACAGTCTTGATGCTCAGAGTCAAAGGATGACAAAATGCGGGGAGGGGGGGGACGCCTGGGATATCACAACATAAGACCTAAGGAGGTCTCTTTTTTTCCCCCTTCCTTTTTTTTGGGTTTATCTGTGGGCGAACGCCCGGCATAGTTGTGTAGACCCTGTTGCGGACCGTACCCCCTTATCAAGTTTGGGGGACCGACCTTGTCACTCACAAGTTTGTATTTCTTTCTTTCAAATTGATGTAAGCTCGTAACGTCGACGAAAGTCATCTGTCTGTTGTGTCTAGGTTTACACAATAATCAAACTACATCTCTGACCTGTGACTGACTTTGTATTACTTTGTATTATGAAATCAATATTGGGGAATCGTTATGGGCCGGGACTTTCTTTTTAAAGCCAGTCCAAGGTCCCGCACCCACTACACACCCACGTCTCGGATTTAGTGCGTCACGGTGTGTGTTGGTTTGTTTTATCTAACTGATACTGGTGAATCTTTCTTTCTTCTTTCTTTCTTGGGATAAAAATAAATTGGGTGGTGAAAACCCAATTACTCGCTTAGGACCCCCGTGCAGGTTCCAACGAGCATTTCGAAGCAAATATGAATTTGTATCTGGTCCCTTTTGGTTTGTACTGAAGATCTTTGTTTGTATCGTGCCCCCTGGCACTCTACTAATTCTATTTGAATTCAAATTTATCGTACCAAATTTTTGACAACTTGTCGTGTTTTGTACCTGTCAGAATCTCTTGAAAGGACTCAAATCTGTTGAGAATTTCCCCCTACAGGAGACTGTCCCGGACCGTTGCCCGAATCGTTACGGTCTGGGGTTTCATCACGAGCGTGCGTGACTAGCGACTCGTACTAAGGTACGTTTAAAACCCCCTTTCTAAAAAAAACATACAATTTCAACGGAGCAGGTCCGGCGTCTTGGTGGGGTCGCCTGCGTGGAGTTGGGCGCAGCACATGCAGAGGCCCAAGACAGAGGGAGTCGCCACCAAGGATGCAGGCGCCCACACAAACGATGCGAGCTCGCCGGTTGCGCTCAGGCGGCCAGCGCCGGCGCCTGTTCGCCGCTCTGTGAGTCCTTTTAATTAGTAAACCTGCATCAGTTGTTGTCAGAACACTGCTACATGGCAACTCAACCATGCATACTCATGTGCGCACAATTGACTTCACATGCGCATAACGAACACACACACCCATCACGCATACACCCACGCACGTACTTCCACACACGCGCACGCACAAACAAACAAACAAACACACACGTGTGCACGCACGCACGCGCGCGCGCATTGATCACATACAAATATGCAAACGTGCGCCCGGATGTTCGTAAACAAATGCCCGCGCACGCTCAAACATCGTCATTGTAGCCAGTAAATTAGCATCAGTTGCAGAATTGCGCTAACCTTTTTGTGTCACAGCCCACCCACGCATACGAGCCGCGCGCGCGTCCGCGTTTTCTCCCTCTCCCACTTCATGAGTTCACATGCGCTCACCACGCACACATTCACTCACACACGCACGCAGATACACGCACGCAGATACACGCACGCAGATACACACACACGCATACACACTTTCATGCACACACCACCACGCGCGCTGATCACACACTGGCATGCAAGCGCACACTGATACATGCGCACACATGCACAAAAATGCCATCCCAATTCCACGCACAGACCGAATCACCCGCCAGCAATTTGCCCATGAACGCAAAACAGGGCGAAGAGAAAAAGAAGAATTTTCTCACGAGAAAGTCGATAGCGAATGCCCTCAAAGCGGAGGTGCAGACAGACAAGAATGGTTTGTGTCCATTCGTATATCCCCTCACCCAGTGCATCAGCTGCTTACGTGTCCGTCCAATCTGCAAGTGCATGAGTGTGTGTTTTATATCATATATATCTGACATTCAGCACATATGCATGTGTGGATGTATGTTTACTGCATATTTATGTGCGTGTTTGTGTGTATACTTTTCAAAGCAGCACATAATAAGGTGCGTCAGGGGCCAGCAGCAGAACTTCAAGCAGGGTTTACTACATTCAAAAAGCATGTCCACGAGAGCAAGCGGCGTCAAAAATTTGTGAACAAAATGACAATGGCCTTGAGGAATCAGTGCCTTTACAGAGCCTTTTTGAAGTGGGAGTGTGCGTTGCCCGTACGTGAGATTCCGATTGAGAATTCTGACGATGATGACGAGGATTTTGACGACCTCATTACGTTTATCATGGGAGCAGATTCATATGGTTACAACCAGAACAAAAGTGAGATTGTCGATGAAAATGCAGATGAGATTCCGTGGTCAGAGCTGGAGACCGAAGAGGAGATGGTAGAGCACTCTGAAAGCCCTCAGGAAGGGGGCGCTGTCACTTCTGCGGCCATGAAAAGGACCCACAGTTATTTCTCGCGTCAAGGATCGCAAGACACCGACCACACTAACTTCATTATGATAAAGACCGCCTCAACCGTCTCGACAGCTGGGAGCAAGGACGGCATTTTGCGTGCAGGGGTCGAAAATATGGCTGGGGCAGACAAGAAGACAATCTTTTTTGAGACAACACAGGACATGCCCGCCGAGAAAGTATCACATAAATGGGGAGAAATTCTTGTCGTGCGTATTTTCATGGGGATATTCAGGTGGATCATCAAATTGCTGAGACTGAGCAGGAGGATTTTGCGGGGCAAGAATGACAAGACAACTTCGGGCGCCATCGCCTCCATTCTGATCACTCCAGATAAAAAGATTGAAAGGCAAGGGCACAAGTCCAGCAAACGTGTCCATTTTAAACTCAAAAAACGCACACAGATTGAGTCGTTCAAAGCTCTGGAGCCTGATAGCACTATCGTATGTTTGTTTATCAAAATTTCCTATCTCCCATCTTGCCTGCTTCGATTTTTTTGCTCGTTCTCGTTCTCTTGCTCTCTTGCTCTTTTCTGAGTCCGTAATCGCGCGAAGCTCACCCACTCTCTCGCTACTCTCAATGCTCTCACTCATCCCAATATCACTTTATATATACGTATCGAAGCATGAACAGACATACATGCATACATGTATATGTATAAACAGGTGCAAACATGGCTGATGTGTCTGATGCTGCCGCTGGGATACGACATTTGGGCGTTTGGTTGCCGTCTGGCCTTCTGTCATATCTACCATCGCCAGCTGATAGAAATTTGGTACACTGACGTGGTATGCGACATATGGATGCTCGCAGATGTCGCAGTGAATCTAGTTATTCGTGTGCCTAAGGGCACTTATCCGGGACAAAAGGCCGCTGCTGAGACGTTAGCTCATATCATGGGTCTCTATTTCAAGCACAAACTTGGGTGGGTCCTTGCTCCAATAATGGTGTATCAGACTACGAGTGCGGTGCTGCTGCTGCTGCCAAGATCAGAGACAAATGATGAGCAAGCTGACATATTCTTGTGGGTGTGGTTTTCCTCGATGGTGCCGCGCTTCGTGCTGAGTGTCAAGCGCCTCATGAATTACTTCGACACAAGTGTCATCGACCCCAGAATCACGCGCAACGTCAAGCAGTTTCAGTTTCTGCGGCTGCTCTTATATATTCTTGGCTTTGTGCACCTCATTGGCTGTATCTACTACTTTCTTGCTCGCATTTATCTCTTTGACGAGAGCACATGGATCTATGCGTTTGAGCAAAGCCTGCCCTTCTACGAGTTTCAGTCCTCAACCTTGTCCTCAGAGTATCTCCTCTGCATCTTCAAGGGCTTCTGCAGAGTGGCCTCACTGGGCTCAGACCCTGGTTTGCCTGGCAATATGCCTGAGCTTGTATGGGCCATGACTGTGATGTTCTTTTCGGTATACGTGTCGTCGCTCATTCTTGGGACGCTGCTGACGTATCTGGTGCGGCGTGACCCAATGGAGGTGGCGCACAAAGAGCGCATCAACGGCCTGCGCCGTTACATGACGCGCAAAAATGTGTCGCTGGATTTGTACGAGACAGTCATCCGCTACTGCGACTTTCAGTACCACAAAAGCCTCAACACAGACTCGACGAGTGGCAACGATCTCATCCATTCCTTGTCGCGGTCGCTGCGCATAGAGGTGGCCAACGCCAACTACAAGTCCCTCATTCTCAAGTGCGCCAAAATCGGGCGCCCGCTACACCGCTGCAGCAAAGACTTTTTCGACGAGCTGGTGGTGAAGTTGTACACAGTGCACGTGATGCCCGGCGACAATGTCGTGCACAAGGATGAGATTCCACGCGAGCTCTACTTTGTTTCTCGCGGTGCTGTGCAGGTGGTGGACGAGCACGACCAAGTGGTCTCGCTTATTCGCAGTGATGTCCCTGACACAGGTACGTCTGCATATACTCTACTCTACGAGATGCATAGCGAAAATGTAGTTGCAAGCACTGGCAAATAGGGCATCTCTGCTTTTTGTAGCCTCTCTTAGTTCCAATAGCAAGCTCGATAGTAGGACGTCTCTTTTTACCGTCGTTTTAAATGGATATATGTCATTTTGACATGTGTTTGTCCTCCCGCAGCTCCGATGGTAGGTGAAGTGCCCTTCTTTTTGGGCATCAACTATCTGAAAGCAATGAAGGCAAGTCTTGACAGCGATGTCCAGCTGCAAGTGCTGAGCAAAAGTTCCTTGGTGGAGCTCATCGAGGAGTTCCCCGAAGATCATCAAATCATCTGTCAAAATCTGTGGGCACCCTTTAATGCCGGCAAAGAGGGAGACAAAAAAGAAATGAACCTCGACAACGAGAAACTCCTCACGAAAAAACGGATCCTCGAGTCGACCAACTTTAGAAAGGAACAACAATTTAATCAGCTTTCCAAAGCTGCGCGCACTGGTGACGTTGACAATATCACACTGCTCGCGCGACAGGGCGTGGATCTCGACCAGGTTTGATGGGCATGTGTGCGCGTGCATGCATGCATGCATACGTGTGTATATAAATTGCTGCTCCTGAGCGTTTGCAAACATGTGTGGTGTTTACAGGTTGATTACGACGGGCGCACGGCCGTCCATATGGCATGCACTGAGGGCCGCTTCAAGGTTATTGAGTGCCTCCTCAAACTTGGCGCCAATCTCAATGTCAGGGATAGGTGGGGGCAAACTCCCATGACTATTGCCATTAATGCCAAGCAGCAGTTGATCATTACTGTGCTTTCTGCGGCCAAGGCGCGGCTGGATATGGAGTCGCCCGAGCTTGAGCTCTGTACGGCAGCGGGTGCAGGAGATATGGCGCAGGTCAAACGGCTCGTTGAATTTGGCGTTGATCCTACTATTGGTGATTATGACAAGCGCACAGCGCTACACGTGTCGGCGGCAGAGGGACACGAGAAAATCGTAGAATTTTTACTACTTTCGCAGGCCGACCCCAACTGTAAAGATCGGTGGGGTGGTACTCCCCTCCAAGATGCTTTGTCAGGGCAGCATTTAAGTACTGCCCACGTGCTCAAAGGCAAGGGCGCGCAAGTGCCCAATGACTTTGGAGCCGAGGCAGTATGCAGCGCCTCGGGAAACGGTGATGTGCCTAGATTGCGGACGCTGCATTCTTTCGGACAGTCGTTGGATGTTGGCGACTACGATGACCGATATGCGCTACACTTAGCCTGTGCGGAGGGGCGTGTGATGGCTGTGTCGTTTTTGTTGGGCATTTCGTCTGATCCCAATATTCTTGATCGCTGGCGAGGCAGCCCAATGGATGACTGTGTGCGCGGCGGCACGCTGTACCATTGTTATTGTGCCAAGCTGCTCCAGGGCTGGGGCGGCGAGTTGGGCAGTTTTCAGGGCAGCAAGCAGGGCGAGGTTTTTTTGGCCGAACTGGAAAACATTTCCATCAAGGCTGTGCGGCAGGTGATTCGAAAGCTCATTGATCAGGGGCTCGATACGAATTATGCAGAGCGCATGTCGGAAGAGGAATTGAAGGTCGTGATGAGTGCTACTGCCAAGCACATGCCGTTGGTCAAGACGCTGCACCGCAATACTACAATGATCACCAAGGAAGTTGTGCACTTCAGGACCGTTGTACAAACCTTCGTCGGCCAAATCCGCGAGCATGTTGAAGAAGTCTTGGGCAACTTGTTGAAGGGCTCCCGGCGCGTGCCTGAATTTGAGGCGTCGATTATGGACGATGTGAAGCCGGCTGCGCGACGTCCGAAATCAGCCCGCCTCTCCAAGCCCCCCACGCGACAGGAACAGCATCGACAGTTAGACACCTTTTCGGGTGTGCATCAAAACGAGAACTCGCGCGTCGTCGACAGCTTGTTCATCGAATCGCCCATTCATACCCATGAGGTTGTGGCGCCGCCCAGAAGGATGTTAAAGTGGAAGAACAAGATAGATGATTCTGCAGACCTGCTATCAGGAGCGACCATTGCCAAACTTGCCAAGCCTTCGGCGAAAAAGCACCAAAAATCGTTTGCGATGAAAACTGAAATGACGTCGGCTGACATTCTCAAGAGGAACAATCTTCGGACAGATGCGCTCATCAAGACGCTCTTTGATTCGACAGTGCCCCCCCCTGTTATCCGCGACTGCTTCCGCATGCTCAAAAAGAGCGATAAAAAAGAGTATGCGTGGATCACCGATTTAAACGAGGGCGCTTTAGATTCTGACGAGGAGATGTTGCTGCATGAAGAAATCGATGGAATTGACATCAACCAGGCAGTGAGCGACGCAAAGCACGAGGGCTGGTGGGAGAAGCACGGTGCAAAACTGTTTAATCAGTTGGCTCTTCAGATCGTGCATGTTGAAGGTGTTTACACGCTCCTTCGTCAAATTCTGTGTGCCTCCCTATCTGAACAAATGCGGCCCGACGCAGACCCGTTTTTGAGCATGGAAAATGTGGCTCGTACTCTCGTAGCGATGCACGCGCACTCGAAAAAAGTCGACCTTGACAAAATTCTTGCTGAGGTTCACGACAGTGTGCGCGGATTCAGGTTGCTCATGACGCCCAAGGAGCGACGCAGCCGCAACTTGGAACAGATCTCGGGCAAAGTGCGCTTTTCTGATCTTGTGTCGGCAAGCTCAATGTTTCGGCAAGCCATCCTGGCAATGGAAGTTGATGTCACGCTGTGTACTCTGATGAGATCCAAGTTCAACGACATTTTCACCGAGGAGCAGTGCCGGAAGTTAGTGGTTGGTGCGCGCCGAGATCGCAAGAAGGATGGAGAGAGCATGCACGACAATAATGCCACGGCTGACCACCGCTTTTTGACGCTCGTCATCAAGGGCGAGGTGCTTGTAATCCGTACGCTCGATGATGTCGAGATCGGCCGCGGCAAATGTACAGTCAGCTGCCATTTCGGTGCCCATAAATCCCATCTTGTGCCGCAAGACATCCCCGAATCTGAGAAGGAAACACCAGTCAAGGAAGGGGGGAACGGAATCAACAATTGCCTTATTAAGGCGGCTGCCACGTGTGACATTTTGAGAATTCCGCTCTCTAATCTAAGTCAGGTGCTACCAGAGCTGCAACCCAAGAAGAGCAACCTTTTCCTGGATCTGTTGCTCGAAAAGATTGCGGTGTCGGTCGAGAATATGGAGAAGTTCAACACTGTCTGCACTGAATCTATTTCGAATGACATGTTCAATTTTGCGAAAGAGCAAGAGAAGGAAGAGGACTGGGAACTACCACCATCTAAGCGCAAATTCTACAATGCCGTACCAGAGTTGGTCCGCCAAGATATTCAAGAGGTTCTGAATTCCATCCATCTATTATGGATGCATCTATCGCGCGGTGCACACACGTGTCCCAAGGGCACCGTGTCCTTAATTAAGGAATTTTTGGGCGAGAGTGGATCGCAATGCTTTGACAACGTGTTTTCCCCAATGGAGCAAGCTACGTCACCCAATACTTTTACGCCAGAGGCCTTTTGGTTCTGCTGGATCAACTTCTTGTCAACGTCTATTGTGCATGAGACTGCTGAGGCTGCTGGCTCGCTGCATGTTGACGAGGAGGCGCGCGAACTGCTTGAGCTCGAAAATGCAAGTTCGGGCACCTACAAAGGCGCCCTCAACATCACCATAAAGGGTGCTGAAAAGCTGTGAGTCTCCCCCACTACCCCCCTATCACTCCTGCGCACTCCTCAATTCTCTGAATGCCCCTATATTGTTCGAAAAATTAACACGCATACGCGCACACACACAACCTAGATTACCCATGGACACATTTTCGGGAAAAGCCGATCCGTACCTGGTAGTCACCGTGGATGCACTTTCGCAGAGGACTGCCACTCAACCGAGCACCCTGAAGCCTATCTGGAACGAGAAAATGCAGTTTGCCTGTATTGCAAACAAGTCGGTGCTCAAGGTGGAGATGTTTGATTCCGAGGCCATGGGGCAGGATCGTTTGATGGGTTCTTTTATTATTCCAATTACGTCGATCGGAACGTTGCAATCCAATGCTTTCAAATTGCAGGGTATCCTCGTAGATGGAAGGACTGCGCAAGGTGAGGTGAAGATGTCATACCAGTTCATGCGAGGTGCCAGGGTTCAAAAAGTCCTGGAGCAACGGACTGAATTCGAGATGTTTATTGAAAACGAGAATTATTGGGAGTATATAATGTTCCTGACCAAGTCGAGTCGCAAAATAGAAAAAGAATTTTTTGCCTTGCATCTGCCTGCACACGAAGTGGCGTTTACAAAGGCCGTGGGTACGCTGTCGCTTCCTCTTACAGGGCTGTCGATCAAACAGTTTCTGACCTATCTGCTGGTTGAGCACAGCTACTCGATCGACCTCTACAGTTGTCGGGAGTTTTGCAGCTTTTTCAAACGAAAGCTCGACAATGATACGGCCATCATGTACCGAGATATTGTGAAGGTGGTCAAAGAGCGCAATTCGAGCTCGACCAATAGATCGGATTTTTTCATCGAAAACTGTGTGAATCCGCACCACTGGACCATGGGCACATGGCACTACTTGGCGCGCCTTGTTTCTCTCTATCACATTCTCATGGTGCCCATCAGAACATGTTTTAACACCGAGCAACTCTTGACTTCACAACTGGCCATGTCTACCGACTTTCCAGCTGATCTCTTTCTCGCTATTCACATCTTTGTATCGCTCAACTTGGCCTTCCAAAACTCAAAGTCAGTTTGGATTACGAATCGCTTTAGGATTTTCAAGAGAGTTGATTTTGTAATGTTGTTTGCCGCCTGTCCGTTCGATTGGATGGTTTTTCTCAGCGGTTTGGAAGCGCAGGCTGCTGTGTGGTGCAGACTGGCCAAGATGCTGCTCTACTTTTCGCGCATCAGCCCCGCATCAATATTATATTCAGAGCGGGGCGGCAGCATCAACGATCTATTGATCATGATGGGCTTCCTTTTCCACTTTGCAGCCTGTCTCTATTTCTACATTGGCTGGAAAGTTCCTCAATGGAATCTTGGAAAGCTGAATCAAATTTCTTGGATGTACGTCCCTTCGGACATGGACCTCGACACCTACGACCGTGAAAGCCATGTTAGTATGAGGCCAGGGGCATCCGGGTTTGAACGATACGTGTTGTGTCTTTACTGGTCAGTTTTTCCTTCCTTGTTTCTCCCCATGCAAAATTCTTTTCTCTTTCCTGCCATTTTTGATGTATACACGATTGTTGTGCTGTGTTACTTCGCGCATGCATGTCCAGTGCCAATACGTAAATGCATTCTAAAGATGAGCACATGTTGCAGGGTGATTTCGACGACGACGTGTCAGGGTGTAACTGGATACATCAGCCCGCAGAATTTTATGGAAATCATTTTTAGCATCATTCTGCTCTTGATCAATCTTACCATCTACCGTTGGATTCAGGGAGAGATTGCAAACATGCTCATGTCAACTGACGAAGTTGTGATCCGTACGCGAGAGGAACAGGACAGCATTCTCAAATTCATCTCCACGGATGCCTTTACACATGATCTTTGTGATCGTATCCAATCACACTTCTCGGCAGTTCGTGGAAACGTGTCTAGCGAGCAAGACCAACTGCTGTCTAGTCTTTCACATGGTCTGCGTGTGCAGCTTGCGCGCTATATCTGGCGTGATTTCATGTCCAAGGTCATGCTGTTCCGCGGCTGTTCGGGCCAGTTTCTTGATGCTGTTTGCGTGCTCGTCTACGAAATGCATTACGGGCCAGAGGAGATCATTGGCTGTGTGGGTGACGTGAGCGATCACTTGGTGATTTTAGTGCAGGGTGCTGTTGAGACCTTCACGAAAGACTCCGACAAAAAACGCAAGGTGTCACGAAAGGGTCACTCTGTGAGCCCACTCTCTTTTTTCTTTGGGGTTCGGCAATTTCTCGGGACGCAGGCGGCCGGGTCTGGAGCCATCTGTGTCAAAATTTCGAAAGAGGGTATGAATGAGGTTTTGCAAATCTATCCCCGCGACCAGGTGCTCGTTCGCCGCAACGCGCTCAACGTGTACTCGAAAGAAAAACAAAACGAGGGCTCTGTGGCTTTCAGTATTCAGAGCGAAGATGACGACGACGACAGCGAAAATTCAGAAAAATCTGGGAAATCTGGGAAGTCAGGTGCCTCGAAAGGCACTTCCAAATCGAGCGGCTCAAAGAATTCGAAGGGCTCGGGGAAGTCTCGGGACTCGCACGAAGATCCAAAATCCAAAAAAAAAGTAGCCAACCAAGCTGTGGCCGTGGCAGAAGAGGAGAATCTTTCAATTTCGGATGTGGGAGGGCAAACAAGTGTCGATACTGCGAATACCGCACCGAAAGAAGCGCTGATAAGTATCGAAGACATGCCCTTGATGAAGGAGACTGAGCATATTCCTTTTATCCAAGAGCGTCTTGAATCCGATAAGGTCAACCATATTCTCACCTTGGCGTTTCACGGCGAAGTTCGACAGATCGAGTCGTTCCTCAATTCGGGTGACGTGGATTTTAATTGCAAAGATCCCAGTCATCGTACGGCGCTGCACATAGCCGCCTCGGAAGGGCATGTGCAACTGGTTGAATACCTCCTTCAACTCAAAGCAGACCCTGGCCAAAAGGACAAGTTGGGCAATTCTGCCTTCAACGATGCAGTGCGCTCCAAGCAAGACACCGTAGTCACCGTGATCAGAAAGTACGATCCCAACATTTCCTTCAAATTGGGGGCCAACGAGCTAGGCGTGTTGATGTGCCAGGCTGCATACAGCAATAATCTCGAGGACCTCAAACGTCTGACCACTAACGGTGTCGGTAATATTTGTTCATGAATACATGGATCATTCACGTAACCATATATGTATGTATGAAGATACATGCATACATGTATATAGACATATTTCATCCACCAACGGCGTTAGCAATATTTATTCATGAATACACAGATCATACATGTAAACATATGTATGTATGTATATATATACATGTACATATGTGTATACACGTGTTATATAATTATAACATTTGCAACATAGAAATCTGCATCCAGGCAACGTTGTAGGAGCGTGCACCGTGATTAGACCATACCAGTCTTTTGAAACTGTATCCCCACCAGATCTGTATCCATATGGTAGGGCGGGATGGATCGGATGAATCGATTTGATTTCTTTTGTCTTTGCACACACAGACCCCAATGAGTCAGATTATGACGGGCGCACGGCGCTGCACCTGGCTGCTTCTGAGGGCCATATGGAAGTGATTGAATATTTGGTCGAGATCAAGGCAAACATTATGTGCAGAGATCGTTTCAATGGCTCGCCGCTCGAAGACGCCGTGCGCCACAACTTTGAAGTGCGCAATGCGAAGCAGGTGCAAGCTCTGCTGCGCGATCACGGCGCAACACTTTCGGGGGAAGGCTTGGATTACGTAGTCAAGATGTGCTCATTTGCTGCCACAGGTGACGTAGAGAATATTCGCCTCCTTGCTGAAAACGGCGTGGATGTCTCGCTTGGCGACTACGACGATAGAACGCCATTGCATCTGGCTGCCTGCAATGGCAACACTGCTGTGCTGGAATATTTGCTTAAGCAAGACACAGTACTCATTAATGCTGTCGACCGCTTTGGCGGCACGCCGCATCAAGACGCTTTGCGTCACGGCCGTAAAGGGGGCGCGGCGCTACTTGAAGAAGCTGGCTGCGTGCGCTCAGATGACAAGACGTCGAAGGCGGTATGTATCTGTATTCACAATCTTGATGCGTTTATAGGCTAGCTGCATGGATACAGAGAAGCAAAGATGCAACGAACACACATTATGTAAACATATACTTACATACATATATGCATACATATATACATATATGCATACATTTATATAAATATATATACATATTCGCAGACATTCATGTATATATGTTCATTATATACATGTATACAGAAGCAGCACGGTATCGTGTAAACCGAAAACATTCGAGTTTAATTCACATTCGGAGCAATTAAATGTATCGCAGCGTGGAAACACCGCAATGCATTTTTTGTGCAATCATTGTGTGTAATAATTGTTCCACTGCTACCGCTGACTGCCAAAAAAACGCACCACACAAGCAACAACAGGTTTTCCACGAAATGATTGAAAAATCCAACATGAAAAAGGAAGTGCGTCTGAGCAACGAGCGCGTGCCCAAGATCAAGCACATGCTCGAAAACAGTCAGGAGAGCAAGATGGTGGCAACCATTTCTGATAAGTTAGCAAAGGAGATCTCCAACCAGAGCTCTCAGATTGAACTCATCTCGCAGCGGTTACTTTGGTCGTTCAGAGGCGTGGGTGAACGTCTGATCCATAATTCTTTCAACATTCCCTTCACAGAAAAGACGTTCGTCAA
>Ga0209390_10008130_pt1 | contig 13111 bp, 12 predicted proteins | sample BON01_FD_187212 | JGI IMG/M metagenome (GOLD analysis project Ga0209390, IMG submission 187212) | Freshwater microbial communities from Lake Bonney liftoff mats and glacier meltwater in Antarctica - BON-01 (SPAdes) (version 2) | ecosystem: Environmental > Aquatic > Freshwater > Ice > Glacier... | reverse complement strand
TGGCTACGATTAGTAGGATGCTTAAAAATATAGGTCTCTTTTGCAAAAGAGCTCTACAAAAGAGACCTGTATTCTGCAAAGAGACCTGTATTTTTAAGCATCCTACTCATCGTAGCCACCCCATACCCCACTCCGCTACCACACAAACACGTGATTCCGTCGTCTCTGTCTCGCCCTCATCTCCCAAGAAAAAAAAAGACGGCAGCGGAAGGGGTATGTGTGTGCGTGCTATTACGCATTACCAGAGGAAGGAATGTCTGTCGACAGAAGTCCTTCTCCTGGAAATACTTGGGTAGACACAACGAACGGCGCTATGTCTAAAAAGCCAGTACGCTTCAAAAAGTACTAAATGAAATGACCACAGAGCTGACTTTCGAGAAATTTCTGCCCCTCTCTCGGGCTGTGCAGGATTTCAAGAAATTTCTGCACAGAAGGTGGCACAGCCAGAAATGTCTGCACAGCCTCTGTGCAAAAACAGAAAGTTCGGTACAGCTCGTGTGCTGTGCAGGATTGTCAAAATCACACCACTGTACTTTGGAGTGTGGGGTGGCTTCGATTAGTAGGCTCCTTAAAATTATAGGTCTCTTTTGCAGAATATAGTCTCTTTTATAGGGCTCTTTTGCAAAAGAGACCTGTAATTTCAAGGAGCCTACTCATCGTAGCCACCCCATATATCGTATGCACCAAGGAAGCGATAGCGAGGGAACAAGGCACGCATGCTAAAATATATTTACACACATGTACATAGATGTATGTGAATGTATATATACGTGGTAAACACGAGCAGTTCGCGGCGAGATGCGGAACCGACGAGAGAGCGTGTGCGTCCGAGATTGAGGGAGAGAGAGAGTGATGTGTATATATATATATATATATATATATGTATATGCCACATCCGCCGATACCTTAGCGCAGACGCCTCCGAATCTCCTTCTTCTTGCGCACAATTTCTTTATACAGACGGTCCCGGTACTCGGCCACAGAAAACTGTAGAACACAATCTGTGTAAGTTGCCTAGAACTGCACTCTCGTTCAAAACAGGAAAAAGTCTCACGGTACTTTAGCATACAAGCAGTGAGAATATAAATCTCATTGTGGCTGAACTGACTGTTATACATTGGCACACATTACATGCGCACGCCAAAAAAATCGTGCTCGTGTACGCACATACACACAAATACATGTACAAAAAAAAATACCGAGCGTGATCGTCAAGGCGATGCGCGCAGGATATCGAGGATACTTGTACACACACGTACAAGACACCATACATAAGAATATATGCACTTTGTGTGTAAATTATAGAATATAATCTGGTGGGATATACGCAGAGACTCCTGCGCGTAAATTACAGAAAATAATCTGGTGGGATGTGTGTACAGCCAATTGCGTTTGGAGTGTCGTTGAGTTTGGAGTGTCATTCAATCTCAATGTCCACTCTCAATCCCGTAGGTCTCTTTTTCGACGGAACGGGGCAAAAGAGATCTCGAGTGAGATTTGAGAAAGAAGCAATGACACTCCAAATACAACAGGCTGTAAATGGTAGAACATGTTCTAATGAGATAATTAAGTCAACATAATCTAATGAGATCATTAAGTCAACATAATCTAATGAGATAATTAAGTCAACATAATCTAATGAGATAATTAAGTCAACATAATCTAATGAGATAATTAAGTCAACATAATCTAATGAGATCATTAAGTCAACATAATCTAATGAGATAATTACCTCAACATAATCTAATGAGATAATTACCTCAACATGATCTAATGAGATCATTAAGTTAAATAGTCTAGAGACTAGTTCAGACTAGTTTCTGTGAGGTAGTCACTAGTTTCTGTGAGGTTCACTAGTTTCTGTAAGGTAGTCGCTAGTTTCTGTGAGGTAGTCACTGAACTAGTTCAGACTAGTTTCTGTCAGACAGTCACTAGTTTCTGTGAGGTAGTCACTAGTTTCTGTGAGATATTCACTGAAATAGTCACAGACATTTTACTGTGATGTAGTCACTACTTTCTTCCAGGTAGTCCCTGAGGTAGTCACACACACTACCTTAGTGTTCTCATCCAGGATTCTTCGAATCCTCCACATCTTCAGTAATGTCAGATTTCCTGTATCTATCAGCAAGGTAGTCTAGAGACGACTACAGACTTGTCTCTGTGAGTGAGTCCCAGAGACTACCTAAGTGTACTCATCCAGAACTCTTCGAATCCTCTGTGAGGTAGTCACATAGACTAATTTGATGTTCTTCGAAGAGTTCTGGATGAAAGTGTACTCATCCAGAACTCTTCGAACCTCACAGAGACAAGTCCGTAGTCGTCTATAGACTACCTTAGAGACTACCTAAGTGTACTCATCTAGAACTCTTCGAATCCTCCATATGTTGAGTAGTGTCAGAACTCCTGTCTCTATCAGTAAGGTAGTCTATAGACGACTACAGACTTGTCTCTGTGACGTAGACACATAGACTAATTTGATGTTCTCATCCAGAACTCTTCGAATCCTCCATATGTTCAGTGATGTCAGAATTCCTGTATCTATCAGCAAGGTAGTCTAGAGACGACTACAGACTTGTCTCTGTGAGTGAGTCACAGAGACTACCTTAGTGTACTCGTCCAGAATTCTTCGAATCCTCCATATGTTCACGTGCGTGACATGACTCATGTACATGGTGTGTAAGTTATAGAATACACACTAGTGGGATGTACACAGAGATTACCTCAGTCTTCTGCTCCAGAGCTAGTCGAATCCCAGATATGTTTACGTGCGTGACATGACTCATTCGAATGAATGTACATTGTGTGTAAATCATAGAACACAAAATATTGGGATATACACAGTGGCTACCTGAGTGATCTCATCCAGAGCTAGTCGAATCCTTGATATGTTCACGTGCGTGACATGACTCATTCGAACGTACATTGTGTCTAAATCATAGAACACAATCTAGTGGGATATACACAAAGACTACACCTTGGTGTTCTCATCCAGAGCTATTCGAATCCTCCATATGTTCACGTGCGTCACACAACTCATCCATATGTGCGACACAACTCATTCATTCGTGTAACGTGACTCGCTCAAATGTGTGTAGAATAGAGTACCTTGGTGTCATCATCGAGCGCGATGCGAATGGGAGGCGTGGGGTACACGGGCTCCTCTACCTCGTTGTGAAATTGCGCCACGTAAGGGTGGCAGAGGGCCTCTTCGGCCGTGATGCGTTTCGAAGGATTGAACTTCAGGCATCGTCGCAGCAAATCGAGTGCGTCGGGTGATGCGTGTGGGAACATATCTGAGAAAAAAAAAACAAGCAAAATATGACATCAAAAAAAAATAATAGAAGCAGAGTTGAGGCATTGCCGCAGCAAATCGATTTCGACGGATGGTAATCGATTTCGTCGGATGGTGCGTGTGGGGGCATGTCTGGGAACCAAATTGAGGAAAATTTGAGACATTCCAAAAATCCAGGCAGAGTTTGAGGCACTGCTGCAGCAAATCGAGTGCGTCGGGTGATGCGTGTGGGAACATGTCTGTAAAGAAATTCAGGCAAAATGAGACATTTAACAAAAAAAATAAGGCAGCGTTGAGGCATTGCCGCAGCAAGTCTAGTGCGTCGGGTGATGCATGTGGGAGTATGTCTGCACACAGTGACAGAAAGGAAGATAGTGAGAGAGCGACAGACAGACCCAGCTACAAAAGTGTGCACCTTCCTGCAATAGCACAGCTTGGAGGCATGCGCGAGAGGGGTGGGCGAGAGAGAGAAATGGGTTGGCGAGAGAGAGATAGCGGTGTGTGAGAGAGGCTGACAGACAGATAGAGAGATTCGCGTATGTCGAGCGTCTAAAGGTCTTCTCCTTCTCTCTCCCCGCACTGATCGTCTGAGATCCAGGCGCTGCAGTAGCGCATATACACGTCACAATTGTGGGCTATTTACCCACGAGATAGCAGCGTCTCTTTTGCGGATAAATAAGGCTCTTTTGCGAGGATAGGGCAGGCAGAGACTCTAGAAAGTTTGGCAGCGAGAATCCAAGAATGTCGGGAGTGCTATCCTTGGATGTCGCTGCCCCATTGCTAAGATAGGGCAATAGAAGGATAGGGCAGACAGATACACCCCCCCCCTCGAGCAAATTGGGCAGCGAGAATCCAATGATGTCGGGGGTGCTCAATTTACAAATCTCTTGCCAACTTACTAGAATTCCTGCCTGCCGTTGCCCAACTTCCTATAGTCTAGGCCTGCCATTTGTGTCAAGCTGGGCAGCGACATCCATATAGAACACCACTGGTGCTCTACGTAGATACACACATATATATATATTACAAGCCAGTCGTGGCCCAACTTGGTAGAGTTTATAGATACAAATATATATAGATATATATGCTAGTCGCTGCCAAAATTGCTAGAGTCTTCAGGTACAAATATATACATGCCAGTCGCTGCCCAACTTGGTACAGTCTTCAGATACAAAAATGTACAAATCTATGCTAGTCGCTGCCCAACTTGCTAGAGTCTCCGGGTACAAATATACATGCCGCTGCCCAACTTGGTAGAGTCCTTAGACACAAATAGATACATATCTATGCTAGTCGCTGCCAAAATTGCTAGAGTCGCTAGGTACAAACATATACATGCCAGTCGATGCCCAACCTGGTAGAGTCTCTAGAAACATATATATATGTATCTATGCTAGTCGCTGCCCAACTTGCTGGAGTCTCTAGGTACAAATATATACATATATAAATGCCAGTCGCTGCCCTACTTGGTAGAGTCTCTAGATACAAACAGATATGTATCTATGCTCGCCGCTGCCCAACTTGCTGGAGTCTCTGCCTGCCCGATGGTGCATATAGAGCACCCATGGGTGTACAAGCACATCGAGAGAATGCAGGTAAATCTTACCTGAGAGAAAGCAGGGCGCGTTTGCTGGGAGGTAGCGATTATATATATATATATACATATGTATATAGCAATTCATACATGTACATATATACATGCATACGTATACATTACCTGAGAGAAAGCGGGGCTTGCTAGGAGGCAGCGATTCAAGCATGTTGGCCGCGAAGGGCGAGCGGATCGATTCGATGTCCTCTTGTGACGGCCGCCCCGTCACCTACATACACGTGTGCGTACATATGTAATATTATCAATATATACGATTCCGCTAGTGGGTGCGCGTCAGAGTATGTGAGTGCGTGTTTGTGAGTGTGCATGTGTGCTGTCGTTTGCGACATACTGTGGATAACTTTTTCGTATATCCGGATCCGTGGCAAGTGCAAATGATCATACGTATGTGTGTGTAAACGTCTTGGAATATATATGCTCTCTTGATCAAAAAGAGAGAAAACATGCATGGACTGCTGGAACCGCGACAAATTAAGATGGACTTGAAATCGATGTACACGAATGAAATGTGTGTATTTGGATAAAAATGACATGTTCAGATTTCAATAGAGAGAGACGGAAAGAAAAGAAGGTGCGAAAGCGGAGAGTATATGACAGAAAAAGAGAGCGCGCACGCACGCGCACGAGAGCCAAGGCACACGCGCAAAGAGAAGTCGGAAGGCATAGAGAACCTCAATAATACGATCGAGCTGGTTCATAGTTGAAGTACCCGGAAACGTCGGCTTGCCCCCCAGCACCTATACGTGAGGAGCAGAAAATATAAGGGGGGGCAAGTACAATCATGTGTTGTATTTTATGAAGGGGCCTCTCGGTGAGGTTTTGAAGCTGCTTCACATACGGTAAAAGTATATGTGTACGTATATAAATGCATATACACGCTTGTAAATCATCCATCTGCTGTACCCATCTACGTGCTCCAATATACAGGTACGCAAACACACATGCATGCATGCTCGTCACATCTCAATTGCTTGAGTTTTGTCTTGTCGAACACATTGCTGACGTGTGCGAGTGACAGCAACGACAGCAACAACAAGAACACAGCTCCCTTTTTGTCTGCTGCAACCTTGTCTGCATGCCATGGATGAACATCAGATTCCGCAGACTCCGGCAGAATTCACACCCCAAAGGCGCCTCATCCGAGCACACACTATGCAGAATTATCGAGTGGTTCCAGGCTTCTTTCGTATTCGATTTTGAATTGAAAACAGACCCGGAGCTAGTGCTGTTTAGCGTTTTGGCATTACAAATCCTTCTGCGTGAGGTTTGGCTCTGCGGAAATCAGCGATTTGCCTGTGTCTGTCAGTCTGCTTGTTGTCCAGCTCTGTAGTTGGAGTTGAAAACGAAGTCATTTTTTTTGAGTATGTATGCGTGTGTGTCTGTTTCTGCATGTGACCTAGAGGCTCTTTTTTGCATAACCAACTTATTGATGCCTCCATGACAGATGGCGGGATGTGGCATCGGAACTGCTACAGATGCATTTACACACACGCGCACAGGCTGCAAGGGTGCATGCACACACACGCACTAAGGACACGTGCATGCATACATGAGTACAAACAGTGCGCCTGCCATCCAGCATCTATACACAGCATGCATGCTTCGCACGGATAACAAACTCGCGTGGATCACACGCACGAATACACCCCTCCCATCCCCAAAAACATACACCCAAACACACGTCTCCCAAGCTTAGCAAGCCAAGAGCACAGCAAGGAGAGAATTACATAGTCCATAGTCTGCGCCCTCAGCAAGGCCTGCTACTCCCCCCCCCCCCCCCCCCCCCCTCCCCCCCCCCCCCCCCCCCTTGCTCAGCCGCCCCTCCCGCCATAGAAGCACGTGTAAATGTGCAACCACGACGGAACGGGACACAACAAAAGCTGGAGGTAAATTACCTCCTGTACTTGAGGTAATTATGTGAGAGAGAAAGAAATAGAGACCTCGCCAAGGATGCAGCCGATTGACCACATATCCACACCCTTGGTGTACTTTGTGCTGCCCAGCAGGATCTCGGGCGCGCGATACCAACGTGTTGCCACGTAGTCCGTCAGCACCTGTATGTGTATATAGATATATATAGCCCAGCACAGCATTCGATTGTAGATGAGTCAGTATCGGAGTGACTGAACGAACGAGTGTGTCAGCGTGAGCAAAAGCAAAGCACAAGCACGCGCGGTTCGTGCGCAAGATTGACAGGTATGGATGTAGAATTACCGGGTTAGAAGCAGAGTTGGAGGTGAGCGAAGCGATGGAGCGAGCCAGACCAAAGTCACACACTTTGACAAGACAGTCAGAATTTAGCAACATATTGGACGGTTTCATATCTCGATGCAACATAGCTGCTGTGTGCATGTACTTGAGCGCCTTGAGTAGCTGGTACATGATGTATTGCTTGTGCACCTGCACCCCACACACCGTCACGACCCGCCAGTAAGATTCCTCACACACACAACTGTCACGTCTGACTCACAAATCCATTTGTATTTGTGCAAGCCAGAGAGATCGAATGAATCCTCAAGCTTCATTCGTACCTCGATGATGACATGGGCGCGCGCGGCAAGCGGAGAGGCTTCAGACCCGAAGCTGCCGCGCGCTACTCTGGTTACATTTGCGTCTGGGAAATTATTTTGGAGTATTCAATTCACTTTTTCTTCCCCGTCTTTTTTTCTGTTTTGCAAAAAAAATGGAGGGGGAGACTTGGCAGGAAAAATGCCCCCCCCTTTTGAGAGGTGACTCCCCTGATAAACTCCCCCATAGGGGCGCGCGGCGGCCGAGCGCTTCAGTGCGAGGTCGCCGCGCGCCACTCGGGTTAACTTTGCGTTCGGTGTAATCTCAGAACAACAAAAAACTCAAAAAATTCGGCACCTATCTTTTTTAAAAAAACCCACACCCATTTTTTTTATCTGCACGCGCCACTTGGGTTACCTTTGTACACCTCAATTTTTTTTTCTTTCTACATGCACCGATGATGCAAATTATCGGTGCAGGTAGAAATTTATATCTGTGAAGGTAGAAAAATGAAATATTATATCGGTGCAGGTAAAAAAATTGAAAAATTATATCGGTGCAGTTGAATAAATTGAAAAAAATATCGGTGCAAGTGAAAACTGCGAAAAATTAATGTCGGCGAGACCGATACAATGTTCAAGTTTAGATGCACTATAGTTGCACTAACACAAATATGTATATGTTTTCCAGGCTTTATGAAATCAATTTTGTAAATTTTGTTAGTCTCACCGACATTAATTTAATGTTCCATTAACATTAAATTATTCCTAGGGGGTAGATAAACTCTCCAATTTTTGGTCCTCAGGAACTTTTGTCTTCCCTCCTTTGGACCTGCCCTCTGGTGCGGCAGCTGAGCCGCCGCGCGCCGGATGACACGCAACGCATATGTATAATATATCAATATGTATACACACATAAATATCTCGCACCTCCTCCAGGATATTGGCCCGAATCACAGCATGCAGGTCAGTGTCCATAAATTCGAAGACTAGATAGATGTCACGGTCATTGTCGGCTTTCAACACATTCCACAATTTGACGATATTCTCATGGTTATTCAGCTCCTGAAAATTAAAATCACACAGACGCATGCAGGTTTGTCGTGAGCCTTTTTGTGCAGCAGGGACTAAACCCAAATCCCATTATCCCCCCTTGATGACGCTCAAATCAGGTTATTTTCCGTATCCATGCTCAAGATCTGTTCCTATATCCGTTGTCTCGCCACACATCCCCCCTCTCATACAAGCCCAACACTTACACATAGAGAAACACGCCGAGTGGACCATAAAACAAATGAGCTCTGTTTCAAAAACGCAGGGCGTCGCACGATTCTCACAATTCACTCAGAGTATACTATGTAACCGTTCCGCCGTGTTTGCTGCTTATACCGTTGCTCAGAAAAGGAATTTGGAGAATCCGTTGCTCAGAAAAGGAATTTGGAGAATCCGCTTTTTGTGGCAGTGTCCAACAAGCTCAGTTCCTTCTTTTTCCCTGCTTTTCTTCACAACGGGTCGAAACCGAAAAGAATTACAACAAGTGCACATTTTCGGGCCCAAACAGGAAAACAATATTTTCAGGAATCAGATCAACCCTGTTTCGCCCGGCTGCACCCCTTCTCCGCATTGCACCCAGCAGTTGACCATTTCTTCTTGGGTGTTGGAGGGTTACGCAATTGTGAAAGTTTCCCACAAGACGACATCTTGTCATGTTCTCACAGGAGAATTTGGGTCTTCCAAACTGTCTGGCGAATCTGAAGGGACCAATTTTGGAGAGGTTATCTCTATATACGTATACTTGGAGCCTCGAATGGCGACCTGCTCGGGAAAATGACCAGCAAGTCCGCTGCTGTCGCGCATTGTCCTCTGCATCGTGCTTCTCCGCCTTTCCGCCACACCCCCGATCAATCCCAGCAATGTGCAAGGGTTTGAACTGCAGGACCTTCATTGAAGGGAACATATGAACGAAGACAGACATGAAGAACTCGAGGAAAAGATGCAGGATCAATGAATAGGGGAAAAGGGCTAGGGACAAGGGGGTGCCGAACAAGAGCAAGTGAATATGGCAGCAACATTCAAGTCATCAAACCTGCAAGAACATGATTTCGCGGAAAGTACGCTGCGCATCCGTCGCATTCTGGAAGGCATCGAAAACCTTTTTGAGCGCTACAACTTCCCTGCCAGCCACGCCATCTGCGAGTTACTAGCATGCAGCCACCATGACATATCATCTGTCCACATCGCACTACCAGTCCACATACTCCATCCAGCACACGAGCCATATTCTCAAATTTGTTTTGACATCACCGACACCTGTCGAGGAAACCAATGCACAAGGCAAGTGCACGTCCACACCAGCAAAGTAAAAAGAGAACGAACAATGGGCACAAGGAGAGAATAATGTGTGCTTGTTCGAATGCTTGTGTGAGTGCTTGCATGCGTGTGAATTGTGTACCGAGTCTTCTTGTCAATCGCTTTCCACACAATGCCGTATGCCTGTCACCAATTTACAACGCCCGTAGAAATCATGAAATATGCATGGGCAATAGTGCAGAAATTTGCTTTCCTTTAATCTCATCACCTCCTACCCATCTTGCTTAGAATGCTTGCAGGACATGCCATAACTTGCAAATCAAGACCGCCAAACAGGTAAAACAAGGGGACACAGCACGGAAGTACGGCAACGAGGCCAGGACGACGCACGCACCCCTTTGCCCAGCTTGGAGACAATTTCATATTTGCGCAAGACGTGCTTGTCAATCTCCTCGGACATGGTGTACCGCGAGCTGGAGGCGGACGGAGATCAGACGCGCCTGATCTAACGCACGATCCGCGACGCTCTGCAAGCTGCGGGCACCACACGCGTACGAGCCCTACGTGCAGTCCGTGAAATCGGCGGTGCTTCGTCTCGGAGAGTACCCTGCGTTGCTCACCGACGTTGCTTTCGAGTCGTCCCAGCGTTCGAATATTGCCATTTGCTAAACCCAATGGTTTAGGCAACCCACACTAAAATCCGTTTCGCGAGGACCTGTGTCCTCACGACTCATCCCCGCCATGATGTCCCGGTGAGTGCTGCACAGACCGGTGCTTCTGAGTGTGCCGTGAGATGTATCGTGGCTCCCACCTCAGGAAAATGTCATACTGTGAATTGTCATCTCTCTCTCACTCTCTGGCTGCTGCTGCCGGCGCGTTTTGCACCAGCTCCCTGACCTGCTTCTTTTTGGGTGTTTACTTTGCGCAGCTGGAACCACGTTGAGCAGGCTCCTGCCGACCCCATCCTTGGCGTTGCCGAGGCCTTCAAGCTGGATCCGGTTTGTCTTCAAACCCGATCCTCTTCCTGCCGCCTCTGCTCTTCTGCTGCACCTGCACGGCTTGCGCCTCGAGGCGTACGCCTCCTAAAGCTGTCTGATGCCGGGTTGCAAGCGTGGAGGTGCGGGCCGTGCGGTGACTGCATGCCAATCTGGTATTTCTTCTTTCTGCTGAATTCTGCTGTCTGTATTGCACAGGCTGAGAAGAAAGTCAACCTCGGCATCGGCGCCTACCGTGATGAGGCTGGCAAGCCTTGGGTTCTCGAGTGCGTCAAGGCGGTAAGTCTGAATGCGTGTGTGCATCACGAATTTGTGTGGCTCATCCAGTGAATCTTGTGCCAAGCCAACGCTGGGCTGCCGGCGTGAGAGCCTGTCGCATGGCAGGCGTTTGCTTGTTATCGCCCGCATGGCGCAATGCAATGTGTGTGTTGCCAGGACTCGACTGTGCGTCTGGCTGGCATGGGTGTCTTGCCAACCTCTGATCATTTTTGGTCCCCCCCACGACTGCGGTCCAACCATGACTGCTTGTGTTGGTGCGACTTGTCACACAGGCTGAGAAGGTGCTCCTGGAGGATCTCAACTCTGGCAAGTCGAACAAGGAGTACCTTCCAGTAACTGGTCTGCAGGCCTTCCTGGACGTCACTGCCCAGGTAACACGATTTACCCTTGTCACATTGCATGTTCTTCACCAACTCAACTGACCTTTAACATTTATCGGCGAAAGGCATTGCTCTGGCCTTTATGGCTTCCGGTTATTTTGCTGAAATATAACCCTCCTTTCGGACGCCGAGCATTTTCGTTGTCAATGGGCTCGCAGCGCTGGTCCGTTCAGATCGGAATCCTTTGCAATATCAGAAGGATAACTCGCCTTGTGAGCATTTTGTCCAAAACGAGATTCAATTTGCGAGGGGGGGCTTTCGGACCACTTTTTCACTGGTGGCATTAGCACAGTGGTTGTGTTCAGCTTTGCGCACAGAGAGGGGCGGTTCTGGCTGCTGACCACAGAGAAGACTTTGATGCAACACCATGCATCCGCTGATTCTGCACCAAAATGTGTTTCCAGGTAATCCTTGGTAAGGATTCGCCTGTAATCAAGGACAAGAAGGTGGCCATCTGCCAGTCGCTCTCCGGCACCGGCGCCCTCCGTATTTCAGCTGAATTCCTCTCGCAGTATAACCCTGGCGTCGATGTGTACTGTTCGGACCCCACCTGGGGCAACCACCACGCCATTTTCGCCAAGGCTGGCCTGAAGACGCACAAGTACCGCTATCTGACGCCGGTCCTGTCCCATCTGTTTGGCGTGCAGTTCCTGGGCGCTCTGCGGCAGAGGGCTTCAGCTCGATGCCACTGCGCGCCAACGCGAAGAGGACCTGTGATCTGATCACAAAGGACGAGAGTAGTGTAAAAATATTTGTTGAATGAGGGCAGTGTATTCCAAAGTATGGGTCTATAAGGGCAACCTCATCAACATCAAGCACTCGCATGTGCGTCGGAAGGACCGTCATAAACTCCTGTATACTATTTTCAGTTTATACACTACACTGGAATATACATCCCAGATCAAAATCCACTTACAACTTTAAAGAATATGCTAAATTGATCCTTAACTAAGAAATCTGGCAAAAATCCCGGCGCGAAGATGTCGGAGAGGCGCGCGGCAGCTTCGGTGCACTGCGCATCGCTGCCGCACACCCACGATATGCTCCTGCGCGTCCCACATTCGAATGTCAAGGTCGATAGGGTATAGAGATTTGCACAAAAACCAGGTAGGTTATTGGAGCTGAGATTCTTCAAATCCGTAAAATTGATCGACTCTGAGATTCGCAGGTTTTACAGGTCCTTATGATGCAGACCTGATAACTTTTTGAGACAAGAGGCGTGTTCATGCACCCAGGGAAACTGACTGCAAGCTGGGGGGGGTGTATGCAGACGATGACTCTTGACTTGGATGGCATGCTGGAAGACCTGAACAAGGCCAAAGAGGGCTCCGTTTTCATCCTCCACACTGTTGCGCACAACCCCTCGGGCGTTGACCCCACCGAAGAGCAGTGGAAACTGATTGCTGATGTTTGCGAAGCCAAGAAGGCCATCCCCATCTTCGACACCGCGTACCAGGTGACAACAGTATAAAAATCAACAAAAAACTTTGTCTCCATTCTTGCAGTGTTGATGGATGGGGCTCACCTTAACACGTGACCTGGCTAGTGAACTCAAGTGTGGTCATTCTGCACGCATGATTTTGTGTAAAAGTCGGTGCGGAAAAACGAGTGAATGTGACGATAGTTGTGTGTATACGACAGGGTTTACCACTTCCAATGTTGACAAGGAAGCATATAAATGCATATTGCATATACACACACACACACAAACACACACACACACACACACACATACA
>Ga0209390_10008128_pt1 | contig 13116 bp, 13 predicted proteins | sample BON01_FD_187212 | JGI IMG/M metagenome (GOLD analysis project Ga0209390, IMG submission 187212) | Freshwater microbial communities from Lake Bonney liftoff mats and glacier meltwater in Antarctica - BON-01 (SPAdes) (version 2) | ecosystem: Environmental > Aquatic > Freshwater > Ice > Glacier... | reverse complement strand
GATAAGGAGACCGTCGACGGAGATGAAGAAGCAGAAGAAGAGGGGGAGTGGGGAGGGAAGGGGGGAGAAGACGGCTCAGGCGGCCTTGGTGGGTGCTGCTGCTGCTGCTGCTGCTGCTGCTGCTGCTGCCACTGGTGACGAGGAGGAGGAAGGAAAGAGAAGAGAGTCGCCAATGAAGAAGCAGAGCAAGAGAGGCAGCGGGGAGAGAGGGGGAAAGAGAGTCCAGGCGGCCTTGGCAGCAAGCCTGCCGGAGCCAGGTGCTGCTGCTGCTGCTGCTGCCGCTGCTGAGGAGAAAGCGGCAGAGGAGACATTACAGTCGCCGAAGAAGAAGCAGAAAAAGAGAGGGAGTGGGGAGGGAGGGGGGAAGAAGACGGTGCGAGCGGCGGGCCTGCCGGAGCCAAATTGTACAACTGCTCCTGCTCCTGCTCCTGCTCCTGCTCCTGCTCCTGCTGCTCCTGGACTGGGTTTGGAAGTGGAGGAGGAGGAGGAAGGAGAGAGGAGAGAGTCGCCAGCAGAATAAGAGGCGAAGTGGAGAAGGAGGGGCGAAGAAGACGGAAGCGGCGTCGGCGGCGGGCGTGCCGGAACCAGATACTATTACTACTGCTGATGCTGCTTCTGCTGGACTGGGTTTGGAAGCGGAGGGGGAGGAGGACGGAGAGAGGAGAGTCGCCGAGAAAGAAGCAGAAAAAGAGGGGGAATGGGGAGGGAGGGGCGAAGAAGACGGCGCAGGCGGCTTTGGCGGCGGGCGTGCCGGAGGCAGCTGCTGCAGCTGCTGCTGCTGCTGCTTTTGCTGGACTGGGTTTGGAAGTGGAGGAGATGCAGAAGAAGAGAGAGTCGCCGAAGAAGAAGCAGAAGAAGAGGGGAAGCGGGGAGGGAGGAGGGAAGAAGGCCGAGGCGGCCTTGGCCGCGGGAGGGCGAGGGCCAGATGCCGCTGCCTTGGTTTTGGAAGGGGAAAGAGGGAGGGAGGGAGGAGAGGGGGGAGGGATTTACGATGATGAGGAATTGATTTCTTTGTATAATGACGATTATGCCCCTCCTTCTCTCAGCCCTGGTAGAAGCCGCCTTTCTAGCCCGGCCAGTCCATGCAGGAAGGGGAGGAGTTCGAGAAATGAGATGGAGAGAGAGAAGGAGGTGGTGCGGAGGAGTCCACGGGGGGTGTAAATGAATGAAGGAAGACAGTGTGTGTCGGTGGAGGAGGAGTGAAGGCGAGGGAGGGAGGGAGGGAGAGGCATGTAAATGAGAGGGAGATGAATGCAGGAGACTAGAGGAAGGGTTGGAAGTTGGCGAGAAATGTGACGCAGTGGCCTTTATTCTCCTTCTCGAGCATGCAAACAAACAAACGCAAGAAAACAAAAGTAATAATAGACGAATGAAGGGAAAACAGCGAGGCCTTAATACACATTGAAAACGAAAGAAAAACAGATACATATGAATAACTGAGGCTGATTGGAAGGCTGAAACAATTTCGAAGACGTCAAGCTGGAGAGGAAAACACCAACTCAACTTCAAACTGGCCATCATCGACACAACAAAGAAAACAAATGCAAGGATTGTTTCTTTTGCCCCACTAATCTCACTCCCCTTGCTTTCTCTCTTTTTCTTTCTTGACTACCGCGCCACGTTGTTTCCTTTTCCGGCAGGTGTGTGTATACAAATAAAGACCATCTTCCCCAAAAATAAAACTCCTCTCTCGGTGTTCGGGGGGGAGCGCAGAAGAAACCTGATATTGATTATGAAAAAATGAAATAAACAGAGAATGAAAAGAAGAAGAGGCTTCCCTCTTTTGTCCTTGCCTTACTACCTCCTGCTCGCTCACGAGGAAGTCCTGTTGATTGAATGATCTATTCCTCTCTCGCGCGCTTTACCACTTTCTCCCGCCCTACACCACCTGCCACTCTCCTCTTTGGCGAGCACTAAGGGGGTTCCTATCTCTCTCGCTCTCTCGTTCTCATTCCGCTCCACGTTCATTTCACTCTCTCTAAAAGACAAATGTTCCTTCCTCCTCCTTCCTTTCCCTACGTGCACACGTATACATACACTTTTTGCTTTTCGCCGTAAGTCTTTTCTCTTGCACTCTTTTCAATTCGATTTGTTCGTCTCTTTTCGTTTTCTTGCCCACCTCTAGCCGCTTGCCTCGTTCTTGTTGTTGTTGTTGTTGTTGTTGTTGTTGTTGTTGTTGGCGGTGTGATGGTCTTGTGGAGGGAAAATGGAAATATGCATGCGCCTGATGTTTGATTGTTCTTGTGGAGTGGATGATGATGATAATGATGGTGTACTTCCCTGTCTCCTTCTTCTTCTTCGTCTTTATCTCTTCTCTCTCTCTAGGACAGGATGCCTCTCCCTCCCTTTTTTGGTCGCTCGTTCTCAATCTCTTTTCTTTGCTGCTGGCTGGTGGGGTAAAAAAAGGGTGGTGGGAGGCACTACCTCACACACACTTAAGACTCTGACACACACACACACACACACACACACATACACACACATGCTGTTATTAGAAAAAATGATACGGAAGGCAGGATATGAAATAAGGAAAAATCTACCATATAATTAACATGAAAAAAACAATTCAATTCTGCCTAACACCCTACAGAAAGTCGCCCTTTACGAGATAAGACGATAAGCGACTCAAACAGCAAAGGACAGCAGCAGCGGCAGCGGCGACAGGGCTCCGCCCGCGCACATACATGCTTATCCATCGTCGCAACCCCCTCTTGTTTCTCCCCTTCCTGGCTTCTCCCACACATGCAACCTACTCAATTTTGTTTTCCTCTCTCCCTCCCTCCCTCCCTATCGTCTAGTGCGCACAACCCCACACAAAGGATCAAGTCATATATTACGAAAAATCACGTTCTCTCACTCACTCGCATAAAAGGACACAAAAAAAACAGACATAGCCCGTCTCTCTCTTTCTCTTTCTTCACATGTATTGAAATGCATTGCTTCCCTCTTTTTTCTCTCATTCGCTTTCTCGGTTGCCTCCCCGGCTGCTGCTCCTCCAAATTTCTGGTGTCCTCTATTGCACGCCCACGCCTGATTTCTTTGATTCAATTCATTTTTCTGAAATTGTGAGTGGCGAGAAATGGGGAGGGAGGAGTGTGTATATGAGTGTGACGTTGCCTGCGAAAACATGCCTCACGCGGACTTAACAGACGGATACAAATGGGGGAAGGGGGAAGGACAGGGACTCACTGACAAAAGTACGTTCCGGCGTCTTTCTCTTTTCTCAATCATAAAATCGCACTCCTCGCTTCGCTTTGCTTCAATTCGTCTCTCACTTCTCTCTTCCCCTAATAAAAAAATTCTAGCCATCCTAACTTTCTAATCTCCTAGCCTTCTACCCTTGGTACAGCCCCGCAACATGCGCAAGGTACTGAGCCGCCGATCCATCTGCTCCTCCCGCAGGCCCGCCGCTTTCATTCCTTCCCTGCCCTGGCCCTATCCCTCCTCCGCCCATACCCCCAAATCCCCCACCACCTTTGCCACCCGACAGACCACCACCAGCCTGCTGCTGCTGCTGCTGCTGGTGCATCATATTAGCGTGCGCCAGCTGCTGCTGGTGCTGCTGGTGCTGCTGCAAGGGCATGTTCCCACCATACTGGACCTGCTGCTGCTGGAGCGCGGCCTGGCTAGCTAAGTGCGCTTGCCAACGCTGCAGCGCGTGGAGAGGGGCAGGCATCCCACCTGAGCCCATCATCGGGGGGTTACCACCGTGAGGGGACAAGGCGCCAGAGGCAGAGGAGGAGGGGGAGGTGGCTCCGTGGCCCCCCATAGACCCACCCATGCCCGACATCCCGAGGGAGGACTTGTCTTTTTTCTGCTCGACCTTGAGGCGCTTGTGTCCTACGACGAACCCATTCATGGCCTTGATGGCTTGCAGGGCCGAGTCGGGGTTATTGTAGCTGACGAAGCCGAACCCGCGAGAGCGGCCCGTGACCTTGTCGACCATGATGCGGGCGGAGATGACTTGCCCGAAGGTGGAGAACATCTAAGAGGGTAAGGGGGAGCGAGAGAGGGAAGGAGGGTGAGTGTTTCGAATTAATTGAAATGTTAAGGTCAACAACCAGGGAACAACAGATGGGAAATAAGATTTACATGAAAATCGTGGAGGGGAGGGGAGGAGGGAAGGAGGGAGGGAGGGAAGGACGATTTGGTGTACCTGGTACAAATCGAGGTTTGTCATGTCGTTGGGGATGTGGAAGACAAACAAATTGCACCCCTCCGGCCCTTTGTCGCTGTCCGTGGTCTTGATGGGCGCCCCGGGCGTCTTGAGCGGGCTGGGGTACCCTCCGTTGGATTGCAGGCCGTATTTGGTGTACACGCTTTGGGCCAACGCTTGCTGCTGGGCGAGGAGGGGATTCTGCTGCTGCGCCTGGTGGAGGGTGGGGAGTAGATGGAAGGATGAGCTCAGTAGGTCACAAGAAATGAAGTGTGTGTGTGTGTATGTTATGCGAGCAGGAAATAAGAGAGCGGCGGGAGGAAGAGAAAACAATATATGATGGAAACGTAGGCGGGACAAGAAAAGAAAAGTCCGACGCGAAGATTCGCAAGTAGGAGGGGGGGAAAGAACGACCCAAAAATACACATACCTGTTGGGCGGCCAAGAGTCCAGCGCTTTGGTTGAAGAGCGCCGACGGCAAACCCGCGCCCATCCCACCTGCCGTGGCCGCTGCTTGCTGCTGCTGCTGCTGTTGCTGCTGTTGTTGGAAATGCTGCAAGATGGACTGCTGCTGCTGCCCCTGTTGCAAATGCTGCTGCTGCTGCTGCTGTTGCGCCATCAGGTACGCCTGAGCATTGGCCATGTGTATATCCTCAGGCCGCAACTCCAGGTTGCCCATGCTCAAGGTGGTCGCTGCCAGGGTCGCGTCGAAGCCCATGGCAGCCGCCGAAGGGGAAGGACCCGCCGCTGAAACACCCACTGCGGGGTTGTGCGTGTAGGTGTCCGTCAGCAACGTGTCCAACAGGCTGGCGTTTGGCTCCTCGGGCTGTTGCTGCTGCTGTTTCTTCTCGCCGGCGGCCGCGGCCGCGGCGGCAGCAGCTAGGGCGTCCGACGTCTCACCCGTGCCGGTGGTGCTGTTGTAATTGTTCTGCTTGCCGTTGTTGCTCTTGTCGGCGGCCTGCTGCGCCTCTTCCGACGGCGACACCGAAGGCGAGACACCCCCATCCTCTTGCTTTTGGTGCTGACTCGACGAGAGAGAGACCGGAGGCGCGGCAGCGACGTGCGAAAAAGAATCCTCGGCCGCGTCCAAGGACGGGGACGAGGAATGAGGCCGCGGGCCGCCTGACACGCCCCCCGCTGCCGCAGGCGCCCCCACCAGCGACTCTTGACCTGGGTGTGTGGGCGGCGGCGACGAGGACGAAGACGAGGTGGGGCTGCCCTTGGGGAAGGGAGGCTCGTAGGCAAAGAGGCCGGCACCCGTTGGTGTGACAAAGGCGTTGAAAGTGGTGCTGCCGCCCTCGCCCGTGGGGCCTGTCGAGCCCGTGGGGCCGGGCGTGGCGGTGGTGCTGGCCGTCTCCATGGTCGTGGACGCCAAGCTTAAGGTCGCACCGCTGGGAAATAACAAGGGTTAGCACGCGCAGAAGAAGGCCTTGTTCGCCGCTTCTCCTCAGAAAGAAGACTGTCCCTTGGAGCCCCGGTGAGCTTGCTTTCGGTAGCGTAGCGTTGCCCGTGCAGAAGAGGCGCTGAGCTGTCCCTATCGACCAAGCGCTTGTGTCCGTGGTGGCCGGTTGCAATTTCCCTGGGGTTGCATGTGAATGGGGGGTGGGCATGATTTAAACGATGAGGAAAGAAGGAAAGAAGACAGAACAGTGCGGCGGCGCGTGCGGGCGGGCACACACCATCAAAGCCCAGGCCGCCCCGCGCAGCATGCCCACGCTCCCACATCACAAAGCAGCCCACCGTCCTGGGGCTGTTGACTTACTGCTTTGCCAGGCCTGCGGGCAGGCCACGCTCAAACACAGCAAGGCGCATTCCATCGTTGGAAATTGAGCTTCTTCGCGGAGGAAGAACTCCACGACCCCGCCCCGCCTCAGCGATACGATGGGAATGCGTGGTGCAGGCCAATGGCCTTTAAGAAGGCATATTTTAGCACCCTAACAGATTGACTACGCGATGCTTGCGGAGTACTGCCTGGTCTGGTAGGGTTGTGCCGAGCGGCGCTCGGTTTGACGCTGGCAACACATGGCAGCAAGCACAAGGATCAAAATTTGCCCGAGCGCATTCAGTCTTCGAGAGTTGTAATGGGCTCTCTGGAGGGCTCTCGGGAGATCGAAGGTCTCGAAAATTTGCCAATTTTGACGAAAATGCGGGCGGAAACGACGCGGAAAGAGTATGGGGCACATGTACTCCGTAGACACACTTTTGTAAAGCCACATGGATAGTCGCTCACCCACATTGCCTTTTGCAACCGACAAGGGCATCTAATCATGGCGCCTCTAGAACGGATTTGAACACGGCCCATCGGGGCATTGCAAACTGGTGATAATGACTGATGTGGAAGAGCTTGCGGGTACTTGAGCATGTAGAAAGTTGCATCACTTCGACTCTGTTGTATTGGGTACATTGGTCACTCTGCAATTTTTGAAATCAGAGCCCAGAGAATTTTTAACCTCCCCACCCTAACCCTAAAAGAATACACGGGAACATTTTACTTTATATATAAAAGTAATATAAGAACTATCCATCCAGATTTTACTTCTACATTTATTGTTTAACCTCGTTATTGTTACATGTCCTTGCGTCCCTTAATGCTTATCTTGATTTTACGTTTTACACCAAAATCTCGTCGTCGTCGTCGTCGTCCATGACCTCAATGACCTCCGCTGTACGAGGAGGCGAAGGAACGGGAGCAGCAGGAGGAAGAGGGGGAAGAAGAGGAGGAAGAGCCTCCTGCACCTGGTCCATCCGACCTTCCTTCCGCTCTTCCTTTTCGGCCTCGTAAAGGACGCGCCGCCGCTTCGGGCTGCTCCCTCCGCCTCCACCCCCACCACCCCCTCCTCCCCCACCCCCGCCACTGCTGCGCCTTTCCGGCGACTGCTGCTGCTGCTGCTGCTGCTGTTGGGAGCCTGGCTGACTCGGGGCGGTGGCGAACGGACTTGAGTTCGGAAGCGCCCGCTTCATGGCCTTAGAAGCTGTTGTGCCGACAGGCCCTCGCGCCACCTTGCTCCGTCCCTGCTTGTCGGACCACTTCTCGTGCCCGTACTCCAATACGGCCTCAAGGAATGAAGCAGACACTAAAGTCGGTAATAGCGCTGCTGCTCCACCCCCTCCAGCAGCAGGAACCACCACTGCTGCATCATACGCTCGAACGAGGACGCCTCCCAGCTTAGCAAGGAGGGCCTGCCGCTGCTGCGCCAAAATGTTGCTCTCTCCTTGCGAGCTGCCCCGACGCCGCCCGCTGGCAGCAGCAGCGGCCTCAGCCAGGTCCAGATACACTTCGTACGCCACCTCTAACCATTTCATGGTCTCGTTCTCACTGCTGCTGCCGCTGCTGCTGCTGCTGCTGCTGCTGAGGAGCTGATCCAGGACCGTGGTCAGGTACTGCAAGAGGTGGGTCTGCGTCCAGTGGAGGAGGTGGTTGGTCGGGTCCTTGAGCGTGCGGACGTTGCGATGGAGGTCGAGCAGGCGATCACAGTCGTGGGTGCGTTGCAGCAGGGAGAGGTAGTAGGTGATGTAGCGACGGCGGGTGGCTTCGTACTTGAGGTTGCGCTGTTGCGAGGAGGAGAAAGAGGAGAAAGGAGGTATGAATGAAATGAGTAAGATGCATGTATTGACAAGCATACAGATACAAGTAGTTTAAAACAGGAAATAGGAAGAACATAAGGCTTAGAAAATCTCTACGTCCTCTTTAAAAAATCATCCCACCCACCCCTCCCTCGATCCCTACCTGGTTCATCAACTCGTACACATTCGAGCACTCCTCCGCCAACCACACCGCCACGATCTGCGTCCTTTTTTTTTCAAACAGCAAATGCATCAGCTCTCTTGCCGCAATCACCGACAAAGCTGCCCGCTCCTCCGCCGTTCGCGCCGCCAGGGCCTTAACCGTATCTTTCGAAAGTCCCCGCTCGCTCTCCCACCCCACGATCGCTGCTGCTTCTGCTGCTGTCGCTCCTTCCGCCCCTTCCCCCGTGGTCCTCGTCGTCAACGATCCAGGGAAAAACAAAGCCAGGTGCTCGCTGGCCCGAGCCCGTTGGTAGATAGAACGGTGATCAAAACTGTCCAAACGCCGACACGTCGCCAGCGCCCCCATTGCGTCCATCATCACATCCCACCGCAGCTGCGAAAGGTCCGCATCAGCAGCAAGAGCCTCCTCTCCTCCTTCCCCACCCTCCCGGCCTGCCGTATTGTACTGACGGAGCACATGCAGCATGCGCGCAGAGGGAGCAGCCACCACTCCCAGCCCATTCACCTCCCGACGGTCCGAGAGAAGGGCTCGAAGCCGCGAAGCATGAAGGCGATACAGCGCATCTTTCTTAGCCATCTTGCTGCTGCTGTTGCTGCCCTCCGCCAGCTCCATCGCCCGTTGGTACTGCGACAAAAATGAGTCCAACCATCCGGGCTCTGCTTCTTCAATCACGGCGTAAGTCAGATGGCGGCCATGCCTCGCCCGCCCTCCCTTCTCTAGCAATTTGCCAATTATTAAGGGAATATCCCAGCGACGGGTTCGCACGGTGTAGCGCTCTTCCAGCGCTTGGGCTGCCTGCAAGTCGGCCAAGGCCTGAGAAAGGGTGGCTTGTTCCTCCTGCTGCTGCTGTTGCTGCTGTTGGTGTGTTTGGACAGCGGGTGCTGTGGTGCTGGTTTCGTAGCGGCGCATGTAGGAGATGGCGGCCAGGCGGACGCGAGCCTCGATCTGAAGATGGAATGGGTGGGTGGGATTGGTGAGAGTGCTGAAGCATGAAACGCTTACTTTGAGTGTCAGATAGAACATCCATCAAAGAAGATCAAACACCTGTGCAGAGAAACAAGCCCACTTAAAACACATATCAATATAAACATACCCGCCTCGTTGCCAGCTCCCGGTCCCGCGGCTCCACCTCCAATCGGTACTCAAGGATGCCGTCCAGCACCTGCAGGCACCGTTCCACTAGCACCCGATACGCGGCCACCACCGCCGAGGCCCAGCACATATCCATCTCCTCTTCGCCCAGCTGGTGGCTAGCGGAGGTCAGCAGGTGCTCTGTGTGTGTGTGTAAGTGAATAGTGGTTAGATGACTTTGTTTCTCATATCCCTAACAAACAAACCAACAACCACTTTGTCTTTCCCCATCTCTCCTCTCTCCCAACAGTTAATCATTCATTGTAATACTTACTGAGTCCCATCTTCTTCAGCGCATAACACACCCGCGCCCCTTGCTCCGTCCCCGTCACGTCCTCAAAGAACGCAATGTCCATAAACGGTTCTACCGACAGGCCCCCCTTCTCCCTCCCTCCCTCCTGCTGCTGCTGCTGCTGCTGGCGTCGTGCAGACTGGCGCAAGGCCCTCTCCAAGCACGGAGCCACACTACTAGCAAACACACCCTTCCCCGCATCCCCAGCAGCAGCAACTGCAGCCGGAAAATGATCCAGATACATGAGATAGAGACTCCAGGCTCTCTCCGTCAGCCCTAACCAGGCCTCAAGACTGTGGGGGTTAAACCGCAAGTCAAGCAAATACATTTGCAGCAAATCCAAATTGGCGGCTTCGTACTCCATGAACGCCTCTGATTCCGACTGTCCCTTCCGTTTTGAAAACTTGGGCACCGGGCTCAACTCCCCCACATAAGCATACAAGCGTGGATAGACATAGAGCAATCCCGCCGCTCCCGCCTCCCCCACCTTGGCTTTGTGCGCGCCCAGATGAAGCAAGTCAGAATCGCCACGGGTAGCTGCTGCATGTCCCCCTCCTTCCCTCCCGCCCTCGTCCTCGTCCTGGACTACATCCATCGCCATGGCCGCCGCGGTCGTCGCTTTTTCCTGCCCTTTTTTCAACAACGCCAGCAGCGCCGGTCCTTCTTGACCTCCTCCTCCTCCTCGTCCTCCTCCCTCGCCCATGCCACCATCTGCATCCCCGTCTCGTCCAGGCGGCACCGACACGCGAGGCTGCGGCACAAGACCTCGCATTAAGTAAGACTCAATGGATGGAAACAAAGGCGAACAAATGTCCGGCTTCTGCAAGGCAGGCTCCTCTTCATAAGCCACCAACAGGGCAGCCAGCATCTGCTTCTTCCTCTGCAGCGTGTCCTCAGCCTCCTCTAAATACCGAAGGACAAAGGTAGCGAGGCCAACCGTCTCGCTCAACCCCTCCGGTGCCTGTCCTTCTGCTTGGTGATCCACCGCAGTACAATTAGGAGACAAATCCAAATTATACAAGCACCGAATACACTGCACCGTCGCCTCAAACGCCCTTCCTTCCTCCTCCCCATCCACCCCAAAAGAAGCAGGAGAAGAAATTGCCTTAAGCATAACCTTCAAAAAGCGCCCTCTCTCCCTGTTACAGCGTCCCGTCTCCGCCAACGCTTCATGCATCTGCACCAACCAATCCAATTTTGCTCGCTGCGGAGACACTTCCCCCTCCCCCTCCCCCTCCCCCTCCTCCTCCCCCTCCCCCTCCAAAGACGGATGCTGGAGAACAAGAAAAGTCAAGCCCAAATAACACGAAAAGAGCGTAGTCCCATACAAAGAAATATTCTGCAAAGCCATCTGCGCCAGGTTCCGAAGCTGCCCCACCACCGCTCGGAGCTGCCGCCCGGTCAAGGCACCCACCCCCCGAGCAGGAGCCACGGCCCAATCCGAGTCTTCATCAAAGAGGTTCACAAAATGCTGCAATGCCGACCGGCAGTAATCGCGGGCCTCGGTGGTATTGGTGTAGTGCTGAAGGAAATCGGGTTCCAGTTGGGGATCGCACAGGACGCCGGCTATGCTGCGGAAAATGGCACGCTCCAACCGCGCGCCCACCTCCGCAAGGGCCTTGGCACGAGAAGACGCTGCTGCCGTGGCCCCCGCCTCCATAGTCATCGTCGTCGTACTGCTACTACTGCTACTACTGCTGCTGATTGTCCTCGTCTTCGCAGCAGCAGCAGCAGCAGCAGTAACCGCGTCGCGAGCAATAGCCTTGTAAATCCCCAAGGCCCCATCCAGCATCAGACGAGAATAAGGCAACGACGAGAAACGTAACAAAGAGGCCAGTGTCGCCGGCAAATGTGTCACTAAATCCTCAGGCAAGGCTAATGAAGCAGGCCATCCCTCCCTCAACGCCATGGCCAGGAGCTGAGTCAATGTATCGAGCAGCAGAACATTCAGTCGTGTTAGGTCTGGACGTGCCCGCGCTGCCAGGCCATGGGGGAGATTACGAAGGTAGGTAGCAACCAGCTTGTCCCCCCAAGGATCCACAAACAGCACGTGCCGGAGGGCTTGATGCAGGAGCCGGACTGCTGTTATGATATCGCCAGTTTTGCCGCAAGTCACCAGCGTGACCATCAACACAGAGGAATGCCGACGCAAGGCCGTGTCTAACCTACCCATAATCTCACAAAAAATATTCACTGCAGAAGTCATCCTCCCCCCTGCTGCCTTGAGCGTATCAAGAAGCGTACTAGCCTCGTGCTCCAAAAAGTCAGAGAGCAACTCCTCCATTACATGCTTCTGCCGCAATTTGCTCGCGGCCCTCCCCGTCCCCCCCTCCCTCCCTTCAGACACATTCAAAAACCGACGACGGACCATCCCCAAGAAATAATGCGCGGCCACCACCGACCCCCCTCCCCCCGACGCCAGCACCCCGTCCCGAAACGCCGTAACCAGCTTCCGGGTCGACCCGCTCTCATTTCGCTCCGTCAACTCCTTCCTCTTCCCGTCCAGGGCCTCGAGAGAAATACACGGATGCCGTTGGCAATGCGGCTGCTCGATGCGTTCCCCATACATACCACCTCCTTCTAAGTGCGTCTGACATTCCTTCAAGAAGCCCTCCGCGGCCTGCACATCCCCGCGCCATGCTGCCAGCAACGCACGCAGCCAGGCAAACCGACACAAATACTCGGCCCCAAACACCTCCTCTTCTTCCTCCTCCTCCACCGGTTCCCAACTGGGGGCAGCGTCCTCGTCGTCCTCGTCTTCATCCTCCTTCTTTCGTTTTTGCTGCTCCAGCGCCTCCAAGACCTTGGTCACAAACAGGTCGCACGCCGCGGCATGATCACCACTGACCGTACTTCTGCTGCTGCTGCTGCTGGTGCTGGTGCTTCCAAGGGTGGCACCTGCTGCTGGTGCTGCAAAAGGCGCTTCCGTGCCTGCCCGTCCACCACCACCCTTATTACTGCTGCTAGTCGTCGCCGTAGTCTTGCTTTTCGGCCCCAGTGCTCCTACAGTAGGCGGCAATCTCGCACCTCCCGCCGTTTCTCCCATCCAAACACCAGCGGACGGCCCCAGCAACAACTCATCCAAATGCAGCTCCGCCAAAAACAGCTCTCCCTCCGGCCCAAAATCCAACTCCCTCAGACCACTCCCCGCCGGCTCTCGACAACTATGCCACTCCACATCCCTCGCAAACGGCCTCGACGCCCCCTCCAACCCCAGAGCCACCCTCCGCAAACTCCCATCCTCCCATATCCTTCCCTCCTTTACCCGTGCCAGCCTCAAAACCAACCGATGCATCACGTCCAAAGCCCCCAAATTCATCCTGGCCGACGGCAAGAAGTCATTCGAAATCTCCTCGATTTGCGAGCTAAACAACGCATAATCCGACACACGCGGTGGCCGTCGCTTCGCTAATCTATACGCTTCCTCCCTGCATCGATCACAATAAAAAGCCTCACTCAACCCAGGCGGGGCAAACAAACACCCAGTATGATAAACCAATGAACAAGTCTCACAGCATGTCAGCACCCCCCCATCCATACACACATCACACACGCTATTATGCGTGCCCTTGAAGGGACGAAACCGCTGACTAATCAACTCAGCACCCTCATCACTAGCAGCCGCGTGGAACATCCCTCCCCTCGCCCCGCCAGAAGGAGAAGACAACCCTCCCCCCCCTCCCTCCTCTTCCCCCGTTGAGTAAGCTGATGAATGCTTGCCCGAGTAGTTGGTAGACCACCATTCCAGGTCATCATCGTAATCCTCTTCGTCCTCATCACCGGCACTCA
>Ga0209390_10008127_pt1 | contig 13116 bp, 7 predicted proteins | sample BON01_FD_187212 | JGI IMG/M metagenome (GOLD analysis project Ga0209390, IMG submission 187212) | Freshwater microbial communities from Lake Bonney liftoff mats and glacier meltwater in Antarctica - BON-01 (SPAdes) (version 2) | ecosystem: Environmental > Aquatic > Freshwater > Ice > Glacier... | reverse complement strand
TTTCGGTCGGCCATTTCATAACGCAGGCCGTTTGCCGACAACATCGGTCGATCGTGATCTTCGCAGCGGTGCTTGTTGCGTTCTTTAATTCGCCGGCTGCGTTCGGCATTGATCGCGTCAGCCTTTTTCCTCCGCCGACATCGCGATTTCGCCGCTCGCTTCGCGCTGCCGCCTGCCGTTTTTGATAAGCTGAAGTCTTCACCCGAAATCCTTTGTTGGGCCACGAATTGGATTGACTCACAACACTCAATACGCGGAATCCAGCAGGGTTTTCGGGTGGTTCTGCCGTTTCAACCAAAAATCGTCGCTTGTTCTGGGCCTAGTGGCATTACAAGCCCAATTCGTAGCATTCAGGATTTTCTCGATTGGTCCAGGTTCGTTGTTTGGAGACACAAGGTTTTCTGATTTCGTCTATCGCAGATTTCGGGGTCCGTGCTAAGCTCGCCACCGCCGGAAAGCTTTTAGGAAAACGCAGGAATACGTCGAGTAAGAACTCGCGGCAATTTCTGCGTCTTTCGCCATAGCCCAACATCAGGCCGAGACACCGGCAGTTGATGCCGATCATCGGCCATAATCGCCATCAAGCAGAGTCGGTTGTTAAAGTTGGGCGATCGAATTCAGCCAATTCCGGCAAAGGCGAATGATTCACGTTCCTGATCAAACGACCAGCATTGGTGCGGTCGAAGATTAGTTGGGAAGGCGTTTCATAACACTGAACGTTCGTACGTGAATTAGGATTGCGATGCAGGAATTGACAAAGCACACCGTAACATCAATGGCTCCACCTGATGAAACCGTCAATCAATTGACGCACGGCATCGGATTGGCGTTGAGCATTGTCGGTGCGTTGCATTTGGTAACTCACGTGCCAATAGAAGGCTACTTGTGGGTTGGTATCTGGGTTTATGCCATCGCGCTGGTTGCTCTGTTTGCGGCGTCTACCCTTTCGCATACGTTTGTTTCAGGTCCGCTTCGAACTCGCTACCGAACGCTGGATCAGCTCTGTATTTTTGCCGTGATGGCGGCAACTTATACGCCCGTCAGTCTGGCTGTGTGTCACGAAGGATGGTGGAATATTCCAATGGTCCTGATGTGGCTAATGGCTGGTCTGGGAATTTATTTAAAACTTCGAGTTACCAAAGAAAATATGGTTCCCGTGTGGTTCTACTTAGCGCTCGGAGCTATGCCCGCTCTGGCGGTTCCTCGAATTATTCAGGTTACCGGACCAAGCGGACTGTTTTGGATTTCAGCCGGCGCAGCGTGCTATATTCTGGGCGTAGTCTTCCTGACCAACGACCAGCGAGTTCGTTATTTTCACGCTGTTTGGCACGTTCTGGTTATTCTCGGAAGCGTTTGCCACTACATCGTTATTTACGATTACACGCTGGGACTGGCGTAATACATTCGGGCAGTTCAACTGCCCGTTGCCATCAGATTTCGGTTCCGCGCTACCTCGACCGATTTCTTCTTTGTGTGCGACTTTCGCTGCTTCAACGCGCGCCTTACACTCGCTCAATGATTCGTCAACATCGGCGGATGAATGTCCGCTTTGAACGTGTTGAAAGGTGCTTCAGACAATGCCCGATTCCGATTCTACTCGCCGTTCTTTCCTGAAATCTTCTGCCTACACCGCTGGAATACTCGGCGCGTCTTCTCAGGTTTCTGCACAGGTGAATGCCGTCAGTCGTAGTGCAAACGCGAAAATTCGGATTGGGTTTGTGGGCCCCGGCGGCCGCGGCTTTGGTGCTCATGTGAAGAGGCTCACGACTCTGCAGACGGAAGGTCAGCCGATTGAACTTGTTGCCGTTTGCGATGTGTACAACGAACACCGCGATCGCGCTGCAAAGCACATCGAAAAAGCAACCGGAGTGGCACCTGACAAGTACGAAGACTATGTCGAGATGTACGCAAAGGCGAATCTGGACGCGGTGTGCATTGGGACTCCCGATCACTGGCACGCAAAGCAGACTATTGATGCGTTGAACGCAGGACTGCATGTCTATTGCGAAAAACCGATGACGAAGACCGTCGAAGAAGCCATCAGCGTATTAAGGACGTGGCAGAAATCCGGTAAAGTGATGCAGGTTGGAGTTCAGTCTACAAGCCTGCCGGTATGGAACCAGGTGAATGAATTGCTGACCGGTGGAAAGCTCGGCAAGGTCCTGATGTATCAGACCGAGTTCTTCCGCAATTCGGCTCAGGGGCAATGGCGGTATTACCAACTGGAACCGCAGATGACGCCCAAGAATATCAACTGGAAGAAATGGCTCGGAGTCGAAGAAGGTCTGGCCGAGTACGAAGATTTCGACCGCGCGATCTATCGGCAGTGGCGACGGTTCTGGCCGTACGGTTCGGGTATGTTCACCGACCTGTTTGTCCATCGTACAACGACTATGTTGAAAGGCACAGGGCTGCGATTTCCTGGTCGAGTTGTCGGTGCCGGCGGATTGTATCTGGAATACGATGGACGAGATGTGCCGGACGTTGCGACCGTTGTTGCGGACTTTCCTGAAGGAGTTCAAGGTATGGTTACTGCCACGATGGCCTGCCAGGAAACGCCGATCAAACAATTGATTCGTGGCCATCATGGCTCGTTTGTGTTTGGAACGGGTGAACAGTTTGACGGCTTTGACTTTGTGCCCGAACGTCCTCAGGTGACTCGCGACAGCAAGGCCACTGAAGAACGGATTGCAACTGCTGAAGTAGACGACACGACGTATGCTCACTTCAAAAACTGGCTGGACGCGATGGTCGCGGACGATCCGAGTATCTGCAACAACGACCCATTGCTGGGTGCTGCGGCAATCACAACTGTGATCCTTGGAGCACGCAGTTATCGCGAAGGCCAGGTGTTTCACTTCGATGCGGATGACCTGTCGATTCACACCGGCGATTCGTCATGGGCAAAGAAATGGGAAACTCGGTCGAAGGAACGCGGCAAGCCAAACCATATCAAAGGATGGCACGCAGGCGACACGGGCAGTCTTCTGGAAGAACCTGACTACATGAATCTGGCCGGCCCCTGGAAAGACGGCAAGCCTCCCGAAGACGCTTAGTCTGAACGCAGGCTGCGAAGCAGATTGCCCGTGTGCTAATTGATGTCACCCGGCGCGCACCAATGGTGCGCGTCTGCTGGCGTTAAGTCAACCAGCGATCTCTGGGGCGTCTGAATGCTAACAGGCGTCGAGAGGACCTGCAGGTGTTGACTGAAGCGGAGCCCGGGGCCTGTGTTGTTTGCGGGATTCCGCGAATACGCTTGCATGTAAAGGTGAAATTGTGCGTTGTGAAGTTTTTTGGCAGAAGGCTTCCTGGTGCGGTTTTCACTTCATGTTTTCATATGTCGGCGTTTGAGTGTGTCGACTATACTTTGCCGAGGCTAGCTGGGCTTGCGCAGAATTGGCCGAAGTTTCGTCGAGACTATTCACTGAGGTTAATTCATCTGTCGCTTCGGCAGCAGAGGCTTTGGAACGGTGTAAATGGTCACGGCGATAGGAATGGTGCGTGCTTCACGCGCCGGTTTACGTCTACAGTGCCATGAACGGATGCATGGAGCCTGCTTTATGAAACGGACTTCTTTACTTATCGCTGCAGCTCTGCTGCTGGCTGTGCTGACGCAAGTCGCGAACGCCTGTCCGTTTTGCATCGCTCCTATGCAGACCTGGGCTGAAATGGTCAGTGAAGCAAACGTGGTGATTCTGGCAAAACTGATCTCTACATCAGAAGGATCAGACAAGCTGGCGCCATATGCATTGGTGGAAGTGATCACCGTTCATAAAGGGATATTGCTGCTTCCGAATACAAAACGGATACGCATTAACGACTATGTTTTTGGTCAGCCCGGTGAGTTGTTTCTTCTGAAAGGAAGTCTGCAGGACACCAGTCAGCCAGCGTTGGTGGAAACGTTTGCCCAAGGATACGATGGAGTTGTAGCTAATACATCGCCATTGGATTCGCCCATCAAAACGGTATCCGCCACGGTAACGTCACAGGTGGTTGTTCCATCCGTTGCGTCAGAGCCGTCAAAGAGTGAATCGCCAGAACAGTTGGTCTGGGATCCCGTCGAACGAGTCTCCGAAGATTCGTTTAAGTACATTGTTAATGCGCCGGCTCCGGAATTAAATCCGTCTGAGCGGCTTAAATATTTTGTGCCGTTTCTTGAGCACAATGATGCCTTGGTTTCTGCTGATGCGTGGGGCGAGTTTGCCAACGCACAGTATCAGGATATCACGAAAGTTCGAGAACTGTTTCCTCGTGACAGGCTGCGAACGTGGATCAGTAACAAAGACACATCGCCGGAACGTCTTGGGCTTTACGGCATGCTGTTAGGTCTTTGTGGTCACAAAGAAGATGCTGTTTTTCTGCGACAGCAAATCGGCCAGCCGGTAAACGACGATCTTAGATTTGGTGTCGAAGGCATGATGGGTGGGTTGCTGCTGCTGGAAGGCGAAGGCGGCTTGCAGTTTCTGGAAAAAACGCGATTTCAGACGCCCGGTGTTTCCGGTCTTGAATGTTTTGCGGTTGTGCAGGCGTTGCAGTTTGTCTGGGCTTACGAACCCAATCTGTTTCCAAAACAACGCCTGCAAACGGCGCTGCATCCTATGATTCACCATCCGGAGATGCGAGAAATTGTGATCCGCAATCTTGCTCGTTGGGAAGACTGGGACGCGGTAAGTCAGCTTAGCGAAGTATATGATGCGGCTAAAACAGACGATCATCAAACTGCCGCTGCCGTCGTTGGTTATCTGCTGACGTGTCAGAAATCAGCAGCGAGTGAAGGTCAAAAGAGTGTCGCGATGCAACTTCTGGACCGAATTCGTGATGACAATCCTCGTCTGGTTAAGTCCACCGAACGTCAGATTCGGTAGTCTTTTCTGGTGAACTAAGCGACAGTGTTGACTACACCGAACACTCCAGTCATTGAAGCCTGTTGAGTGTGCTGTGGCCGTTGACGGGCCATGCTTATTGGTTGCCGGAATGCCGGCGTCTTTAAATTTTAAAACCGTCGGGATTTATTGAACCGTTTGAACGGTTGCTCGGCTGAAGTGTCATAGAAGGCGAGAACGCCTGCACTGTCAGCTACTTCCAGAGTATTGCGGCTGGCAAAATCTGTCAACGCTGTTGTCTGTAGAACTCCCCCTGTCCACGTCTGCGCTACCATTGTGCGCACGGAGTTGACGTGGCATCTGAAAAGAGCGAGAAGAAAAATGCATAAGCCCTTTCTTGCAGTGCTTGTATTGGCGGGAATTCTGTCTGTTGGCGGATGCGGCGGTTCCTCGGGTTTGCCTGTGGGCGATTCCGAAGCGAATTCGCGTTCGCCTATTGTCTCAGATTCTTCAGGCAGTGGAAGACTTGAGGAGTCTGCAACGGTAAGTACTCCGTCTTCAGGCGAAACTTTCTTTGCCCCCGCAAAGTCCAGTCGGGCAGAAGCGTTCGGCGGTTTTGGGACGTCTGCGGATGTGGCTCATTCGTCGTTGGAATCGTCTTCGCCGTTGCGGAATAATGGACTGCAATCCGGGACTTTGACAGCCGGTCGTTTTGACGACGTGGCGAACTTCAGCGTCTATCGACGTTTTCTGGAACGCGATGGATCTCACGTGGTACCTGTGAAGTTTCGTGGCCAGCAAACTCTGGTTACGGTGACGGATGCACAGGGAAATCCGCTTGGTGATGCTCGGTGCCTGGTCACCAGGTCGGCCGGGCAGCAATCGCGAGACGAAGAATTGCTACTCGACGCAACGACCGGAACTGATGGTCGCGTGATGCTGCTGACCGGGCCGCACGATCATTATCAAAGTACCGAAGTGCGTCTGCAGGTTTCACTTCCTGGTCACCATAGCCTGGTGTTTGACGAAATTCGAAGACTCCACGACAAACTGAATATTGTAATCGACCAGGCAGAAGGAGCCCTCCCAACACAACTGGACCTTGCGCTGGTAATCGACACCACGGGAAGCATGGGCGATGAATTGGAATATCTGAAGACTGAGATCGACAGCATCGTTGAGTCTGTCAATCAGATGTTTCCCAACGTTGATCAGCGGTACGCGTTGGTCACTTATCGGGACAAGGGAGATGCATATGTTTGCCGTTCATTTGACTTTACGAATTCGCTGCACGACTTTCGGCAGAATCTTGACCAGCAGTCTGCTGCCGGCGGTGGCGACTTTCCCGAAGCGATGGATTCGGCTCTTCGAAATGCAGAACAACTGAATTGGCGGACGCTCAACACCGCGAAAGTAATGTTTCTTGTGGGAGACGCCCCGCCACATCAGCAGAACATAGGGAATGCGTTGAATGCTGTTGAAGGCCTGCGACAAAAAGGAGTTCGCGTGTTTCCTGTTGGAGCGAGTGGAGTTGAAACGACGGCGGAAATTGTCATGAGAACTTCTGCCCTGTTGACGATGGGCCAATACCTGTTTCTGACGGATCATTCCGGCGTCGGCAACGGTCATGCGACACCTGATGTGCCGGAATTTTCCGTGGAACGTCTTGATCGCCTGATGCTTCGTATGATTGCATCAGAACTTGCCGGTAGACGACTGGCAGCTCAGGAAATCATTGCAATCGAACAGGGCGAACGGCACACCAGCATTCGGCCGATAAACTCAACCCCGTTTGTCGGGTGTTACACTTCGCCAGCGTACTCGGTAAGTACGTCGTCCGTCGGTACAGGGTGGCATCTCGCGTTCGTCGTCAGCTGGATCGGAGGCCATGGAATTGCCGCTCTGTTGGCAATGATTATTGGCATTGTCGTGTTCGAACGTCTGGCGACACGGCACACGTGCCGATGATAGCCAGCGATTTGTCCGACGTGAGAATTGTTCGATCGACGGGCGTTCGGTAATAGTCGATGTTGTGTCGGTGCCAGGCTATTGATTGCCCTTGTTTAGTTGTTGCATTGGGTTCTTTATCCTGTCTTCTTTCTGCAGTTCAAACGTTTCGAGTTTTGGCTGCCGAGGAAACACGTTGTTGTCGCGCGCCAGGTCGGCTGTTTCATCAAGTGGATCCAATGTGATGCTGGCGATCTGCTTTGTTGTATGGATCAGTTTCGAGACGTGCTGATCTCCGCGACGCCAGACTTCGGCTGGTATTCTTAATTCGAGAACGGACCCGTCAGTGTGTTTGATCTCCAAAAGTAATGGCATCACAACGCCGCCGATGTTGGCGAAATCGATGACATAAAAATTACCTTTGGTGTCGAGCAAAGTTTTTTCGAACGGCTCAAGACCATCAATCAGCTTCTTGTAGGCTTCGCGATCGTCGGGAAGAATCGTGAGCTCGTCAAAGCTCGAATAGAAGTCTTTCAGTTCGCCAGACTGGTTGACGCGTTTCGGTAAGTCTTTGTTTCGCTGGATAATAACGGGGTCTTTCTGATTACTCTTTTGAGTTCGTTTGGTCGCCTGAGCATCTTCGGGCTTCATGCTGTTTAGCTTGAACTGTCGCACGTTGTCGATGGAAATGTCGACATGATCCGTCGAGTAAAACCATGCTCGCCAAAACCAGTCGAGATCGTAGCCGGATGATTCTTCCATAGTTCTGAAGAAATCGAACGGAGTGGGACGTTTGAATTTCCACCGATTTGCATAGCGTTTGAAGGCGTAGTCGAACTGTTCGCGTCCGATGATGGTTTCGCGAAGAATCATCAAAGCCAATGTCGGTTTGGAATACGCCGTGTGTCCACCGTCAATCAGGTCGTCTGCGGCGGACATGATCGGCCGTTTGTTAGAAGTTTTTAGATAGTCGTAGAATTTCTGTCGACGATCGGGCCGCAGAATCCGACTTGGGTAAAAGTCTTCCCATTCCTGTTCTGCTAAAAGCTGCAGAAACGAATTCATACCCTCGTCCATCCAACGCCATTGGCGTTCGTCCGAGTTTACGACCATGGGAAACCAGTTGTGGCCGACTTCATGAATGACAACGCTGATCAGAGCGTGTTTGGTTTGTTCAGTATACGTTCCGTCATCCTCCGGCCGAGGATCCTGAAACGTGATCATCGGGTACTCCATGCCGCGCACAGCGCCGTTTACGGAAATAATTACGGGGTACGGATAGTCAAACGTGAATTTTGAGTACGTTCGTACGGCATGAATGACGGCCGCTGTTGAATACTGTTGCCATAGCGGCTGACCTTCCTTTGGCCAGAATGACATGGCCATAATTTTGCGGCCGTTCAGTTCGATTCCCTGGGCATCCCACAGAAACTTACGTGATGACGCAAACGCGAAGTCTCGAACGTTGCCTGCGGTAAATTCCCAGGTGCGCGTGACAGTTGACTTAGTAGTTTCGTTTTTTGCAGCTTCTTCTTCGGTGACAATCAGCACCGGCTTGCTTGAAGTTGCAGCCTGAGTAAGTCGTTGCTGCTGTTGTTCGGTCAGAACTTCCGAGGCATTGGCAAGTTCTCCTGTTGACGCAACGACGTGATCTTCAGGTACGGTAATGCGGACCCGGAAGTCGCCGAATTCCAGAGCGAACTCGGCATCGAGTGTCTGACGATTCTGCCAGCCATGATAGTCCGTATAGGCGCAGAGCCTTGGATACCATTGGGCGATGGTATAGATGTAGTTGGCATCTTTTTTGAAGTATTCATAGCCGCCTCGGACACGAGTTGCTTTTCCGTCGACGATTGGAAAGTTCCAGTCGATCTGAAAGGAAAACGTCTCGCCTGTCTTCAGCATCTTAGGCAAACGGATCCGCATCATGGTGCGAATGATGGTGTGCTGCAGCGGTTTTCCAGCCGCGTCCCTGACCGCCAGAATGCGATGTCCGCCATCGAAGTTTTCGCGATATAGAATGCTCTGAAGTTCAATGTAAGACAGTTTGCTCATTTCCGGTGCCGGTGCTGTGAGCCAATCGGCAGAATCTGACGCATATCGATTCTGATCAAGCTGCAGCCACAAACTGTCCAGTTCGTCGGGTGAGTTGTTGTGGTAGGTGATTGTTTCTGACCCGGTCAGCTGCTGCGATTTTTCATCGATTCTGACCTGAATGTCGTAGTCAGCTTTCTGTTGCCAATAGGCGTCTCCTGGTGCGCCGGACGGTCGCCGGATTTCGTTCGGAGTCGGCCACACGTCGTCAAGCTGTCGAAAGTTGTCTCGTGGTGATTGAGCGATTGTGACTGCAGGAGTTGCGGTTATCCCCACAATCAAAACAAGGCAAACGTTCAGAGGCAGACGATAGCAGGCGAAACGCATGGGTGACTTTCTTTAAGCCGGAATGGAGGGGGGGATTGTCACTGGACATCACCCGCGTTGCAATCCAGCCGCCTGAATCCCGATCGCGAACAGTCAACGATTTACGAACTGGCCATTCATCATGAAATCGCGTTTGCAATACCGTTGACGTTGTTAATTAAGCGGCAAATCAGATCATTCCTCTCCTGCGTCAGTGCTACTTGTCGTAGTGAATAGTCATTCGCGGGACAGAATCTAAACTGCAGCAACCCCGAACACGCAGAAACGCCAAGCGAGCCGCATTTTGATAAACGTAACGGATCTCACCAAAACGTTCAGTACGCCCGAAGGCGGTACTGTGACGGCTGTCAATCACGTTTCATTCCGCGTTGACAAGGCCGAGGTTTTCGGTTTGCTCGGGCCCAATGGTGCGGGCAAAACGACTACATTGCGGATGATGCTGGGGCTGCTGCGGCCGTCGTCCGGCGACGCAGCGATCGATGGCTTTTCAGTCACAAAAGATCCGAATCGAATCAAACGCCTGATCGGTTTTGTTTCAACCAGTGTCGGAGTTTACCAATGGCTGACTCCGCGGGAAATGCTGTCATTTGTCGCCGACCTGTACGATGTGAGTCCCGCTGTTGCGAAGCAGAAGATCGATGAACTTGCATCACTGCTGAACTTCGAATCGTATATTGACCGCCGCTGCGGAGTTCTGAGCACAGGGCAGAAACAACGCATCAATCTGGCTCGTGCTTTGATGCATGACCCGCCTGTGATGCTGCTTGACGAACCAACTCGGGGACTTGACATCGTGGGCAGCCAGGTGGTGTTTGAATACATTCAGCATCTTCGGTCAGAAGGAAAAGCGGTTATCATTTGTACTCATCGTCTTGACGAAGCAGAACGCTTTGCGGATCGTTTCGGACTGCTTCACGAAGGCAGGCTGAAGCACTGCGGCACATTAGCAGAGCTCCGGAAATCAACCGGTGAACAGACTTTGACGCAGATGTTTATTGGATTATTGAACCGCCCTGCTCTGGGAACGTCTTCATGAACGACCGCTCAGATTCAACGGTAACGCCATCGGAAACAACAGGCCGAACATGGCGACTGGCTGTTAAAGAACTCCGCGAAATCCTCAGAGACCGCCGAACCGTTCTGACATTGGTGCTGATGCCCCTGCTGGTCTATCCGCTGCTGGGCGTGATTATGCGAAAGGGTGTACTGAGCAACCTTTCTCTGATGCAGAAAATCGAAATTCACGTTTGCTTTGATTCTGAAGAAGACGCCGGCAGGTTTACGAGCGCGATGGTTCGCGGTGAAGAATTGCTGGCGAACAATAGCGAGCTGCGTGATGAAGAAGATAATGTCACTGACGGATCGAAGTCTCCGAAGTTCGGTGGTGAACAGGACTTCGAATTTGCCATGTACTGGATCACAGCGCAGGATGGCACTGAGTCTCTTGAACAACAGGTCAAAGAGGGATATGCCGACGTTTCCGTCCGGCTAAAACCGGCGGGTAACGCTGAAAAACCAGTTCGTGGAGCAGAGTTTCTGGAATGGACGATCCTGCGCAGCAAGGGTTCGGCCTTAAGCGATCGCGGCTATCGTGAAATTCTAAAACGTCTGGATCTGATCAACCTGCGATACACCGATTATCTGTTGGAATCGACAGGTCTGCCAACGCTAAAACCGGCCACGATTTCTTCGGAAGTAATCGCGACAACAGAAGGTGGCACGTCGCCTCTGATTACGTTTATTCCGCTTGTTCTTGTGCTGATGACGATGACAGGTGCCGTTTATCCGGCCATCGATTTGACGGCTGGTGAACGAGAACGAGGGACGATGGAAATCCTGGTGGCGGCTCCGGTTTCTCGTATGACGTTGCTGGCTGGAAAATTCGTAGCCGTACTTGTTGTCGCCTTACTAACTGCATCGATGAACCTTGTTTCCATGTTTGCCACCCTGTTTGCGCTGGGGCTTGAAGGTACGGTTTTGGGAAACGTCGGCCCCACGATGGTGTTTCAGGTCATTGTTTTAATGGTGGTGTTTGCGGCTTTCTTTTCGGCCGTGCTGCTGAGTATCACCAGCGTGGCTCGCAGCTTTAAGGAAGCTCAGGCATATCTGATTCCGCTAATGCTGATTGCGCTCACGCCTGGGGTGTTTAGCCTGATGCCGCATTTAAAAATCAATGGCATGCTGGCAGTGACTCCTCTGGTGAATACTGTGCTGATGGGACGTGACCTGCTGCAGGGGGAAGTGAACGTTTTGATGTTTGCCATCGTGCTGATTTCGACGGCACTTTATGGCGTGTTGGCGCTGTCATTTGCGGCCAGAATTTTCGGTTCGGACGCGGTGTTGTACGGTAGTGGTTCGTCCTGGACGGAATTCCTGAAACGACCGGATCATGTGGTGGCTATCGCACCGATACCGGTTTCCACGGCGTGTCTGGCAATAGTGTTTTCGATGTTTATTGTCTTGGGAGGGATTCCATCGCGACTGGACACGTCGTTGTCAAACCAGTTGCTGGCAGCAGGACTTGCATCGGTGTTGCTGTTTGTCGCCGTCCCTGTGATTGTGGCGTTAGTCACCAAAGTTCGCATTGCCTCGGGCTTCGCACTGCGACTTCCGCGGTTGTCGATGTGGTTGGTAGCGGTGTTGCTGGGCAGCGCTTTGTGGGCGTTTGTGTATGAAATCGAAGTCTCGATACTCACTGCCGAACGCGTTGAAGAACTGAAGGCATTGTATGAACGCTTCGAACTTGATTTGGGCAGTGTGCCGTTATGGGTGAAGTTGTTTGCTTTGGCGATTGCACCTGCCGCCTGCGAAGAGTTTTTCTTTCGCGGGTTCATCCAGAATTCAATTCGTCAGCGATCTTCCGCAATGCTGGCGATACTTTCAGCTGGAGTTTTGTTCGGACTGTTTCATGTGATTGTGAAAGACGCGCTTCTTTTCGAACGATTAATTCCCAGCACGCTGATGGGAATTATTCTGGGAGGGCTGTTTGAAAAATCCGGCAGCGTTTTTCCAGGCATGCTGCTGCACGTAATTCATAACGGTTTGCTGGTGTTGGTATCTGAATACGAATCTGATCTTGTCGGCCTGGGTGTCGGCATTTCTGAACATCAACATCTTCCCGGCATTTGGCTGGTGACTGCAGCAGTTCCGGTTGTGATTGCGATGCTGCTTCTGACCCGGACTTCTCGACCAGGAAGTGTTGGCACCGAAATGCAGATTCGCTAAGGCCAGCCTGCTTCGCAAAAGTCATCGAAGAATATTCGCGCAGGTTGCCGCGAAGTTTATCGCTATTGCCCATTCTTTAGTTTCTGAGCATGCGCGGAATATGCTGATCCCCTATTCGCGAACATTACGCTCGTATGGCGATTGCTATATCGCATTGTTCAGTAATCGGACGTGCAGCTATAAGTTCGTGTAGGTGACTTTAGTCGGCGAAAATGTTGCGGCCTCAACGGCTCGATGCGTGACAATGTCGCGCGCATGTGTTCTGGCGACGCGAGAGAAGCCGGAATGAAAAGTGTAGGCAGAATGCGCAACGTCGCCCTGGTTCCCTGAAACGAATCGCAAACACGAAGGCCGACCAACGCACAAGTCTCGGCACAGAATTCGCTTCTGCTTCAGCATTGGATACGCGGCCTATGGGGCAGACCGGGCGCGCACTTTGGGTAGGGGTTGTGAATGTGGGTAGACTTGCGCGAAGTGGTTGAGGATGTCATCATAGGGTGTTGTTGTTTTGTCACCCTGGAGTTTGGAACGCATTCTCATGGAAGTCTCTTGGGACGAGTTTGAAGGTTTGAAAACGATCGCCGGCCGACTCAACGATCCTCGCACGCCCATCAACATTTTCCATACCGTTGAAAACATCATCGCGATCACCATCGCCGCCATCATCTCCGGAGCCGAAGGCCCCAAATCGATTGCTCGA
>Ga0209390_10008126_pt1 | contig 13118 bp, 8 predicted proteins | sample BON01_FD_187212 | JGI IMG/M metagenome (GOLD analysis project Ga0209390, IMG submission 187212) | Freshwater microbial communities from Lake Bonney liftoff mats and glacier meltwater in Antarctica - BON-01 (SPAdes) (version 2) | ecosystem: Environmental > Aquatic > Freshwater > Ice > Glacier... | reverse complement strand
TCCCCTTCTAATTCTGAATGTCATACAAAAAAGCTCAGTCCTTGTCATTCACAATGTCCTTCCATATTTGCCTTAATCCCTCCTCGTATGTGGGGTACCGCAGAGCCGACGAGGCCGAGCTGCCTCCAAGGAGAAGTCGCTTCATCTTGTCGTTAGCCACACGCTTGCTCTCCGGCGGTCGGGCACGTCGGGAGGTTGGAGATGGTGATAAGGAAGAAGCTGCAGGTTGCTCGGAAGCGAGACCGGCTGCTCCTTCCTTGCCCAGCAAACCCGCCGCAAAGGAAAATACCTCGATGCGGGAAGCTGGCCGGTCGTCGGCCACATTATATATCTCCACCACGCCATCCTTCCCATCTCCTTCTTCCATAGAACACCGAAGCACACGCACAATATCCTCGACATGAATACGGCTCACCCAACGGTCGCCGTCCAGGCGTGAGGTCTCAACGCCTCCTTGCGCGCCCCTTAACCCTCGCCTTGTCGTCTCTAAAGCATTCCTACCTGGCCCGTAAATGCCCGCCAGCCGAAAAACACGTAAATGTGGGCGATGACTCGGTATCTGCCATACCAAATCCGTCCATGCTGCCTCGGCCTCCACTCGCAACACGCCCTTGGACGTGACGGGTTGTACTGCATCCTTCTCATTCACCCAATCTCCGCCTCGATCGCCATACACGCTCGTGGAGCTCAAATACCCAACCCAGCGCAACCTTGGGCAATATTTTACTAAGTCGGAGCCGTACAGATTCACCACCGAGTCCTTGCCGTCCACAGGTGGGATGGTCACTAGAACGTGCGTGGCTTGCCGCAAGGCCTCCAGCCCCGCAGCGTCGAGGAGCTTGGGGGTTGCCGGCCTGGCATCATACTCCCAGACACGCACTGAGGAAGAGAAGGGCGACGAGGACGACAAGGAGGAAAGAGTGCCGCCGACTTCCCATTCTGGTACCGCTACTAGTTCCTGCGCCAAGCGGCTGCCGACGTAACCCAGGCCAAAGACGAAGAGGGAGGAGGTCGACGGAGGGGTAGGAGGAGGAGGCGAGGGCATGCTAAATGCCCTGGCGGCTGGGCACACTACGAGGAGGAGGAGGGGGAGGAGGAGCATCGTGGCCTTCAGGTCGTCCTTGTCATCCCTGTGTGCCTGTGTGTGCTGTGTGGTGTGGTTGTCTTGTGAGTGCTTGCCTTCGAAAGGAAAGGTGCTGCTCATCATCGCTGCTGCCTGTGACTTCTGGACGCTCAACCCACGCATACACAACACCCACAACACAGCACTAGCTGCATCATGAGTGATGCGGCAGCCCGTCGACGGGCCAAGATTCTGGCGCAAGGCGGGGACCGTATGAAGCTGGTTTCAGGTCTGGGAGCCGCGATTGCCCAGGTAAGTTGATGATGCAGGGCGGGTGGGATGGAAGACCTGCTTACGATTGGAGCTCTGACCCGCCCTACCCAACAATCAATCCCGGTGTTGCAGGAAGGCAAGGACGAGGAAGCAGCCGCCGCGGCCGCCGCTGCTGCCGCTGCCGCAGGAGGAGCAGCCGCAGAGGGCGAGGCGGAGGAAGCGACGGCGGCGCCTGAGGGTAGCAGCAGCAGCAGCAGCAGTGAGACCGGCGGCATTCGGCCACGAAATCGACGACGCTTACAGGCCCGCAACATCGTCCTAGCAACGGACGCAGCATCAGCAGCCGAAGCAGTACAAGCGGAGGAGCAGCAGCAGGAGGAAGAGCCGCACCCCGACGACAGGAATGTTGCGGCGCCTGCCGAGCCCTCGTCTTTGTCTACCTCCTCTCCCTCTCCCCCTCCCCCGTCCTCCTCTCCGCCTCCTCCTGAGCTTTCCGGCAGGGCTCTCGCTGCTTCTGCCGCCTTGACGACGGGAGGGAATACATTGCGTAAACGGCGTCAGGCTTCTCGGGGTGGCGACGACGACATTGCCGAGATATCGACGACGACAAAAGGTAAGGTCTAGCATATTATGTTACGCCATGCCTGGTTATTGATATTCTGCCTAGAGAATGCCACTAAGTCACATTCGTACACCTATGCACCATTTGCTCATGTATCTTTCCCTCCCTTTCACGCAAAACAGACATCAGCCTACGCGTCGACCCCCCGCCTCCTCCCTCCCTCCTTCAAACCCTGACCGCCTCTGACGCCCTGGTCCGTTTCTGGTTCTTGTGCCTGGCCGGTACCCTTTGCGGAACCTGGATCGCGGGCTTGAACGCTACCTCAATGGCGGACCATCGAATTCAAGCACAGCAGCAGCAGCAGCAGAAGCAGCAGCAGCAGCAGTACGAGACACGGGCAGCATTAGACGACTTTGTGGCAAAAGCCAGTCCGTCTTCTTACTTGAGTAGTGAAGGAGGAAGCAGCAGGAGCAAAGGAGTAGGGTGGTTGGGATGGTTCCGTGGGTTCTTCCTGCCTGAAGCTTTTGATTCCCTGCCTTTGCCGATTCTAGCGTTGGTGTGGCACGGCGTGGTGGTGATGTCCATGATGCTACTGCGACCAGGAGGAGCGGCAGGTGCTAGCTTGCGGGCAGCACCGACGGCCACTGAGCAGGAAGGTAGTAGTAGTAGCAGCAGCAGTGGTGGTTTGCTAGGGGGGGTGGGGAATAAGTCGATGATTGAGACGGTGGCAATTTCTATGGGGTTGGGGTGGGTGTTGGAGGGGTGGAAGGTCGCGCAGACTGCTTGGCAGGATGTGCTGATTTTTAGCTTTTTCTTTCTGTTGACCGTGGCGGCTTGCGCGTGAGGAGGGGGGGCTAGAGAGGTAGGAAGGAAGAGAGAAATTTGAAGGACGAAATAATACGAAAAGAAAGAAAGCAGCTCGAATCTGAAACCTCGGCTTTCATTCCGTGCTATATTGCTTGCTTTAGTTCGTCCGCATCTTTCTTCTTTTATCTATTGCCCTTCTCACTTTTCTTTCTTCTTACCTACTTCTAGATATCCCACCCATATCACCTCCTTCATTCCTCCACCTCAAGCACAACACCAATAGGAGCATGGTCAGAATACCCCACCGTGGCCTCGTGTAAAATATATGAGTCGTGCACCTTGACCCCCCTCCCTCCTTTCAGGTCCTGCGAGGCCATGATTGCAAAGTCTAACCGCAACCCTTTGTTGTCTGGCCTGGCGTTTGTTTTGACGTTCCAGTAGGTGTACTGACCCTTGGCTTCCGGGTGGAAGGCCCTAAAGAGATGTAACAAGGAATGAGCACACACGTAGAATCGGAATTATTCAGGATAAGAGAGGATAGAGATAGAAGTATATATATAAAAAGAGCCCTCGTAATTTGAATCCAGACATTGCAAAAACGTACCTAAAAGTATCCACCCACCCCGTGCCCAACCAAGCAGCATGCGCCTCCCGCTCCTCCGGCGTCAACCCCGGCACCTTCACCAAATGCTTAGCCCCTGTATTATAACAATCCAATTCCAACGGGGCCACATTAAAATCACCCATGACCAACACAGGCTTAACCTTATTCAGGCCCGAAAGAAACTCTTGGAAACGCGGATTAAAAGTCTTGAGACGATGCTGCAGCCGCTCAAGCTTCATCCCACTATTCGCCACATAAACTCCTACCAACCAAAAGCCTGCGAATTCCAGGGTAACTACACGCCCTTCCTCGTCCTCGTCTTTGTCGCCGACATAACCGTATTTCACGTTCAGGACTTCAAACGAAGAAGAAGAAAAGGAGGAAGAGGAAGAAGAAGCAGCAGCATCAGCAGCAGCAGCAGCAGCAGCAGCTACAGCAGCGCCTTTGGCTTTGCCCTTCGCCCCATTTTCCGCATCTGCTCCCTTCTTGATATCCTTCTTCTTGCCACCGGCCGGGAAGAAACTGGCCAGCGTCTGTTGCTTTCCTCCCGTCGCCGCCTTCCCACCACCATTACCACCACCACCGCCAGCGTCGCCACGCACGTACTCTTCCTTGACAAAGGCAGCCACGCCTGCGTATCCCTTCTTTGTCGTTGAGCAGGACCAATAGGCGACGTAGCCGGGAAGGATATTGTCAAACTCTGCGCACTTAACTTCTTGAAGCTTCGTCTCTTGTAAGAAAAGGACATCTACATCTCCTCCCTCTTGCGCCACCAGTTCACGCAAAATGTTCGTGGTCTTCTTGCCGTTCTGCGTGGCATATTTTCCACTCAAGACCCCTCGGAGCCCATTCACGTTCCAGCTGACCACCTTGAACGACCTCGCGGTGGGGACGGGTTTGCGGGCCAAGACACAACGCTCCGTTTGCAAGACGATCTCCGCGGCTTTCTTCTTCGCCGCTTTCTTCTTCTGCGGCTGCTTGCCTTCCTCGGCGGCAGCTATGTCCTCTTCCCTCTGCTCCTCCTCCTGCTCCTCGTCCTCTTCGACTGCGGCCGCCTTCTTCTTTGCCGCCCCTGCTTTCTTCTTTTGCGGCTGCTCGTCGCCCTCAAGAGAGTCTTCCTTGGGTCCTCCCTTCTTCATGGCCTTGGCGTTCTCCTGCTTCTCCTGCTCCTGCTCCTCCTGCTCCTGCTCCTGATCCTGCTCCTCCTTCTGCTGCTTGCGCTTGGGCATCTTGTGTCTGTAGCTGTGTGTGGTTGTGCGTGGCGCGTTAGAAATGGAAGCGAAGAAGCGCACCCTTCAGCGACGACCCACCACTTGTTGCCCTACTACCCCAGCCCACAAGGCAATAATGCCACAGAGATGAGGACGACCACCCCCCCACGTATGCATGTACGCAGGGGAGCATGGTCGTCTAGAGCTCATGCTCCAGAGCGTGGCGGTCTTTGCATAGCCCATTCTACGTCCACCAAAGTCGCCCGCAAAATGTCAAGCTTAGATATTCACCCCCATCCTGCCTCCTTCCCCCATCTGATGCCCCCATCTCCCACACAGCCACATCATTTGGTTTTTGGTTCTTGGTCCTTGATTCTTTGGTTGACTCACAACTTTCGCCCAACTCAATCTCTCCCCCATCCCACAGCCATCATCATACAAGCCATGGCGCCAATCACCACCACCGCCGCTGCGCCCTTACTTCTGATCCGATTGGCGGGACCCGAGGCCGTGGCGCTCATGCAACAAGCCTGCACGCTCGCCTCTGCTGCCGACGAAGCGTTGGGGTCCTACCAAGGCGAGCAAGACGTGACCCCGGCCCAACTGCGCGCGGCACATGCGGTACTGAAAAAAGCAGGCCAGGAACAGGAGGATGCTTTCAACAACACCGTCTTGCGGGGTGCCCGGACTGTGTTCCCTCGGCATGTGCAGCGGAAGGAGGACATCGCGACGCAGGCCAAGGCGAAGGAAGGCTGGCGGCAGAAGCTACAAGCGAAGCACCAGCAGCGGGAGTACGACCGCATGGTCAAGAATGTGCACTGGGGCGGCGCGCGAAAGCCGGACCCGGAAACCCGTCCTTTCTATCAGGCCTCCATTGCGTTTAATATGTTGGCGGCTATGATTACGGCGGGCTTCATGGGTTGGTATGTGGCGGGTTCATTTTTGACCAAGGACGCGCATCGGCTAATGGTGGGCACGGTGACGGCGATGGTGATGCTGGTGTTGGAAATGACGCTGTATATCATTCGGACGACAGAGGTGGAGCGGTATGCCCCTAAGCGGGAACGAAACGAGCAGCTGGGGCAGCAAGGTAAGACCATTCCTTCGGGCTTTGTCGACGACCTCACTTTTAGACGGCCGGCGGGCAGCAAGAAAAGTAGCAGCAGTTCCATCGTCGGCCCACCAAAAGCGGGAGGGGCCAAGCAAAAGGTGTTATAGAAGTGGAAGAGCGAGATAGGGTGTACACAGATAGATATGGAAAGAGGGGACCGACGGGCAAATTTATTCAGAGATGAGACTCTCGAAATAAAAGCACTTGAAAAGGCAGTACATATATGGCATCATTTGATTCAATCAATCAAAACAGAAAAAAGCATAAATTGTCAAAAATGATCAACAACACTTACGTTCTGCGATAGACATACAATACGGTTGCTTTAATTGCCTTTGCTTCTTTTATCTTCCCTATTTATTTACAAGTGTCTACACAGACATTCATCACTCCCTCCCTCCCTCCCTCCCTCCCTCTCACACCAAACGCACAGTCGGAATCCGCTTCAACCCCGGCGCCGACACGACCAAAATATCCCTCGGCCCCACCCACCGTACATTGCTCTTCCTCCTACTCCTCGGGGAAACAGCAGCACGCACGTCCACCGGCTCAAAAGTGAAAGCAGGGCAGGCAAGCAAACCCGCACGGACAGGCACCAGCTTGCATTCCAACACCACCCGAGCACACGACTGCTGCTGCTTGCTGCTCCCTTCCCCAGCAGCCGGTGGCCCTACTTCCACCGTACCCTTCGTCACGCCCCACACAGCCCAATCCGCCGGGTCAGCCGCTACCTCATAAATCAACCTAAATCTCCCCCATCCCCCACCCTCCTGCTGGCCCGCTGCTCCTGCTGCTGCTGCTGCTATTGTCGCTGCCATCGCTTCGCGTGCTGCCTCTTCCGAGAGCTCCACGGCCAATTCGAGGCGCAGGGCGACACCCACCACACCCTCTGTGACGCGATTCTGGAAGTGTCCCACCACCACTCCTCGTTCCTCCACATCTCCAGGCGTAGCCGGCGCACACGCAGGCAGCAACAAATGGTGCTGCTGCTGATCCTGAAACACAGCAGCCGCTGCAGCAACATCATCTTCTTCTCCGTTCCGGTTGCGGGACGCCGACAAGGAGGAGGAGGAAGGCGAGGTGGCGGGCACGAGCTGCGCCCGCACGACGAAGGTACGGAGGGTATCACCACGGTTGAGCATGGCTGAATCCTGGAAGTACCGCTCGAAACTTTGTTGTTGCTGTGGAGGGTGGTGGCGCCGGACACGGGCTTTATTGATGGGTCGGAGGCTCTCCCAGGTGTAGTCTGCACTGACGGACATCTTGCTGGGGGCTTCCCGGAAGGCCGAGGAGGAGGCTGCTGCTGCTTCGCTTCTTGCTGCTCCTGCTGCGGACACGATTCGCTCGATTAAATAGGCGTAGCGTACGTCTTGCCCGGGGGCTAGAAGGAGGTCGCGGAGGTGTGCCCCTTGCTTGCTGCTGCTGCTGTCGTTGTCGTCTTCTTGCACGACGATGCGATAGGAGGGAGGGAGGCGGAGGTGGCACGCGTGGAGAATTACGGGGAGGGGGGCGCGGTTCCGGAGGAGGGCTTGGACGAAGTACCGACGGGAGGATCGCCAGTGGGAGCAGCCTTGTACGGAGATGGTGACGGAAAAAGGTTGTTGAATGACGATTTCGGTGCTGGCTCGGAGGGTGTTGCGACTTAAGGCCTCTTCGAGCACGCCGTGGCCCCAGGTACCCGTGCTGGGGGAGAGGCTGCGGCGTCGTTGATTGCCCACAGGGGCAGCATTGGAGGAGGAGATGGAGGAGCGTGGCGAGACGGCGTCGGAAGGAGAAGGGGGCGTTGCTCCAGCTGCGGTGTCGCGAGGGAGGAAGTTGTCTTTGTTAAATTCAGCGGTGAGCTGGACCTGGATCGAGACGAGGCGTTGGTGGTCCTGTCGGCCTCGAACAAAAGCGTCCACCACCTCGTGGAGTGGATGCAAGGCCAAGGTGAGGATGAGGGAGGTGCGTGGGAGCAAGAGCAGGGGGAGAACCAACGTTGCCGTCGTGCCATCCCAGGCCACTTCTACTTCTTCTTCGCGGAGCGGGGCTTCGTCTTCTTCCTCCTCGTTTCCCTTTTTCAGAGGGTAGAAAGCAAGGAGAGCCGGACCCTTGACAGCTAGAGCTTTTAGGGCGGGTTGGGTGAGGGTGAGCATGGGAGCTGTCAGGGTGTCGGAGTGCGTGTCCAAAAGTACGGAGAGGTGGTGTACGTGCTGGCTATCCGGAGGAGAGACAGGCGAGGTCAGCACTGCTAGGGAGGTAGCGGGGGGCTTGGCGACTACTGTCAGACCAACGGCGTGCCGGGCGGGTACTTTTGCAAGGGCGGAGAAACGACGCGGGGGGGGGCGTTGCTTGGTGGCTGCGTCTATGGTATCGGGATCGAGTGCCGAGAGTTGATCTTGCTCCAGCACTAGGCTACCCCATTGTAGGACTAGCTTTTCGTAGACATAGGTGCCGGGGGGGGGGAGGGAGGTGGTGACGAGCTCTAGTTCGTTGACGCCGGGCTCGAGGGTCAGGGGTCCAGAGAGCTTCCAGGTCAGGTAGTGTTCTGGCTGCTGCTCCTCCTCTGCTGTTGAAGGAGCAGCAGCAGAAGCAGCAGCAGCAGCGCCTCCCGTCGTGGTCATGTCAGAGGCAAGAATCGACGAGTACCGCGGCGATGACACGTTGTTGCTGCTGCTGCTGCTGGTGGTGATAGTGCTAGCCAGATTGTTGGCGCTGGCGGCCAGGTCAGTGTTTCGCCGAGGGCTAGGGCTGCGTGGAGTCGTTGCAGGAGGGGAGAGGACCAGCCCATTATCAATGTCACTCCCCGTGGTGGCCGCGGCCGCTAAGTTAGACGCGGGGGGGCTTACTGCCATCCATCCACAATCGGCCCCGAGCCGTCGTCGTTTTCTGAGTTGCCTGACATCCCCCAAAATCAATGTTAGGCCATCCACATGTAAAGGCTGCTTCAAAACGGAGTGCAGCCAGACGACGACCGAGGCCGGCTTGCCCAGCTCCACTGAAGGAAGGATAGGAGCAAGGTCCTTGAGGGGGGTCCTGACGCGCGCAGTGACGAGCAGACTCAAGGGGCGGATGAGCCGAGGACTGCTGCTGCTACTGCTCGGCATCCGCTGCCGCACGTACTCATCAAGCTCCGACCTATAATAAGCCCCCGTCGCTTCATCTAAACACTGCAACGACAAAATCTGCAACAACGTCCCCACATACGCCTTAGCATTCCCCCTCTCCTTCTCACATCGCGCCAACTGCCGCAAAACCTGCGAGAGCAACGGCACCCAAAAATCCCTCCTCAGATTATTCTCAGCCAGACGCCGCAGCACTTTGCGGGCTTCCTCCCATTCCCCCCTCCGTAGCAAGATGCTCGCCCGTTCCGCTTGGACCCGCCCGACGAATCGCTCTCGACCGCCTTTTTCGAGGTACCGGACTAGGACTTCTGTTACACGAAGATACTGCTCATCGAACGCCGCGACGGAGTCAAGTGTTTCGCGCATCCAGGGGGCGGCTCGCGCGAAAAGCGCAGCTGTGGACAAGGCGACATGATGAGGGTCTTCTAAGCCTGCGGACGCGCCGTTGTCGTCGTTGCTGCTGACGCTGCTGCTGATGCTGGAGGAGGACGAGGAGGAGGAGCGAAGGAAGGCGTCAATGTCGTGTAGTGAAGTCAACACCGGAGGAAGAGAGGGAGAAGAAGAAGTACCTGGCCTGCGGGGAGAAGGCGCGGAGCTCGCACCAGCCTTGTGACTTATCAATGTATCTCGTCGCGCGGCACAAACAATCGACTCTTCTTGCAGTTTCTGTGGACCTAACAGCGAGAGGCCCAAATTCCAAAATCGCACCCGAATAAAATCTAATAACTCAGCTAAATTCCGGGACATCAACCCAGGTTCTAAAATAATCATTTTGGACGCCGCATTGCTCCCCGCTGGTCCTATCGACGAGGCAGAAGAAGCACGCAAAGTGCTATTCAAAGAAGGAGTGGCCGCCCCTCCTGTTGCCTCCGGCTGGGGGACCGCCATGGGTGGCAGTGGGGAAGAGGAGGGGGAGGAGGTGGAGGAGGCCAGGTTGGGGAGGGCGGATGGTTGTACTTGCTGTTGTTGCTGTTGCTGCTTGAGAAAGTCCTCCCACATTTGTAGCACGGTCCATCCTGCTACTAAGGCCCAGAGGTGAGCGCTGTCCCTGGCGCCGACATCACGGACCTCCTCCTCCTCGGAGGAATCTGCTGCTGCTGTTGATGGTGGTGGGGGTGAGGACGGGGGGAGCAACCGCAACAACGTCTGGTGCTGCAAGGTGATAAAGGCATGGGTGCGTCGAAAGAGCTCCGAGTACCGACCCAATTGCAACAGGAAACCCGCTTCTCGCGCAAAGAGGTATTGCTGGACTTCCAGCATCCCAACCCTGCTGCTCTCTCCCTTGTCACCGCCCCCCTCCTGCCCCTGCGCCCCCCGAGCCTCTAGCTTAACACGAAACTCAAAAACCGGAAAATCCAACACAGGCACACCTCCACCACCGATGCCAGAGGAAGAAGAAGAAGAAGAAGGTGCGCGGCTGGGCTGAAACATCATAAGGGCCTTGGGTGGCACCACCATGCTACTACTACTACTACTGCTGCTACTACTACTACTAGATGAGGGCATCAGCGCCGCTTGCCATCGATTGGTCAAAACAGACAATTCTTGATAATGATGCAAAGCCTCCCCCGGAAGCTGCAACTGCTCATTCATCAAAGCCAAGCTCTCCTTGGCGAAAAACAGCCGGAAAAAGAAGTCTTCTCCAGGAGCAGCAGCAGCAGCAGTAGCAGTAGCAGCAGTCGCAGTAGCAGCAGCCCCTTCCTCCAACTCACGGACCTGCTCCTGGTAAGCCTTGGAACGAGCAATAAAAGTATTCCCCACCACCGTCTTTATCTTCGTCATCACATCCCCCCACTGCTCCTGATGATTCTGCTGCAGCATCACGCCGCTCCCCGCCCCGGGACCCGCGGGCCCTCCCCCCCCCATGGAGCCCGACACGCCCTGCTCAAACAACGTCAACATACTCGATCGATCCCCCGTCACTTTACTACAAAAATCCGCCGCAATCTTTGCATAAATCTTTAAATACATTTCGTGCGTGTTGTTTTGCGTGCCCAAGGGCACATAAACCAACAACCATTCTTCTTGCCGCTCGATGCGTTCGTCGACCCATGCCTTGACTTTGGTCTTGACGGCGCTCTTGTACGCCTCGGCCGTTTCGCACACGACCAAATTCAAATGTGCGTACGGGGCACGATAATCGCTCGTACGACCGCTGCCTCCACCCCCACTGAGGTTTCGAAAGAGGGCATGGTCGTGGGCTAGGACTTGCACAGGCAGCTTCGAGATGGTGACGAGAGTGCTGCCCGAGGTACCGGAAGGAGTAGGGGTGCGCCAAGCCACGTCTCGCAGAGGCAATTGCGCCATGAAATACCGCTCCAAAAATTGCCAGACTTGCCCCAGCTCGTCGTAGTAGGCCAAGGCACAGGTGGTGGGAGTGCTGGTGCTGGCATTCGTAAAGGAGGAACCCGAGATGGAGGAGAGGGAGGAATTAGGGGCTGTGGAGGAAAGGGTGGGCAGCGGCGGCGGGTGCGGTGGTCGCGGAGGCGGGTCCATCGTCTTGATAAACGTGCCCTGCTCCTGTGGTGATTGGGAGTGTGGGGTTGACATGCGATAGAGAGTGTGTGTGTGTGCTTGTGAAGCAAAGGGGAGGAGGAGCAGTGAAGCTCGCCGGATGATGATGATGATGATGGATGACGAAACGCGGTCGTCTTGTTCTTTATTGCCAAAACTCATGCACACCACACCACGTACAGGCACACATCAGCGGCCTCCAATGCAAGCGGCGTCGCCCCAAGTGGATGAGGTGTGCATGCAAATTGTGGGGGAGGGGGAAGGAGGGGGAGGAGGAGGAGGAGGAGGTGGGGGGAGCGAAGGCAAAACCTCAGCGTCTGCCCACTCCACTAGCACGGGCAACGCGAGCAGCAGCAGCAGCGACGACGTTGATGCGCCCAATTTCGGTACGTGTGTGGTGGTGGGCTTGGTGGGCTGTGCGTTGAGAGCTTCCCCCTCCCCCTCTCCCCCCTCATTTTCGTGAGCCGCCCTTCCTTTTTTTTCGGCGCGTCCCCCTCCTCCCTCTTCCCACACCGCCCCCTGCCCAGACTCTTCGCCACTTGCCAACCTCTCCCCAGATCTGCACACAGCCTTCCCCCCCACTCTCCATTCCTACCATTCCACCCTTTTACCCACACTCACTCACACCCTCCCTCCTCCCCTTCCTTCCCCCGGTACCCCCCCAACTCTAGACCTCGAAGCCTACGCGGCCCGCTACGCCGGCTACACCAAGGTCCGTCGTCTGCTCTTCATCGCCTCTCGTTGCAAGGCCCGGGAGCTCGACGCGTACCGCCTGGCTTTGAATGCTCTCAAAGAGCGAGGATCGATGAATGTGGAACTGTACCGAAAGGTGGTTGGGTTGGTGGCTGGGCGTTTGGGGCCTGCGTATCAGCTGGATTCTGCCTGGGCGGATGGGATGGAAAAACGCGCGGCGATGCAGAAGGAACGGCTGGAGAGTGATTTGCAGAGTTCCCGGACGAGTCTGGCGAAGGAGAGCATTCGTTTGGGGTATCAGGATTTGGGGGAGTTTTATTATGCTAGGGGGGACTTGGATAATGCGTTGAAGAACTTTGTGCGGACCCGGGATTATTGTAGTATGACTCGACATAACGTTGATATGTGCCTGAATGTCATAAAGGTCTCCGTGGGGCTCGATAGCTTCTCGCATGTCAATACCTATGTGAGCAAGGCCGAACACACCCCCGATCTCAACGACCCTAAGGCCCGTCACAAACTCAAGGCAGCTGCGGGGCTCGTCCAACTCTCCCAACAGCACTACGCGAACGCCGCGCGGAAATTTCTTGAGTGCGGTATTGCGGGTTTGACGAAGGATAAGCCTAACGATGTAGCCCCTGCGCCGTTTGCTCAGGTTTTGGCTCCGGAGGACGTTGCTGTGTATGGGGGGTTGTGTGCGTTGGCCTCGCTTGATCGGGCGGAGTTACGACGACGGGTAGTGGATAACATGGCGTTTAAGGGTTTGTTGGATTTGGTCCCGGCGATGCGGGAGCTGATATATGATTTTTGTGGGTCGAAGTATGGGGGGTGCTTGAAGGCATTGGGTGCGATGAAGGGGGAGTTAATGTTGGATTTGCACTTGGCGCGGCATGTGGGTGGGTTGTATCAAAAGATTAGGGAACGGTGCTTGTTGCAGTTTTTTGCGCCGTATTTGAGTGTGGATCTGGTGAGGATGAGTGAGGCGTTTGGGACGCCGGTGGGGGGGTTGGAGAAGGAGGTGGCGGAGTTGATTATGTCTAATAGGTTGCCTGCAAGGGTGGATAGCCAGGAGAAGACATTGCATCGACGACAGGTTGATCCGAGGGAGGAGGGCTATAAAAAGGTGTTTGGGATGGGGAAGGATTTTTTGGGGGAAGTGAGGGCGATGTTGTTGAG
>Ga0209390_10008125_pt1 | contig 13118 bp, 11 predicted proteins | sample BON01_FD_187212 | JGI IMG/M metagenome (GOLD analysis project Ga0209390, IMG submission 187212) | Freshwater microbial communities from Lake Bonney liftoff mats and glacier meltwater in Antarctica - BON-01 (SPAdes) (version 2) | ecosystem: Environmental > Aquatic > Freshwater > Ice > Glacier... | reverse complement strand
ATATATATATATATATATATATATATATATATATATATATATATATATATATATATATATATATATATATATATATATATATATATATATATATATATATATATATATATATATATACATATATGTCTATATATATACATATAAATATATATTTATAGCCCCCCGACGAGCACTCTTTTGGCAGCCCGAGCCTCGAGACGAGTCGCACTACAAAGTTGGGCGCCGCGGCAATACCACGACTAATATCAAAGGTGCCCTGTGCGGCTAGGTAAATCGAAGGAGCTTTTTCATAATCAACCTAATGACTTTGGTGCTGTGACTCATAATGAACGACGGTTTCAGTTTCGACTTTTGAATCACTTGTTCCGAATTGTTCCGGGTTTCATGGACAAATTCAGGATACATCGCTGGTGATCGCCGTCATAAATTTTAAAAGAAATTCGCTCATATACATGAGCAAAGCGAATTTACTTAGAGCGCTTAGTTAGTAGCTGCAGGGCACCGTTAACATAATGCGGGCGCTCACCTTTTTCAGCCCGAGCCTCGAGACGAGCCGCACTACAAAGCTGGGCACCACCGGCGCGAGCACGACGGCGGCGCAGAACCAGACGCGGACGTAGCCCGGCTTGGACTCGAGCGGCTGGACGTGCCAAAACCCGGTCGAGTCCGTGAGCACCTGAGAGCGGCGGAGCATCGGTTAGGGCACGAACGCACTAGGCCAAACGTGGGCAGCGTGCGCTTCACAAGACATGCAAACCCCCTCGAGGACACGCCCCATTGGCGAAGGCGCAAGGCAGGGCTGGTGCGGTCGCGGGAGAGGAAACTGCCGCGGCGGGCGCGGGTGGGGCCGTGGGCCGGCGCGCTCGCGGCCCCACTCACCCAGCTCGGCTGCTCGAGCGACCAGTAGGCGTACCGCTGCTCGTCGTCGACGCAGAAGCGCACGTCGAGGCACAGCCGCAGCCGGCTCACCGTGAAGCGGTAGCACCCCGTACCCGGAATCACAAGCGTTGGGCTGTAGGCCTGCGCCGTCCGGACTGTGCTAATGAGGCGGTCGTACGACGTGAAATCGCTGATGCACCGCCAAACCGTCGCCGGGTCCGCCCGGATGTCCTGCACTGCGAAGCCGCTGCCGCCGCCACCCTTGAGGTCCTGCCGCTGCACCCGCTTCCCCTCGTCGAGCATGAGCAGGTCCACTTCGCGCAGCGTGGGAACCACAGGGTTGGGGCCTGGCCGTTTGCAGCGCTTGCCGGTCCTCGTCGCCGGCGGAGACGTCTCAACCGCAAGGAAGGTGTGCGAGCGGGCTGCCGCCGCTCGCCGCAGCGTAGGCGTGCCAATGCGCAGCGCGCTAGGCGTGCTCAGCACAGCGAGCAGCAGCGCCAGTCTCGATCTTGACCGCATTGTTTCGAAAACAAAAGTCGTTTCACAGAACGTTCGTTTTTTTTTTTATAAATGGTTAATGCCATCTGCCTTCCTGTTGTGGCCATGGTAGCTGCCCACGCTGGCGCACGACTTGTCGCCGCTGCTGGAGAGCCATCGTGACGAAAGGCCACCATGGCGGACCGCAGGCCGCAACATAGCGGTATGATACCACAAGAGTTTACTAGGTCCAGAGACGATGGGAGGAGAGGCGAGGTACGTAGGTACAGCTATATGGTTCGCAACCATCGCAACAGCTATATAATTCGCAACGATCGCAACGGTCATCCTGCCCTGGCCTCCCTTGCGTTTCTCCAAGACAACAACACGCACGCACCCTGCGACACACACTGGCCTTCCCCCCCCCACCCCCTTGTACCGTACGGTCTCAAATGGCTCCCCCTCCGGTATCTGCCCACCAACCACCAACTAATCACCACGGCGATTTGCCCACGATGAACATTGTCGAGACGCACGGCCGCCGCGTCTCGCTCCAGCAGATCCCGCGCGGGTTCAGCCCGTACCAGCTGGCGCGCGCCTGGGTGCGCAACAATCCCGGCAGCATCGACGAGAGCTGGCCAAGGGGGCTGGAAGTGCAGAGGTGCGCGCGCCTGTCCTCGGCAGCCGCAGCTCTCGGCGCGCGGCCGAGATGCCAGCCGCAGTGTCGCCGCCGCGCCGCCACCTTTGTGGCGCCCAGACCGTGATTGTTCACTCTGTTTTCCCGCCGCCTGCAGGCTCAACCTGCCTCGCGTCCCTCATCGCGCGTACGACGAGCCCTTCTCTCTCAGGCGCGGCCCTCCCCTGCGTGCCCCCTTCCAGCCGTCAGCGCCGCCGCCGCCGCCCCACTGTGTGCGACGTATCGGCGCGAGTGTTTCCCCCCGCCTCCCTCCTCAGGCCGTCCAGCCAGGGCCTCGCGAACAAGCTCCCGTACCGGAAGCGGGTTGATCGGACCGTCGAGCGCTCGCCGACGCCGTCGTCCATTTCCTCGGCGCTCGCGGACGGCACGTCGTTGGTTGAGCTGCCTGACGACGGGGTGGGCGAGGAGGAGGGGAACGAGATTAAAGAAGATGACGAGGCGTCTACGGTTACGGACGAGGAGAGCAGCGAGGGTGAGGGCGAGGAGGAGGTGGCGGTGGGCGAGACGAACGAATTGGGCGAGGCGATGGAGATGGAGGCGGAGGAGGGCGGTGATGCAGACCGGGTGCAGCGGGAGCCTCCTGTGGAGGGTGCTGAGCTCGACCCTCTCGAGAGCGACACGGAGGACGGCGCGGGCCCCGGCGTGTCGCCGCCGTCGCGCCAGCACTCGAGCGCCTCGGACGGCTGCGTGGTGGAGGTGGGGGCGGAGTCGTCCTCGAGCGACGAACACTCGCCTTCGCATCCTCCTCCGGCGCAGTCCGCGGGCGCGGCGGCCTCGCCCGGCGCGAGCAGCAGCGGAACGCACGCAGCGGGTGACGAAACCGAGCCAATGGTGCTCGACGGGAGCGCCCTGGGCCTGGGCGGCGCCGACGCCGGGGTAGACGTCGGCGACGAGGGCGGACTCGAGGGCGAATCCGAGGGCGGCGACGTCGGCGAGCAAGACGGCGACGAGCGGGTGGTGGACCTTGGACGCGACGCATTAGGGCGGCAGCGGCGCGGTAAAGCGCGGCCTCTGTCTCCGCTGAAAGACGCCGACAAGCCGCTCGGTACGCCAGGACCTCGTGCATATGGGGGGTAGGGTAGGGTCCCGGCATGTTTTGGGTAGGATGTCAATCGAGCCCAGCGCAGTGGGAACAATGGTAATCCATGGGGAGGGGGGGGGGGTAAACCCATGCCGGTACTCTACCCTGCCACCCATATGTGCTCCCAAGCTCAAGAAGCCCCATAACACTGATCAGAAGCACACAACCCTCGACACACTAGCACAGGCACGATACGCGTATACCCATGCTACTCCGTCTCCGCTTAATGTCTCCGACAAGCCGCTTGGTTCGCCAGCTCCCAAGCTAAGAAGCCCCACCACTCTACGAAGTGCATAACCCTCGACATACTAATACAGGCACGATACTCGTATATATATTTATATATATATATATATATATATATACATATATATATATATATATATATATATATATATATATATATATATATATATATATATATATATATATATATATATATATATATATATATACACACACACGCACACACACACACCCTGCCTGCCCCCTCTCCGAACTGAGAACCTCAGCTCCCAAGCTCGAGCACCCTACTACTCTCCCACTCTTTCCGCACCCTCCTCGACCCCGGAACTGACCTCAACCCATTCCTGCCTCCCTCTCCTAACTGGAACCCCCTGTTCGCTTCGTCGTGAATGCTTACTATACAATCTAACCTCAGGCCGGCGTGGGGCCAAGCACGAGGCGGGCGCATCCGCAAAGTTCCGCCATTGATAGTTAATATAACGCCTCCTTTTATGTGTCCCTCAGGCCGGCGCAGTGCCAAGCCCGAGGCGGGCGCATTCGCAAAGTTCCGCCATTGATAGTTAATAGAACTCCTGCTTTTATGTGTCCCTCAGGCCGGCGCGGGGCCAAGCCCGAGGCGGGCGCATTCGCAAAGTTCGCTCGCGCTCGCGTCGACGAGCCGTTGAGCTACGCGGACGACTCGCCGCCGGGAGGCCGCGCTGCGGGCGGCAGGGCGGGGCGGCTAAATACCGCGGGGGGCGGCCGCGGCGGCGCGCCGTCTGGAGGACTGGCGAAACGCGGTGGGCGGCGCGGAGCTGGCCGCGGCGGGCGGCGAGCGGTCGCCAAGCCCGTCGTGCTGCACGTTGCGCACGACATGCCGCTCGAGGTGGCGCTGCTCGTTTCACACCTCGAGCGCTTCCGCTCCGTGCGCGCCTTCTCGCGCGCGCAGACCAGGGTCAATTTGCGCGCGCGCCACACGGAGCGACTCTCGATGGTGCTCGGGCTCGCACCGCTCCCGCCGCGCCCGCCGCCGGCGACTGGGGCGGCGGCGAGGGTGGTGGGGGCAAGGGAGGCGACGCCGCGCGCGCCCACGTCGCCGCCAGCGGCGGCTGACGCCGGAGCCGGATCCAGCGCCGGCGGTGGAGGAGGTGTCGGCAGCGGCGGCGGTGGCGGTGGCGCCGGAGCGGCGGGCGGCAGTTGGCTCGCGTCTAAATTGGAGCTCCCCGACCCAGAGTGGTTCTCGCCTCTGCGCCCGCCGGGGTCCATCCCGGCGCCCGTCCCGGTGCGTCCCTCGGCCGCACGGCTGGCCTCCAGCGCACAGCCTGCGGACGCTGGTGGCACTGGCCTGATGGGCGGCGCGGGGGGCGGGCGCGATGGCGACGGTGGCGGTGGCGGGGGGGTGGGCGGCGGCGGCGAGGGGGGGCGTGGGGGGGGAAGCGGTGGGTGGGCGGGCGGCGGCGACGGCCGCTGCGGTGGACCCGTGCGCCCCACTGCCTCGCGGCCGGGCCAGGCCCCCAGCGCCAAGCCCTTGGACGGCCGCGCCTTCGAGCCGGCCGAGCGCTTCGCGGGCGGCCGGCCGGGCTTCGTCTTCAAGACGGGGCCCGCGGGGCTCGGCTACTACCGGGACTCGCACGGGCCGGAGGGCAACCGGGGTGACTTCCCGATGGAGTGGTAGGCCGAACAAGGGCGGCGCCGCAGCCCGCGTACGAATAGCGTACGTGCGCAGCTGCTCGTGCGTCTACGTCTCCCAGTGACAGTGGAAGAATGCAGAATAGCTGGGAGGGCGCGTGCGGCGTGTGTGGGAATCCTTTAAATTTTGTGGCGGGCCGGGCACGAGAGTCTACTCTAGAACACACTACAACTATACAACACAGCCTATTTGTATCACTTATCAAAAGGTACACCACAGTAGAACTCAGTAGACAGTAGACAGAGACGCTTTGTAGCCGCTTTGATGTACGTGCTATATAATAATAATTATAAACTCTATACTAAAATATCCGTTTGCTTAAGCAATTGCGAGATATAATATAGATATACGATATACATTTGAATGATACATACTTCGTTGTGGTGCGCGGTGCGTGACTGCTATTGCTATTGCAGTAGGTTATTGTTTAATTTTACGACATGCAAGAATAAAAAAAAAAAAGTTCGCGGCCGCCGGCCACCAATAATAATACCAAAATAAAAATATCAATGATAATGATAATGAGCAATGAGCAATGTGGAAATGTATTAGATTATTTAACCTAATATAACCAGAAGATAGAGATAGAGAAATACTGGAAAGCGCATTTTGTCACGGACAGGGACAGACGCTGCCACACCACAGCCACACAGTGCGAGACTCGCTGCTGAATTTCGTGAAGAGGTCTTCGTAGCAGCGTAGTAGTCTAGTAGTAGTTCGTAGAAAAAAGCATACAGGAATCGCGATCGCGGATATGTGATAATAATAATAATGACGACAGAACACGAGAAGCATAGCTGTATCTGTATATGTATCTGTATGTGTTACGTGTAAAAAGGTATACTATGGTATACGTATACGGTATACGGCAAGGATCGTACGTTTATATTTATAGCAGGAGCAGAAGGAGGAGGGTCGTGGATATAATGAAACAAAATGGATATGGAGATGTTTAGGGCGCGCCTAGCTCTAGCTCTAGCTCTAGCTGCGACTCCATCGCAACAGCAACAAGAACAAGGACAACAAGCAACAAGGCATGCCGTAGTCGTAGCAGTAGCAGCGCAAAAAAAGAGTTATATATTCAAGCAGACTTTGCTCCCGCTCCCCACTCCCGCCCCAGCCAAGGCCTAGCGCAGCAGACCAGAGCCGAAGTGAACTTACAGTATCGAGTATCGAGCGACGGAGACGTACATGCAGCAGCAACACCTAGCACCTAGTGAAGACATCCGAGTGGCTAAACACAAAAGGGGCCACAAGATGACCTGAGAACCGCCCTGGACACTCACCGGACCCGCGTCACCCGCCTGGTGTTTGTGGGCGTAGGCGCGTAGCGTAGGTCTGGACAAGGAGGATAGGACAAGACGAAAGCAATATACATACTGATTAACATATATTAACATACACACGCACCATTCTGAACATACATATACACAGTATGCAGTAGAAATAAACATGTAGAGATGGAGCTATATTATACTCGAGCAACACAGGATGCACACGATGCATGCATACTGCCTGTCTCTCTTGTATTATACGCGACGGCGTTGGCGGATGGATGGGCCAACATTCGGAGCTCCGAGATCTCTCTAGCTCTGGATCCGGAACGACTGACACCCGCGCGCTCCGCCCATTTACTCCTCATCGTGATCTATGTAGAGGAAACGTGCCGTACTGTACCAGTTGTGCCACTTTTCCTCTAAGCGCTTAGAAGAAAAGTGGCACACCTGGTACAGTACGGCACGTTCCACTTTTCCTCCAAGCGCTTAGAGGAAAAGTGGCACAACTGGTACAGTACGGCACGTTTCCTCTACGATCTACTTGCTACTTCGTGAGCATGCCCAATGCCCCATACGCATACGCCCATACGCCCCTAAGGCGGCGTCAGAGAACATAGCATCTCGCTGGAGCGTCCCTTGCACGCTCCTCACGATTTACTTCGTGAGCCTGTCTCGAGCCCGCGGCCTACGCCAACTCGGCCTACACTTCTAGCTACTGACTACTAAGCCTCCGGTTCTAACCATCCCACCCTTTCTCAAGATCCGTGCTTAGAGCGGGGGGATGACGGGTGGGCGGAAGGCGGGAGGGGTATAGAGAAAGCAGGGACTGGTAGGGGAATCAGTTCCTGGGAGATGGGGGGGGGACCTCCGGCCCCTTTTCCACCATCTCTCACGCAGCAGCCAGCGGCACGCTAGAGCGCTAGCATAGGTGTTAGTAGGCTTCCTTTAAACGCGTGTTTTCTTTTTGGGACAGCACGACGGCACGGCGGTTGGTTCTAGTTCGAAAGCATAGGATCAAGGGGTAATATACAAGGCGTTATATAACCTACTGCGTAGCCAGTAGTTTATATGTTTAGAAAGGTGCCCCACACAGAGTGAGTTGCGCTACTAATGTGAGTCGCGTTCGTGATCACTAGTGGATCTGGCCCGACCACTAGTGGGACCACTAGTGGGACCAGTAGTGGGACCAGTAGTGGGACCACTAGTGGTCCCAAGTGGTCCCACTAGTGGTCTTGCTAGTGGTCCCGTTAGTGGTCGGGCCCAACCCACTAGTGACCACGAACGCGACTCACCCTTCAAACGCGACTCATTCATGTGAGGCACCTTTCTACATAACCCCTTCAGTTTATACAACCCCTTGATAGGATCCGCGGCCGGCGCGGCGGGCTCGGGGTTCATCCCAACCCGAACCCGCGGCAGCCGTGCGACGGCACACATGCGCGTGTGTAGAGAGCGTGTTTAAAGGTGCTCTGCAGCTACTAATCAACCGCTGTGGTTAAATGGCTTTGCTCATGTACATGACCGAGTTTCGACTAAGAGTTTCGTCGTTTTGATTAGAAGAAACTCGAATTCGAATCACTAAGGCGTGCAGAGCCTCTTTAACTAAGGAAACGAACGAAGAAGGCAGAGCTAGGATCTGTTAGCGCGGCGACGCGAACTCCACCGGCAGCCGAGCCGCGGCCGGCTGTGGAGCCAACTCGGCGCAACAAAAAGGAGGCAGGTGCAGGGCAGGCGCTGCTTCTGGAGTGAGCGCAGCAACGTGAGCGAGTCTTGAACAATACAAACGAATGCTTACTTTCAAAGGGTTGACCCAAACACGTAAAGTAATGGGCAGGGAGTAAAGTAATGGGTCGCCACGTGGCATGGGTAGTCAGTAGTAGGGCTGCATGAGGCACGCCTCCACCCCTAGGTAGGCTGCAGCGAGACCGGCGCTAGGGTTAACCCCAACCTTAACCCGAGGGGCTTCCGCCCCCCCCCCCCGCTCCCAGCTCCAGCTCACAGCGTTATTATTTGGAATATAATGTATACTGTTTGGATTATTCATCAGGGTTCACCCCGACCCGAAACCCGCGGCAGCCGTGGTAGGCTGCAGCGAGACCGTCGTTTAATTGGTGAGCATGTCGCGGTTAACCCGACGGAGCAGCGTCGGCCACCAGTTTCGAAGCGCTACGAAACTAAGGTTAGAATGGTATGGGGGCGTTTTCTTATTGCTGTAGCAGCGCTCAAAACAACCCACGAGAAATGGTTAACACGCCCAAGGCGTCCACCTCACGTTTACTTGGTGAGCATGTCGCGGAAGGCGTCGTTCGAGAGCATCCCATCCGCAGTCGGCGCAGCGACTGCACCCGGCGCCGGCGCATCGCCGAGCCCCGAGCTATTCACAGCAACGCCAGGACTGTTCACGGCAGCTCCGTAGCTATTCACAGCAGCGCCAGGGCTCTTCACGGCAGCTCCAGAGCTATTCACAGCAACGCCAGGGCTCTTCACGGCAGCTCCGGGGCTATCCATGGCAGTGGTTGGCTTGGCGGCGACAGGCTTGGCGCCGAGCCCGGGCCTTGCGGCGGGACAGGAGGGCGCGCCGCCTAGCCGAGCCGCACGCGGGACAAGCGAGCTGCCGCCGCTTGCGCCGCGCGGCACGAGCAGCGCAGAGCGAGGCTTTTTCTCGACGCCACCCTTGGCCCCACTGCCCGCCGAAACACCAGCGGAATCCGCGCTGCGTTTGACACTCGTTGTAGCTGCTGGCGCCGGTGGCGCTCCTGTTGGGAGCGGCTCCGGCTTGCCCGCGCCTCGCTTCTCTTTGCGCGCGGCCGTGCGCTTCTGCTCGCGCCCCGCGCGGACTGCCGTAGCCTCCAGCTCGGTGTTCGCCGAAACGGCGAAGTCCTTCTGGTGCGTGCGCCCGAGTTGCGCCCGGTGCGTGGCCACCCTGAGTAAATACGGGGAGGGCGTGTTCACGGAAACAAAGAAACAAAGACCTAACACTGGCGCACGCGCAAACAATACACTACACAAGTAACTAGGCTACCCCACAGGGGAGCCTGCTAGGCAGAGTGCGTGCTGTTTACGTTAGAACGTGAGAAACAGGCTTACTGTAAGTTCGAAACGGACTTTAGTTTTGATAGTAGAGTAGACAAACACTGGGCGTGGTTGCGTTAGATGGGTGGCGCGTGCGTGCGCCCGAGCTACACCCGGTGCGTGCCCACCCTGGGCTAACCCTGGGTGTGTGGCTGTCCTCACTGCCCCTCTGTCGCGCGCAGCGAGGACACGCTGCCGCTTGACCTTTACACGATATTGCCAGCCCCAATATTGTATGGTGTATGGCATACAAAGGGAGGGTCGGTGGCTGGGCGTATATTGCGCAATGGTCGTGCAATAGTATTGCAATATGGTAGGTGTTGCAGGTAGGGGGGGGGGGGGGGGGGGGGGGGGGGAATACAAGGATGATGCTTCCACAATAAAGGAAGTACAACAATATCTTGTAAAGGCTAAGCTGCCGCGGACTCCCATGAGAGCCATTTGAAGCTGGCCTCGGATCGTGCTAAGGTAAGTCAATCTCTAAGGTTAGTCCGTGTCTCAAGGTGAGTGATAGGAATTCCTCGCTGTTGTGTCTGGTTGGGAGCACGCCCTTCTAGTAACAAAATAAAGAGTTCGAATCCCATGGGGGATGCTCACCCACTAGTCTCTCCGGTGAGGACTCCTGTTTTGTTGTTAGCTAGAAGGGCGTGCTCCCAACTAGACTAACATCAGCGCTGATATTAGTCTAGTTTGGAGCACGCCATTCTAGCTAACAACACTCACCGCTCTTCAGCAGCGCGCAACGAGCCCACACTGCCGTGCTGCGCCTCAAAAGAGAGCCACATTATGGGGGGCACGGATAAGCTTTAAAAGTAAAAGATTATCTCTATGGTTAGTTCGTGTCTCAACCAAAGAGAGCAAGCGCCGCGCTCAGCCGTGCTCTACCTGTAGAAGGCGGGGCGGACGGCTGCGATGCGCGCGGTTTGTTGGCGTAACCAACGGCTGTGAAATCGTTACAGATAACGAACTGCCGTGAAGGAAGTTGACCTAGTTATAAAGTAACTATGCCCGTGCGCCCGCCCGGGCGCAGGTGAATTATTGCCCATTGACACGAACACGAGACAAGCCACAGCCCCTGCGGCGTTGAGCTATAATTCCTCACCGCTCTTCGGCGGCGCAGAGAGGCCACGCTTCCGTGCCGCGCCTCAAAAGAGAGCCAGATGGAGGAGGCCACGGATTGACCTCTAAGGTTAGTCCCTGCCTTGAGATGGATGTGTGGCATTCCTCACTGTTGTGTCTAGTTGGAACCACGCCCTTCTAGCTAACAACACTCACCGCTCTTCGGCGGCGCGCTGCGAGGACACGCTTCCATGCCGCGCTTCAGAGAGCCAGGTGGGAGGGGGGGGAGTTCGGATCGTGCTAAGGTGAGTCCATCTCTAAGGTTAGTCCGTGTATCAATGTGGGTGGTAGGTGGTAGGCATTCCTCATATGTACATATATCGGTCTATCTATCCATCTACATATGTATATATATATGTATGTATATATATATGTATATATATATATATATATATATATATATATATATATATATATATATATATATATATATATATATATATATATATATATATATATATATCTCTCTATATATCTATATATATATATATATATATATATATATATATATATATATATATATATATATATATATATATATATATTTATGTACTAACCGCTCTTCGGCAGCGCGCAGCGAGCCTACGCTTCCGTGCCGCGCCTCAAAAGAGAGCCAGGCCACGTGCAACGCGTGCGCGTGCTCTGACGAGTGGATCGCCGTCACCGAACGCCGGTACACTTTGCGGCATCGCTCGAACGGCGCCAAATTCGCAGAGGCTGCGTTTCCCGCCAAGCTGTTGTGGGTTCCCGCCACATTGGCGCGAGTCTCGATGCGCAGCTCCATAGCCGCGAACTCAAGCCAGACGGAAGAGTCGGTACCGAAGCGCGCGACGGCGGATTCCATGAGCGCGCGCGCCTGTAACAGTAAGCAACATACACATCAACAGCTTTCACAGAAACAAAGAAACAAAGCCCTAACACTGGCGCACGCGCAAACAATACACTCCACAAGTAACTAGGCTACCCCATAGGGGAGCCTGCTTCACATACGCATGCTATGAGGCTATGAAGTTAGGGTTAGGGCCCAGAGCAAGCTAACTTGGCGTTAGAATATGAGAAAAACGCGTCCTAGCTATAGTATGCTCTGCTATAGCTCGGGTTAAGTGTTAAGGGCGAACTCAAGCCAGACGGAAGAGTCGGCGCCGAAGCGCGCGACAGCAGTCTCTATGAGCGCGCGCGCCTGTAACAATCAACACCATACGCATAGAAAGCTTCCACAGACGGTTTATATACAAAGGGGACACGAGCACACGCAGAAGGAACTGATCCGGGGGGGGGGGCTTGAGCGAGCGAGCGAGGGTCGGGAGGCACTATGGCCCCCTGTGCTCAACGCATGTGAATGATATGAGCCTAGGAAGTTAGGGTTCGGATTAACTCAAGCCCAGAGCAAGCTAAGCTGGGGTTAAAATATAAGGAAAACGCGTTCTAGCTATGGTTGCTCTGCTATAGCTCGGTTAAGGCTTAAAGGTGCCCTGCAGCTACTAGGTAAGCGCTAGAGGTAAATTCACTTTGCTCAGGTACCTGAGCGATTGTTAGCCAGTAGGGACTATCACCAACTGGACCATCATCAGCGCTGATGGTGGTCCAGTGGGCGAAGCTCCCTCCTGGCTAACAACACTATCTATCTATCTGTCTAAACCTTTAGATATAGATCTAGATATATTCTGAGCAATCACCCGCTCGGCCTGCTCGCCCTCAGGCGCGCGCGCTCATGGAAGCTGGCCTTTACACGATATTGCCATCACCAATATTGTATGGTGTATGGCATAACAAGGGGGGTTATGTTGGGGGGGCGTGTATTGCGCAGTGGGCGTGCAATAGCATTGCAATAGGGTAAGCTTTGCAGGTGGAGGGGGGGCAATAAATGGATGATAGACTCCCACACTAAAGCTTTGAAGTGTAACAATACTGGTAAAGGCTAACATGGAAGCCGCCGTCGCGCGCTTCGGGGCCGACTCTTCTGTCTGGCTCGGGTCAGCCCTTAAATGTGTGTCCTCACCGGAGAGACCCCAAACTTCCCGCAGCGAACCACTCGCGCGAGCATCCCCCATGGGATTCGAACAATGATTTGTTGTTAGCTAGAAGGGCGTGCTCCCAACTAGACCAATATCAGCGCTGATATTAGTCCAGTTGGCAGTCCTCCCTCCTGGCTAACAACAAAACAGGAGTCCTCACCGGAGAGACTACAGGGTGTCGACCACCCAAACTTCCCGCAGCGAACCACTCGCGCGAGCATCCCCCATGGGATTCGAACTCACGATTTGTTGTTAGCTGGAAGGGCGTGCTCCCAACTAGACTAATATCAGCGCTGATATTAGTCCAGTGTGCGAAGCTCCCTTCTGGCTAACGACAGGGCGATCGCTCAGAATGGATCTAGATCTAGATCTGTAGGTCTAGATAGATAGATAGATAGCTAGGTAGGTCGGTATCGATACATCTCTAGACCTAGATGTATAGATCTCATATAGATCTGTATATGTATATACATATATACATATATCTATCTATTTATCTATATCGATGTATATACATATCTATCTATCAATATCAATATCAATATGTATCAATATATGTGTATATATAAGTATATATATATATATA
>Ga0209390_10008123_pt1 | contig 13121 bp, 11 predicted proteins | sample BON01_FD_187212 | JGI IMG/M metagenome (GOLD analysis project Ga0209390, IMG submission 187212) | Freshwater microbial communities from Lake Bonney liftoff mats and glacier meltwater in Antarctica - BON-01 (SPAdes) (version 2) | ecosystem: Environmental > Aquatic > Freshwater > Ice > Glacier... | reverse complement strand
GAGAGAGGGAGGGAGGGAGGGAAGGAGGGAGGGAGGGGTGGTCAGTACTTGGTAGAAACGGGGGATACCACCGTCGGCGTACAGCGTCTTGAGGGCCACTCGCATGGTGGTGCCCTACATTGTGTGTGTGTGTTGGAATAAAGAACCAAATAGATAAATAGTCGTTGAAAAATAATAAGAAAACAAGAAAAAAAGAGAAACCCCTCCCTCTTTCTCTCCTTCCTTACCTTGCGATACCGGTAATTGGCCGTCGTCCTCAACCACATCAAAACCCCCAAATTAATCCCCATGGCAGCAGCCCCGGCCATGCCACCACCCAAAGAGCACCACACACACACACTTACTTCCAAAAACAAATATTCCAATAAAATCACAATAAAATTAACAAATGCTCACCTTGCGATACTGGTAGTTCACCGTCGTCCTCAACCACATCAACGCCCCCACATTGATCCCCATAGCAGCCGCACCGGCCATGCCACCACCCAAAGCACGCATACCCGACTTTTTTAAAATCTCGCCAACATTCGGCTTAGGCTTGTCGCCCGTGGAGGACGGGGAGGAGGAAGGGGCGGTCGACGCCATGGTTGGAAAGGGAAAAAGTGCTGTGATATAAGGGTGTAGGAAGGGAGGGAGGGAGGGAAGGATGGGGTAAGCGGGATGATAAAGGGAGGGACTAGAAGGAGGTGCTGTGGTGCGCCAGCGCAAAAACACACAAAGTACTGTGCCTGCCTGCCTGTCTATTCTCGTCTCAGCGAGCGCATTACTACCCGCCCTCTTCCAAAGGGAAGCAAATGCGTGCTATAAACATGTGCGCCTGCATGGGGTGGTAGCCGTCATTAGCCAAAAGAAGAAGGCGCAGCAGCTGCGCCAGGACCAGCCAGGGTAACCACACTCAAGCTTGGCTCTCCGCCACACAACCTGCCAGCGGTTGCCCTGCCCCCGCACGAGTACCAATAACGTGTCACTAGACCAGCGAGAGCAGCAACTACCGCAGCAAAGGTGAGAACTCAGCTTCGACACTGTGACACAAGAAGCATCCCGCCGCTACAAGCAGCCAGACCTCTCGCCGCAGCACCCTTTGAGAAAGCAAAGGAAGAGCCGCATCAGCACAACCACAACAAGCACCACCACTAGCCACCACAAAGAATAAAAGAGTAGGTATAAGCGCTCCCGCTGCCAGCATGGACAGGTAAAGCCAGCTCCGCTCGGGCGCGCCCACTCTGGAAAAGCAGCGACGGGGAGATGAGAAAGCGAGCTTCGAATGCCGGGCTGCTGCAGCAGCCGCAGCCGCCGCGACCATGCCTAAGCAAGAATTCGTGTCCCGTGCGTCTTGGTGTAGTGGAAAGGCGTGGTGGTGGCGAGGGTGGCTTTTGCCTTGTGTTTGCTGCAGTGCATTGACACAACCACGATCCGTCGGGCTCAACGTGCTGTGCTTTGAATTTCTTCCATTTGGCCAGGCCACAGCACCAAAATGGGCAGCGCTTCGCCTGTAGGTGTGTATGCAGGTTGTGGTAAGCTGTCCGCCCGGGGACAGGATGTGCTTATGGAGACGGGCACAAGGGCATTGAACGACCAATAGAGGACCAGCGGACCAGCAGGCCAGTTTTTTCAACGGAAGGAAAGAACTGCGCGAAGGGTAGTCGTTCTGGCGATGGCCCTGGCGAGAGCGCCGTGGTGGTCGTGGGGGTCTGTATGTGGGTGGGTGCTGTACGTGTGGATGTTATGCGTGTATGAGGTTGTGTGGTGGTGGGAAAGGTCTTAGCCTCTGTCCCAAAAGCATGCCATACTCCATGCCTCCCTCTCCTCTCCCACCTCCCTCCCTCCCACCATCATTCCCAACTGCTTGCGAGTATCCTACGTCTTACCCTCCCTACACCCACCCACCATTCATACGCATTACAGGTCCAGCAGCACCAGCACCGCACGACACCGGCCGCGCAAGCAAAAGAGCCAGCTCGCCATCACTACGCTCCAGTCCGCCGCTACTTCTTCCACCCTAACCATACTCCTTCCCCTCCCTCCCCCTCCCTCCCGACCTCCCCCCCACCCACAGCCCTACACACCACTACAACCACTACACCAAAACAATGGGCGTCAAACGCCCGGGCCCCCTCGCCGGGTCAGGGGGCAAGCACGACTTCAAGAAACGCAAGGCCCGCGTGGGGAAGAAAGCGGTCAAGCCTGCCAATCTCACCAAGGTCAACCTCAAGGCCAAGCAACTTTACATGCCCAACCAACGCCTCATCACCTCCTCCACCACCTCGTCCTCCCTCTCTTCCTCGTCCTCCTCTGCTCCTGCCACTTCTGCGACGGGCAAGACTATGCCTGAATTGCTTCATCAATGCCACCATCACCACATCGGCACACGAGCAATGGCGATGCAAGGACTAAGAGAGCTCGTCCTCGCCCACCCCCACGCCGCTCTTCGTGACCTCTCCCCCTGCCTCGACGCGGCCCTCGAGCTCTTGCTTGACCCCGAGCAGGAAGTACGCACAGCAACATTAGCCTGCCTACGTGCCCTCCTCCTCCTACCACAGACCACGCAACAGCAACAGCAGCTGCAGCAACAGCTAGGAGGAGAAGCAACAGCAGGAGCAGCAGCAGGGCGTGGCTCCGCGACGACGGCGACGGCCCTCCTCCCTTTTCTCCCCCTTTTTGCGACATATCTGTGTAGTATTTTGACTCATTTAGATCAGAGCATAAGGAAGGATGGCTTGGCATGGATGGATCTATTGGTCCAATGTCTAGGGGAGAAATTACGTCCTTTTTTAAGTCGAGATATTTTACCTAATCTAGGTTCTCTACTGGAAAAGCCTCCTTTGCCCAGTAAGAGGAAAGCGGCGAGGTTGTTGCTTGTGCAGCAGGGGAAGGAGATAAAGACGGGGGGGGCAATAGGGAGGAAGGAGGGAGGGAGGGAGGGAGGGAAGGAGGGAGGGGCGGGAGGGAAGGATCAGATGAGGAAGGCGAGGGGAGAGATGTGGTTGTCGAGACTGGCGGTGGTTAGGTCGGTTTTGGGGGTGGTCCGGTTGCTGGAGCCTACAGCAGCTGCAGCAGCAGCAGCAGCAGCGGCAGCAGCAGCGGCAGCAGGAGGGCAGCAGCAGCAGCAGCAGCAGCAGAAGGAGGGAGGGGCGGTGGTGGTAGATTGGCAACGGCAGCCGCGTCTCCTTTTGTTGCGGGGCACGGCTGCGGCAGCGGAGGGAGACAAGGAGGGGGAGAGGGAGGGAGGGAGGGAGGGAGGGGCGGCGGATGCGGCGTTGCGGTCATTGTTATCCAAGGTGACGAATTACATCTTGGAAATGACGACGGGAACTGCGCAGCAGCAGCAGCAGCAGCAGCAGCAGCAGCAGCAGCAGCAGCAGCAGCTAGGGGAGGGAGGGAAGGGTAATGAGAAGACGCAGCAGACGCAGCAGCAGCAGCAGCAGCAGCAGCAGCAGCAGAAGCAGGAGAAGCACCAGATTGAGGGAGGGCCGATGTTAGACGTGTTAGGGGTAGCAATCGAGTTAGCTTTAGTCGCCTCACAGCGCCTGCAGCCCAGCAGCAGCAGCAGCAGCAGCAGCAGCAGCAAGGGGGGGAGGAAGGGAGGGAGGGAAGGAGGGATGGGGGGGTTAGATGATGCGTTGCTAGGTTTGTTTCCGGTGCAGCTGGCTGATGGTGGTAGAGCGGCAGCTGTTGCTGTTACTGCTGCTGTTGCTGCTGCTGCTGTTGCAGGGGGTGTGAAGAAGGGAAAGAGCAAAAGCAGCACTAAGAAGGAAGATGACGAAGAGGAGGATGAGATGGACGAAGACAACAGCGAGGACGAGGAGGAAGAAGAGGAGGAGGACCAAGCGATCGCAGCCAGCAGCAGCACCACCACCACCACCACCACCACAACAGAAGAAGCACTCAATCTCGCCCTAATCGAAGTCATGGTCGCCTCCCGCGGTGGCCGCGCCCTCCCTCCTCCCGCCCTTGCCTGGCTCTTTACCTTCCTCCAGCAGCAGCAGCAACAACAGCAGCAGCAGCAGCAGCAGCAGCAGCAGCGCCATCCTTCTCTGCAGGAAGGTACCCGCTTGATCCGCCTCCTCAATCAAGCCCTGTTCCCTCTCTTCATCTCCCACCACGGAGACGACGAGAGACTAGCCGAAAAACTCCTCTTACAATTAGAAGCCTGCCTCTCTCGCTGGCCCCTCTCCTACCCTCCTACTCGAGAGGGGATCCGCCTTCTCGCCTCCATTCTTCCTTATCGCAACCCGGCCGTGGCTCAGCGATGGGTGAGAGAAGCAGCGACTACTCATTTGAATGATGCCTGGGCGGCTGCTGCTGCTGCTACTGCTACTGCTGCTGCTGCTACTGCTGCTGATGGTAGTGGTGGTGCTAGTGGTAGTGGAGGAGGAGCAGTGGCATCTGAGTTGGCGTTGATTTTATTGCAGGCGCTGAGGGAGGAAGCGGTTACTGGCGGAGGAGTTGAAGCAGCAGCAGCAGTGGAGGGCGGGAGGAAGGAAGGGGGGGAGGAAGGGCTTGCCTGGCTCCCTGGTTTCCTCGCTCCCCTCCTTCATCCTTCTGCCCTCTGTCACCTCTCCCCCCAAGTCCAACTCCGCACGCTCGACCTCCTCTACTACTGCCCTCCCTCCCTCCCTCCCTCCCTACTTGCCTCCCTCCAAGCCCTGGCCCACGGCGCCACCCCTACGCCTACCTTATCCTCCCTCTCTCCCTCCCTCCCTTCCTCCGTGGTGAGATATATGATTGAGCTCTTACATCATCGAAGGCGGACTTTTACGCCAGGAGGGTACTTGACCCTACTGGGGAGCTTCCTCGCCCTCCCTCCCTCCCTCCTTCCCTCCAAGCAGCAGGGAGAGAAGAAGAAGAAGAAGGGAGGGAAGAGTGGTAGTAGCAGTAGCAGCAGCAGCAGCAGCAGAGGAGAAGGGGGGATGCGCAATGCTCACGTGGTGGGTGAGGCGGTCGGTCGGTCGTTGCAGCAGCTTGTGCAGCAGCAGCAGGGAGGTGGGGAGGGAAGGAAGGAGGGAGGGGGGCCTCAGCGTTTATTAACGATGTTGACGCCTACCTTGATGCAGCTGTTGCTGAGGCTGGAGGAAGGAGGCAACAGCAAGAGCAGCAGCAGCAGCAGCAGCAGTCCGGCGGCGCGGCGCGCGGCTTTAGTAGCGGTGGCGACAGTGACAGGAGGAGGAGGGAGGGAGGGAGGGAGGGAGGGAGGGGTGTTGTCAGAGGCCCTGATCTCTCCGCTCATCCAAGCGATGCTCGTGGACGGGAAGGAGGGAGGGAGGGAGGGAGGAGGGGAGGAAGAGGTGGAGGAGAGGGCACGTGCTTCTTCCCTTCATCTCTCCCTTCTTCGCTGCCACGCCACTCAGCTCCTCCCTCCGTTGCTCACCCACATTCACCACCTCCTCCTCGCCATGCAGCAACAGCAGCAACAGCAGCAGCAGCAGCAGCAGCAGCAGCAGCAGCAGCAGCAGCAGCAGCAGCAGCAGCAGCAGCAGCAGCAGGAGAAAGAGGAGGAGCAGGAAAGGGTGCTTCTTCAGTTTCAGCGGTGGGTGCGTGAGCCTCGCTTGTCCTCTTCCTGGATTGGGGTGTGCCGCGCTCCTTACCAGCAGCTACAACAAACTTGTGCTTCGTTCTTGAAGCAGCAGAAGGAGGGAGGGAGGGAGGGAGGGAGGGGAGGGATGGGGGTGGTGCAGGGGTTGGTGCATGATTTGGAGATTCTGCCTTTGGGTCGGGGAGGAATTGCCGCCGATGCCGCCGCTGGTGAGAGGGAATAAATTAGGAGGTGAGAGGGAATAAATTAGGAGGTGAGAGGGAATAAATAAGGAGGTGAGAGGGAATAAATTAGGAGGTGAGAGGGAATCAATTAGGATCTTATTGAATATACTGAAATAAATACAAATTATTTCTTTATCCGTTTTTTAACAAAGTAAAATAAGGGAAAGTATAAACCTACACGGAGGAAACTCGTGAAACAGGAAGAAAGCAAAACCAGACATTTGATATTATATATAGTCACACATGCACATATAGGTTTGTACGTTTTCTCTCTAATTCTGCATTCGCTTACTTTTCAAAATGCGAATGAGACGCCATTCCATGCAGGTATCAAAAAATGGTAGCTGATTTCTCTTTCATAAAATTAATTCTTATTACTGATTGTTTATGTATTCTACCAATTTGTCGTGCGACGCTTGCGTACACGAACGCGAATGCGACGCCTTTACACAGGCAGTCAAGGAGGAACAAGAGAAATTGATTTTACTATTAATAAATTATTATTTATTATAATTCATTGCTTGTGTATTCTCCCACTTTGCCGTCCCAAAGGGTGGCGGAGGATGCGTGCACACAAACGCGCGCAGGAGGGGTTGCTCCAGGCTATTCAATAGAGAAAATAGTATTTGCACTTGATTACATATTCGACTTTCGAAAAAAGAGACGAGGAAAAAAAGCCAAAAAGAAAGGAATGCTCAACTGGGGAGGAAGCAGCAGGCTTCTTTCTACCTCGATTCATAACACGAGTGTGTCTTACAAATATTAGGCGAGACATCTTTTCTCTTCACTGAGACAAAAAGAGAAATAAAAAAATAAAAAAAGAATGGCCAAAGGGAGAGGAAACAGCAAAATAGTTACCTTGCATGCACAACGAGGATTGTGTGTATCTACAAAAAAAGTTTAGGGCTAGACATTTTTAACTTCAGCTATGAATGTGGTGATGACGTGATTTGAACACGCGCGGATCTCTCCACCGCAACTTGAGTGCGGCTCCTTAACCACTCGGACACATCACCTGGCATACAATTTTGAAGACATCTTCCGGGTTTTCAACGAATCTCAGTGGAGCCAGCGGCTGCGAACCTTTTTTTCTTGAAAAATGCGGGTTCCTCGCGTCTTATTATACGCACGTTTAATGATGACAAAGTGCGCGTTTCTGTCCTCCATTTTTTGCATTTGGTCGAGGACAAGCCATTTGGAAGGGTAGAAAAGAAAGGAACCACTGAACAGGCCTCGGGACCGCAGGCGAGATGCCAGCACTCGGAAAAACAACTCAAGGCACACACGCAGCCAAAAAACAGACAAATGTTATGCAAACGATGTCTTTCGATCGTTCTGATGGCCTCTGGTCTATGTGTTTGCACTAAATGCTTTGTTGTTGTTGTTGTTGTTGTTAAATGCTGCCCTGGGCCGCAAAACCTCCCATCCCAAACTCCAAGCACGCAAAAGTCTAAATACCACGAGCAAAGCAGGAATCAAGGGTCCTCACACATACCAGCTTGATCTGCTCTAGAGTTTCTGTGCTTTTTCTGGCCTCGACGGGGACCAAATAGGTAGAAATCAAGCCAAGTCCCTGGCCGAGCAATTTACCTCCCACCCCATTTGTTTCTGGCTTGTCTTGGCCTCGATTTCCTTCAGGGAGCAACGACCAGCAGTGGTACAAACACCATAAAATCAAGTACAGATGTGTCCGCTATGCTTTGACGGGGCCTGGGCCAGTTGCGGCGTCTCTAGTGAGAAATAGAGCCTTGTCTTGCCCGCCAGTCGTGTTCTCCATCATCTCTTCAACGCCCTCCTCGCGTTTTGCCACATCAGGTCTCCTCTCAGAGCCTTTTCCTCTTAACCCCTGCGCCCCGCACAACCGCCCCACGCACACAGGCACGTCTACATCTACGCCCTGCTCACAGTGCGCAACGCACGGCACCATTCTTCATCCGCGGTCAGCAACCCCGCTCCTTCTCCCTCCAACCTCCCCACCGTCATCGTCGTCCACGCCCAAGCACAATCATCCATCACTGCACCTCTGCCCCACAAACCCCTTCGGGCACGCAAATGCGCAGCACATTTATGGCCCTCCAAAATCAGCCTACGCGCGCCTTTCTGTCCTCCAGCACCGGCAGCGCTCGCTCGCGTTCTCGCAGCCAACCTCGCTCCTCCCATCATTCTCTCCCTCAGAGTCCTCTCATTCTAACACCTCTACCCACCCACCACGTGCGCACACAAGAGGCGACAAAATCGCAAGGAAGTCATATCAACGCAGCAAAGCAACGTATTTTTGCCGTATAGTGACGAGGCATGGACCGCTCGCAGCTCTCTTCTCTATCATCCCTGTGCTCCCTTTAGAAGTTCTCTCTCTCCCTCACGGAGACACATACACACAGCAAACGCTAGAGAGAGCATCCTGCTTCCTGCTAGAAGAGACACAGCAAACAAGCCTCCTACCTTCTTCCTAGGCCCGGCGCCCGCGACTGGCAGCGCTATTCTCCGATTACTCCTCGCTCCACATACATTCATCTCTCTTTCTCTCATCCACCCCCACACACAGGCACACACACAGCGCCACACACACATATGGCTCCAATCACCATCACCGACAACGGCGCCCCGCGCGTCGCCGACCACTTCCCTCGCCGTCCCAAGCCTTGCCACGCGGCCGCCGACAAATTCTTTGCGTGTTTTTCCGTCAAAGGCGAGCAGCAACAGACAGCCCTGGAAGGCAAAGCAGGCGCAGACAAGGAGGCGGGGAGGAGAGGCCTGGCGGAATGCCAAAAGGAAATGAAGGGGTACGATGCGTGTATGGCAAAGGTGTTGAAAGGGAAGGGGAAGGGGAAGGAGAGGGAGGAGAAGTTCTTTCGGGTGCAGGAGGAGTACCGGTGGGAGAATGTGATGAAGAAGGCCGAGGCTGGCGGAGGGAAATAGAGTGGACAACAAAAAGAAATAATTTTAAGAAAATGTATTGAAATAATGAAAAGTAAGGGTTGGGGCTATGCTTTTTTTGTTCTTTGGGTTGGTGCTGCGGGAGTGTTGGTGGGAGAGTGCGGGGAGGCAGGGCCGAGGCAGGAGCGAGGCAGGGGAGAGACAGGGGAATAGACTGGATAAGGCAATGCAATGAAATAAAATAGAATGCAGGGTAAATGACAGTACTTATCATTTTAGTCAGTACATACCGAAAGATGACATCGAGGAGAAGCTGGCGCAGGCAACGGGAGAGGAGGAAGCAGGTGATTGAGTAGAAATTTTGAAATTACTATTTTTAAGTCTGCGATAAAAGTATTTTTATTTATTCTTTTTATGTCAATTACTGCTCCCTTCTTATCCGCAAGATTAAGAGAGTCATACAGACGCGCGCACGCAAATTTGCAAGCGCACAGAAAAAGCCACACGCTAGATTTCAGCGTTGCGGACCAAACAATGCATTTCGGTGACAGACAAGTGCACTTGCAAAGGAACGCAACTTGAGAGCGGTAAGTCGCACCCGAGACTTTGCGAGACAAACAAAGCGAGGCAAATAAAGCAAGACAAAAGCATAAGTACGCAACAAAAAGAAAGCGAGCAGTCAACGTTTGGAGGAAGGGCGCGTCCTTTATTTCTTTCTATTATGCCCGATGTAAACCATCGAAGCTTTTTTGTCTATCTGCCTCTTCACTTCCCCTTTAACTAACTTACAAAATTACAAGTCTAGCTAATCTTATAGCCTCGGCCCTGGTCTCCGAAACCTTGGGCGTGCGGCTCAGTGGCTCTTTTATGTTTCTGTAAGATATTCTAGTACTAAACACACACAAGGTTGCTCGTCTTTTTAAAGCTTATAATCATCGCCCTTGCGCAGGTACGTCTTCTCCTTCGGCTTATAGCTGTCCTCCTCTCCGTAGTAAGAAGCCTCCTCAGCCTCGTTATAGTATCCCTCCTTTTCCCCCTTTTCGTTGTAATACCCTTTGCCCTCCTTGTTGTAATCACCCGACTTCTTTCCCTCGTTTCCATAATACTTTTCCCCCTCGTTTCCATAATATTCATCGTCGCCATACACCGCTTTCTCGCCATAGCCCCAGTCCTTCCCTCCCTTGCCCCACTTCCCCTCCTTCGCGTTTTTATCAGCAGAGTAACCAGAGTAGTCGGAGTAATCGGAGTATTCAGAATCTTTGCCCTCCTCCCCGAGCTGGCGCCGCTTCTGGCCGTTGACTTCCGCCTCGTCCTCGTGGTAGAACCCCTTCTTCTCCTTGGACTGGATCTCCTTCTTGTCCCCCGACTGTTGGCCGTGGAGGCTGCCGTGGCGCTTCTCCCACGCGGCCTCTTGACGCTCGCCGTAAAAGCTGTTCTTCTGGGTCTTCTTCCAAGAGGTCTTGTCGTGGTGGCCGTGGGCGTGCTTGGGATCGCTGTACTCGGGGGCGCTGTAGAGGTCATAGTCCGGCTCGGCAGCATAGTCATACTCAGGCTCGCTGTAGATGTCCGGGTGGGCCTTGTGCGCGTGGGCGTGGTGCTGGTGGTTGTGGCCATGGTGCTTGTGCGGGTGCTCAGTGACATAGTATTCCTCTTCAGGCTCGTAGGGCTCGTGCGCGTGCTTGTCGTGGTGGTGGGGCATGTACTCATCCTCGTGCGCGTGCTTGTCGTGGTGGTGGGGCATGTAATCCTCCTCGTGGTGGTGCTCGTGGTGGTGGTGGTCGTGGTGGCTGTACGGCTTGGCTTCGGAGTATGCCTTGGGCTCGTAGGGTTGGGAAGGGTAGACGGTCTTGACCAGGGTGGCGGGGACGACAGGGGCGACGGTGGCGGGGACGACAGGGGCGACGGCGGCGGGTGCCTGGGCCGTGGTGAGGACCGCAAGGCCGGCGGCGGCCACGAGACCAGACAAGGTCAGAGCGCGGCGCATGGTTGCTTTGGTTGGGTGGTGGAGTGGTCTTGTGGCTTTGAGCTGTGTGGGAGGACGCGGGAGGGGAGGAGGGGGAGGGACGAAATGAGTCTCGTGGGAGCTGAGGCAGGAGAGGCAAGGGGTAAACCGCATGCACTGCACGTGCTGTGCACTTTCGGCAGTGCGACGGTCGGGAGGGCACTCGAGCGCGGTGCGAGGGAGGGGACCAGGGGCAGAGGCTCGAGTGGGGGCGCGCCTAAGCAGAGGCACGAAAGAAGCACACAAGGCACAGCGCGCGCCCGCGTCAGCGCTGCACAACAGCGTGTGTGTGTGTGTGTGTTTGTTGGGTGTGTGGGGTTGGTGTTGTGCGAGTGGTGTTAGGGTGGGAGTGCGGCGGCAAAGGCGCGCCGGCAACAAAAAAGGTGGGTGGGGGGGCACACAACAGAAGACGCATCAAAGGACAGCAAACAAAGAGAGCACCAACTCAGAGTGGAGTAGAGACACAGATGTGGTGTCACGGGGCAGTTTCCGATTGGGCGGCACGACGGCTCCTTGAGGCGTCCAGCCAGAATCGCGACGGTGTGTGGTGGAAGGCTCGAGATGGCCACTCGGCATAAAACGCTCGACGACGACGCGGGGAGGTTGTTTGAAAAAACACTTGAGCGCGGCCCGCAGCCGAGCGCAATAATCTCTCCCTACTGCACAATAGCAGACGTGCCAACGACGGCGCCATCATATGCATAAACGAGACGACGCAAATACACCGGATGTTTTGACGAAGTGCTTGTTATGTGTGGGGTTGTGCAGGTGCAAACGAATTTGATCTCAAACGGTCCACCAGAGCAACTGCCACGTAACAACAATCGAACGCCCCCATGCAACAATGCAAAGTGCTTTTTCTCAATAAAATATTTCTTCTTCCTTTGTTGCTGTTAACGATCTCAGTTTCATTTTCGACAGTGGTTTGTGTTTTCATTCCTCCCATCACTTGGAACGTTCAGGTCCTTAAGGAGATCAAGATTGTTTTGTTGTCTTTTTTGATACGCATCTGTACTTCGTCCCTATACAATATTACTCTATCGTCATTCTGCCGCTCCCTTTCTTCCCCCTTCCACCAAATCTGCCACCACCATCACCACCATCCTTCTTCTTTCTCCTGCCTAGCTTTACTTCCCCTGCCCTCCTCCTCCTCCTCCCCCCCTCGGAGTCCCACTCTGCGACAAAGCCCGACTCATCCTCAACTGAAACAGCGCCCCCACCTCCTCCTCATCCTCCTCCTCCTCCTCCTCCCCCTCCCCGCCTTCCTCCCCTCCCACACCCCTCCCACCAACACCACCCCCACTGCTCATCCTCCTCTCCATCCCTCCCTCCCTCCGTCCCTCCCTCGTCCTAATTGAAGGAATGGTGATGGAAGTAGGCGCTCCCACAATTCCAAGAGGTGGAGAGGATCGCCACCGTCGCACTGACAACCCTCCTCCTCCCCCGCTTCCTTGTTGCTGCTGCTGCTGCTGCTGCTCCTCATCCTGCAGCAGTTCCTCAAAAGGAGGGGCCTCGACAAGATTACACCCACCAGCCGTGCGGGGAGGAGGGAGGGAGGGAGGGAGGGAGGACGTATCCGAAGAAGGGGAAGGAGCAGCAGAGGCACGACCAGCGGAAGGAGGCGTCACTCCATTTGCTTTCGACCCGCTCTTACTTCCACTTAAACCCCTCCCTACCCCTCCTTCCTCCTGCTGCTGCTGCTGCTGCTGCTGCTGTTGCTGTAGACGCAACGCATTACATTTCTCCTCGGAAAGAATGAAAGCCACCATGCCTTTCCCTAACAGCCAGCGACCCGCAGGCAAATTGGGTACAATCACGGTAGAAGGAGCCACGTAGATAATCTTTTTTTCATCTGCTGCTGCGGCAGCTGCTGCGGCAGCTGCTGAGGCGGCCGCTGCTGCTGCTGCTGCTGCGGCAGCTGCTGAGGCGGCCGCTGCTGCTGCTGCTGCTGCTGCTGCTGCTGCTGCTTGTGTCTTTCCATTTCCTCCTCCCCTTCCTCGTTTTCCTCCCCCTCCCCATACAGGCGGCAAGCCCGCCCGCCGATGCTGCAATTCCCGCTGCTGCTGCTGCTGCTGCTGCTGCTGCTGCTGCTGCTGCTGCTGCTGCTGCTCCTCCCCTCCCTCGACCAAGGCTTCCATCCGTCCTGTTAAAAGGACTAAATGTCCCTTCCCGTCCGACTCATAAATTACCTGCTGCTGCTGCTGCTGGAGCTGCAGCCACTGTTGGTAATTCACCGTATTATTATTCCTCCCCCACGTCAATCCCGTCCCCGTCGCCGGCATCGTCATCTCCACACCCCCTCCCTCCCTCCCTCCCTCATTCCCTCCCTCCCTCCCTCCCCCCATCCCCATCTCACTGGTCGCCCTCGGGGGCAACGTCAGCATCGCCCTCAAATTCCCTCCCTTCGGCAACGTCAACAAAGTATGCTTCTTCCTTCCCTCCCCCCCCCCCCCCCCCCCCCCCCCCCCCCCCCCCCCCCCCCCCC
>Ga0209390_10008122_pt1 | contig 13122 bp, 7 predicted proteins | sample BON01_FD_187212 | JGI IMG/M metagenome (GOLD analysis project Ga0209390, IMG submission 187212) | Freshwater microbial communities from Lake Bonney liftoff mats and glacier meltwater in Antarctica - BON-01 (SPAdes) (version 2) | ecosystem: Environmental > Aquatic > Freshwater > Ice > Glacier... | reverse complement strand
CTTGGTCACCGGAAAAGTCAGTGTGGATACCGAAAATGGCAGCCGGATGAGATTGGAACCCAATGAAATGTTGGTTTTGGAAGATGGTGGGGCTTTTCAAAAAACGGGTTTTGATTCTAAGGAAGTTGTTGGCTGGAAGGATAACTACTTGATTTTTAAGACTTCCAGTTTATCTGAAGTCAAGCGGAAACTCGAACTCTGGTATGGAGTGAAGATAGAACTGAAAGGCGATTTTGATAAGGAGTGGACTTATTCAGGAATATATAAAGATGAGCTGTTGGAGAATGTGCTGCGGGGGATCAGCATGACATCTGCTATCAATTATAAAATCGATAAAAAACAAATAACCCTAACCAACCCAAAATAATATGAAAAACATTGATATCAATACCAGCTAGCAAAGAAGGCAGGAACTGTTCTTGGCAGAACAGGCTCCTACCTTTATGAATGCCTCTGTCAAATTGGAATGAGAAGAAGGCATTAGTCCAAGTATTTCAACACTTTAACTATTTAAATTTATGAAAAATAATTTATACAGACAACTTATCATGCTGTCAAAACGACTAATATATGCCTTTCTGGTACAGCTTTTTTTCTGTACGGTCATATTGGCCAACGAAGGCAATGCCCAGCGCAAAAACATTGAGAAGGTGAAAATTTCTATGAATTTACAGGAAAAATCGCTGGCCCAGTTTTTTAAGCAGGTGGAATCCAAAACGGATTTCAAATTCACTTATACAGACAATCTTATTGATTTGAAATTGCCTGTAACGGTGGTGGAAAATAACACCTCATTATATGATGTTTTGGTAGCTGTTTCTAAGCAGACCCAATTGAATTTTGTGCAGGTCAATGAGAACATCCATGTGAAATTTCAATCAGTTTACTCCACGGAAAATTCAGTCAGAACAATAACCAAAGCAGATATAACTGTAACCGGAACCGTTAAAGATGAAGGAGGACAACCTATTCCGGGGGTGACGGTTTTGGTGCGTGGAACTACCACAGGAACTGTTACAGGATTGGATGGAGAATACACTTTAACTGCACCGGAAGAAAGTACTTTGGTTTTTTCCTTTGTAGGGTATGTTTCCCAGGAAATCAGTGTTGGAAATCGATCCACTATTGATGTGACTTTAAAGGAAGCTGAAACTTCAATGGATGAGGTGGTGGTTGTGGGATATGGTACTCAGATGCGGAAAGACATTACAGGATCAATTGCATCAGTTAAAGCAGATGAAATTGCCCAGAGGCCAATAACAAGTATTGTGGAAGGACTGCAAGGCATGGTGCCTGGATTAAATATTGCACAAAGAGCCTCATCTCCCGGAGAACTAGGAACGGTATCAATAAGAGGTCTGGGTTCTATCACCGCCGGAACCGAACCCCTATGGGTAGTCGATGGATTTCCAACAGATCAACGAAATGCCCAGGCAATCAACCCTGCAGATATTGAATCTGTTGATGTTTTGAAAGATGCTTCTTCAACTGCTATATATGGTTCTAGAGGAGCCAATGGTGTAATAATTATTACTACAAAAACAGGAACATCTGGTCGGTCCTCCGTAGATTTAACTGTTACTTCCGGTATTGCTACGGTTCCAAAATACTCACGATTCGAGGTTTTAAATGCTGAAGAGTACGTGCAATTTCACAAAGAAAAAAACGGTGGAGTAGTTCCTGCTTTTATTGCCAATAATTGGGATGGGGTTACAGATACTGATTGGCAGGACTTAATTTTTAGAACAGCAAGGTTTCAAAATTATGCCATTACTGCTTCAGGAGGGTCTGAAAAGGTCAACTACTTGATATCGGGAAACTATATCGATCAACAAGGAGTAGTGATGGGAGAAGGCCAAAAAAAATATTCGGCTAGAGTGAAGGTTGATTATAAACCTACTGATAAGTTATCAATTGGGTTGAATTTGGCACCTAATATTACTAGCATTGGAGGAAATAGTCCTGGAACAGATGACACAGATTGGTCATCTCTTTATGCTCAGTCAATTTTATTAGCTCCAATTCTTCCAGTAAGAAGATCAAATGGCACTTATTCTATGAATTCTGATTTACCTGGATCCCTGCCAGTGGGAAACCCTATGGAAACAGCCCAAAATTACGATCATGACGTGACCCTCTTCCGGTTTTTAGGAGGGATGAATGTAGGTTTAGAGGTTATGGAAGGATTAAATATTGTTTCGTCTTTTTCCGCAAATATTGGAAGCGATAGAAGTGAAACTTATTATACACCTACTATAGGACAGACTATTCCAATCGCTTTACCACCTGTTTCATTTTTTAACACGGGTCAAAGCCAGAGTATCGATTGGCTAAATGAAAATAGCATCAATTATAAAAAACAGTTCGAAAATCATTCATTCGACATTTTAGGTGGTTTTACCTTACAAAGAAATAAATCCAATAATGTCAGTGCAAGTGTAAATGAGTTACAAGTACCCGGTGTAAGAAATGTGAACATTGGCAATACCAATAATTTAAGAGGAGCCAACAGTCAAATTGAAAGTTCAATTATTTCCTATTTAGGTAGAATCAATTATAGTTTTAAAGATAGGTATTTGATAACAGGCACAGTTAGGACTGATGGAAGTTCAGTTTTTGGATCAAACAATCGGTATCAGACCTTTGGATCTTTTGCACTTGGCTGGAAGTTTACAGAAGAAGAATGGCTCAAAAATTCTGATTTTTTGAACGATGGCAAATTTCGTATTTCTTATGGAACAACGGGAAGTAATGCCATTCCTCCTTTTGCTTCTCGTTCAAATCTCGGTACCGTAAGACAGTCATTTGGCGGCAGTGCCACTTTTGGGACTATACTGGGTAACCCAGGAAATACTAGTTTAAGCTGGGAAACTTCCAAACAATTTAATGCTGGACTAGATTTAGGTTTATTTAATAATCGATTATATATGGTGATTGACTATTTTGATAATGAAACAACCAGCTTATTGTTAACTAAGGGGATAGTCCCTTCTTCTGGCTATTCCCAATTCCTTACAAATATTGGGAGTATGCGAAATAATGGTGTTGAAGTTTCATTAAACACTCAATTAATTAATAAAGGTAATTGGTCTGTGTCTGTGGGCGGGAACCTAACGACTAATAATCAGGAAATACTGGATTTAGGAGGAGAGAAAGAAATTCAGAATTTTTTTGGTTCACTTCGTAGAGTCGTAGGTGGAGAATTACAGCAGATGCGCGGTCCAAAAGTAATTGGTATAGCAAGACCTGGGGATAATCAAGCTGGTCAGCCCTTAAAAACTCCGGGAGCATTTATCTATGAGGATGTAAATGGGGATGGTTCCATTAGTAATTTTCTAGGACCCGATGGCCAATTACTTGGAAATACAAATGTTGATTTAATATTTGGGATCAATACTAACGTAAGATATAAAAATTGGGAGTTTAGTGCCTTACTAAATGGCCAATCAGGGGCCTCTGTTTACGATTTTTTTCTAATTCAGATCGGAGCACCATTCAGACAAACTAACCTATCACGCGAATTCTGGTATGAGGGCCGATATATTTCAGAACAGGAACCAGGTGATGGAAAGACACCGGCAGCAAATGGATTTGATACTGCTTTTGCGCCTGTATCAAGTGTCGGGGTTCAAAGAACAGATTATTTAAGGATTAGAAATTTAACCCTAAATTATAATTTGCCAATTGGATTATATGAAAAATTAGGTTTGACGAGAGCAAGGATCTATACCTCTGTGGAAAACTTTTATACTTTCACAAATTTTGTTGGAGGAAACCCTGAAGCTAGAAGGGCTTCTGCAGGTGGACCGGCATTAATTGGAGGATCACAGATAGCTTCAGTAACAGATGGTAGGGAATTGGGTCTTAATAGCCCTCCAGGTCTTCCCTTACCAAGAACCTGGACCCTAGGAATAAATATAACATTTTAAAAAACTGAAACTATGAGCAATTATAAAAAAATAAAGAAAATTTGGAGAAATAATATTTCCCAAATTCAAAACATGCGAGTGATATTTATAATTATCTTCTCGTTGACAATTTCTTCCTGTGGGGATTTCATTGACATTCCACCGAAGGATGTTATAGATGCAGATTCTTTTTTTTCAAATTCCAATGAGCTTGTTTTCGCTGTAAATGGTGTATACGCTTCTCAAAGAAATGTTTTTGGAAACTTTAATTATTTTAATATGATTGAGGCTAGATCAGATAATGCAGGTCAGGATCAATTGGATCAAAAAGAAAGGGTGGAAACTGATACATTTGAGGAAACACCAGGCAACCTATTATTGGCAAATGTTTGGACTCAAAATTATATTTTAATTAATAATGCAAATAATGTTATTAGAAGAGCTCCTGAGGTTCCAACTTTAACCGATGGTCAAAAGCTTTTAGTTTCAAGGTCGATAGGTGAAGCAAAGTTCTTAAGGGCTTTTTCATATTTCGCTTTGGTTAATATGTTTGGTGGAATACCATTACGAACTGAACCTACCAGTGATTTTAACAATGCTACTCTTGCGAAAAGTTCGATATCTGATGTATATACACTCATAATATCAGATTTAACTGATGCGGTCAATCTCTTACCAGAGGATTATCCAGGAGGCCCATTTAACGAAAAAGGCAGGGTAACTCGTTTTGCTGCCTATACGCTACTAGGTAAAGTACATTTACAAATGGGCAATAAAAGTGAGGCTTCTACAGCATTAAACAAGGTTTTTGGCAAGTTTACCCTAATGGGCAATTATTCAGATTTATATTCTCCCGGGAATAAAAATTTAAGAGAATCAATCTTTGAAGTAAATTTTAACACTATTAATCAAACAGGATTGGATTTTAATAATGCGCTTATTCCACGGAGTGAAGCAGTACGATTGAGGATTATAGCTGGTGGGTTTGCAGGAAGGTTACCTACATTCCCAACACAGGATGTTCGGAGAATATATGAAACAGGCGATCAAAGATTCTCAGCATCAATCAAATCCTATGATAATAATGGTAAAGAAGAATTATATATAAGTAAATACATTGATTTGGCAGCAGCGGCCAATGGAAGTAATATAAATTTACTTTTATTAAGATATGCAGATGTGCTATTAATGAAGGCAGAAGCAGACGGGGAGAGTTCGGCTTCTTATGAATTGATTAATCAGGTTAGAAGAAGGGCATTTGGCAAAAACCCTAATACGGCTGATCCGGCAATAGATTTTAGTGCATCCACACCCGGAACATTTCTCGAAAAAGTAATGCTTGAAAGGAGAAGAGAATTGGTTTTTGAGGGCCATAGGTTTTTTGATCTAAAACGACTCCCGGTCTCAGATGCACTTAGAATAATTAACAACCACATTCAAAAAGAGTATCCAAAAGCCCCTTTGGCAGGGGCACATCGATTGGTTTACCCAATACCCCAAGTAGAAATAGATGTGTCTAATGGATTAGTCACACAAAATCCTGGATATTAAAATAGTTGTTTTAGTTTAGTTTTAAGGACGCAAAGCTTATACATCATATTGTGAGTTTTTTGCGGCCTTTTTTTAATTTTTCTTCTCAGTATTTAATTCAATCTGATTTATTATGTATTATATAAAATAATATTTCCAATATGGATGTTTGCCATTACTGCTGTATTTTTTTGAATAATATAAATAGATTGTTTTTAAATTCATAAAAAACTGAATTAGTGATTTCTAATACATATATGTAATTTCAAATAATATAAAAATGAGTAAAATCACCTTTTTACTGGGATTAATTTTGTGCTGGAATCAGATTTCTGGGCAAGAACTAAACATAGAATGGCCTGTATTAAAAACTTACACTGGTGAATATCTCAGTGAAGTTGCAATGCCACTAGGTGGTATCGGCACTGGAACAAGGCACTGGCCCTTCCAACAACCTGCCTTCAGATTTTTTTCCTTTTTCTTTATAATAGATAGCAAAAAATGTTCCATTTGCATTAAAGGTAAAAACAGCCGACCCATTGGGTCAACCTATCTTGAATTACAAGATATCACTCAATATCCGAAAAGTGAGTATGCTAAAAAGATAGATAAAGAAATGCAAACAGAAATGTTCTCTTTTCGAAAAGCACGTTTTAAAAAACTGTCAGAATATAAAGAGGGTTTAAATAATCAGGAAAAGGAAGAATTAGCATTTTATTTAAAAATATTTAATAATGAAAAATCTGAATAGAAAAAAGAAGAAGGGCTTATATATATGTTTAAGGTTATTCATAATGATTATATTTTTTCATACATTTTTTGGATGTGGAAATAATAAAGAACTCCTCAGTGAACATCCAAATATTATGGTCATATTAGTGGATGATCTTGGGTATAACGATTTAGCCTGTTATAATGCGAAAGACCCCGGTATACAGACACCAAATATTGATAAATTAGCTAAAGATGGAATGCGTTTTACCGATTGGCAATCAGCAAATTCTGTATGTGGTCCTTCCAGAGCTTCTATTTTAACTGGTAGATATCCCCCAAGAAATGGGTTTGTCGTTGTTTCTCACCCTTTTGACAAAGAACAATTTAATCATTTGGGGCTTTATCAAGATGAGGTTACTATACCAGAGCTATTAAAACCTCTGGGTTATAAAACAGCAGCATTTGGAAAATGGCATATGGGTGATCATTATGACTATCTTCCGTTGAGACATGGCTTTGACCAATATTTTGGACATTTGGATAATTTTGCTCGGAAAAAAAAATCGGGTCTATATAAAGGCGATTCACCCACTGGAGACAGTATCCGTTATGAAAATGTTCATGAGCTTTTAACCGAAAAAGCAAAAGAGTTTCTAAACGCATCAAAAAAACAAAATAAACCTTTTTTTATGTATTTGTCTCATTATCTAGTTCATGGTCCTTGGGAACCCAGTAAGCGTTTTACCTCTGACTTTGAATGGAAAGAAAGGATGGAAGCGCAAGGAGATATCCGTCAAACGGTTTATCCAGCAATGGTGCGTGAATTGGATTGGCAAATTGGTGAAATTCTTGCGGAACTTGATAAATTGGGAATGACAGAGAACACTATTATTTTCTTTACTTCTGATAATGGGCCATGGTTAACACCCAACAAAGTAAGCTCTGCTGGCAGTGCAGAGCCTTTGCGGGGGAGTAAGTTTAATACTTTTGAAGGGGGCCATCGTGTACCAGGCATTGTGAAATTCCCTGGTCATATTACTCCTGGCCAGATATCAAACGAGTTAGTTAGTTCAATGGATATTTTAGCAACCATTGCTGATATTACTGGGTCAAAAGTCGCTGAAAATAGGGTTATTGACGGTAAGAGCATGTGGCCATTATTAACTCAAAAAAAAGGAGCAAAAACTGCACACGAGGTATTATTGGGTTATACAGGTAAAAATCTACAAACCATAAGGAAAGGTAAATGGAAACTCCACCTGCCCAGAAACCCCGACGGAGTGCCGTTTTATGCCGGTCATCTATGGGGCAGGGGTACCATTGATGACCTGGAAACTCCTATGTTGTTTGACCTGGAGCAGGATGTGGGAGAGCAAACAAATGTTGCGGAGATATATCCGGAGATTGTGGAGGAACTGCTGAGGGAGGCGGAAAAGGCTCAAAAGGAACTGGGTGACTGGAATATCATTGGAAGTGATGAACATGATTATAATGGATTTGAAGGAAACATTCACGCTATTCCGGTGAAAAAGAGATAACCATAAACGACACATAAAATGAAAATTATCAGGCTTTTATTTATCGGAGTTTTGCTATCACAAATGCAGGTATGTTTTTCAAATGGCAAGGATATTTATAGACTCAAAAAAGATAAAGAAGCTAATCAATATTATTAATGGGGATGTAAAGAATATAAATTTCTCCAATCATGAATTCTTGAATAAAGAATATCTTATTGCCCTAAAAAACAATGAAAAATTATCACTTTTAAAAATAAAACAATGATCTATAAAGTAAAAATGTTTCAAAAATATTTATTGCTGATTATTGTTATATCCTTATTCAATTGTAAAAAAGACAAAACTAATAGTAATAATAAAAAAATGAACAAAATAGAAGAGCAAGTCAATTCATTTAAAACTGATTATGATTTTCTTCGCAAATACACCGATATTGTTCTTTTAGAAGATAAGAAAAATAATGGAAAAGTGGCTATTTCTCCTAGACTCCAAGGAAGAGTTATGACATCTACTGCAAGAGGATGGTCGGGTAAAAGTTATGGGTGGATAAATAAAAAGCATTTTATTTCTGGTGACACTTTAGATCACATTAATATCTATGGAGGAGAAGAAAGACTATGGTTTGGTCCCGAAGGAGGTCAATATTCTATATTTTTTAAAAAAGGCGATGCGTTTACCTTAGATAATTGGTACACACCCAAACTAATTGATTTAGAGCCTTTCGATTTGGTAAATCAGACTGCCAGTCATGTATTATTTTCTAAAAATGCCTCACTAACCAATTATTCTGGCTTTACGTTTAATTTTAATATTGAACGCTTCATTGCTATACTATCCAAAGATGAAATTGATACTATTTTGGAAATAACACCTTCAGATAAAATAAGTGCGGTTGGTTATCAAACAAAGAATACATTAAAAAACATAGGTGATAAACCTTGGCAAAAAAAAAATGGTCTTTTGTCTATTTGGTTATTGAGTATGTTCAATCATACACCTACTACTACAGTGGTTATTCCTTATAAAAGTGGAGATGAATCGAAATTGGGACCAGTAGTTATTGATGATTACTTTGGGAAAGTACCTTCAGATCGATTAAAAGTAAACAAAAATGCAATATTTTTTAAAGCCGATGGGCAACAAAGAGGAAAAATAGGATTGTCTCCTAAACGGTCAACTAATATTATAGGAAGTTATGATTCTAAAACAGGAACGCTGACTATTCTTAAATTTAATAAGCCAGCGAACGAAAATGATTATGTGAATTCTAAATGGGAAATTCAAAAAGAACCTTATAAAGGAGATGTCATTAATTCATACAATGATGGTCCTCCAGAACCTGGAGCTAGTCCTCTTGGTCCTTTTTATGAATTGGAAACTTCGTCAGCAGCTGCAGCCCTTGGTATTGGCGAAAAAATAACCCACGAGCAATACACCTTTCATTTTGAAGGAGAAATAACAGAATTAAATGCAATTTCAATAAAAATATTGGGTGTAACCTTAGAAGAGATTAGTAATGTTTTTAAATAAAAAATATATGATGATTATACCTAACACAAAGACCTGCAAGAATATTTTTTTAGTTAGTTGTTTTATAATTTACTCATTGAGTTGTAAACAGAAAACATCTAAACATCAAATTATCCAACAAAATGATAAGTTAGAAATTGAAAACTCTAAAGTAAAAGCAGTTTTCACGAGGGAAAATGGTATTATATCACAAGGTTTTTATGCTAAAAAGGGTAATGAGTGGAGGGAAGTAGTTACTTCCTTTATACCACCAAGTCATTTTCCCCATGATGCCGTTCAATTGTTTAATCAGGATTTGGTACCTCATAGATACTTAACTAACTCACTTTTGACTGATTTTTCAATAATTAAAAATGAACAACAAACAACTATTGTACTTACTGGACGTAAAGATAATATACCTCTAGAACAGATTATTACATTGTCTGGTGAGGACAATTATTTTCATTTTAAGGTTTCCGTAGAGTTAAAACAAAAACCTTATAAATTAGATTATTTATTGTCAATTTTTACTTTTAACGTTGATCATGCACCTGCATTTGTGCATACCCCTGGTTTAAAATTCGACAATGAAGATTCTAAACAAAATAGATTTAAATTATTACCAGGTAAAGATCAAATTATTGGTGATAGGGCATTTCATGCGCCTGCAATTATTCTTCAAGAAGAACACCTATTTGCTTCGTTGGTTCCAGATTTAAATGCGATCAATAAATACAAAATTACCTCTCCAGATGCAAGAAAAACAATTGATATTGGTAGAAATCAATTTTCTGTAACTTTTGAAGATGATAAATATACTATGCCGACGGGGTTAGATTTAAATGTAAAATCAGGTTTAACTAAAAAATCTATTTTAGCATTTGGTTATATGGATAATATAATTGCACATCATATCCATTATCAAAGAGTGAATGATTCAAGCATGACAAGAACTTTAAATGATAACCATTTGCATTATGAATTTGATCTTTTTGTAAGTGCTAATGCTGAAAAATGGAAAGGGTTTCAACAAGTGACAAAGTTTCAATGGAAAAAATTTGGCAAACCGGTGTTTGATAATAGACCTCATTTGGCTATGCCTTTTGAAGAATATTTAAAAGTGGTAGATTCTATTACTATGCGACCTAATGTTTATGAAAATATAGATATTCCTTTAAAAGGATATAAGGATATCGGATCTTGGTTAGAATGGGAAATAGAAGGACTTGAAGTAGGCGGGTATAGATCAGCCATCAATTGGTGGAATGATGTTTTACATAATTCAGCTTTTTGGAACAATGCCAGAGATGCATCTGGATTTTGGTATTGGGGAAAAGAACTAAATAGACCCGACTTAATTAAAAAAAGTAAGCAAATAATTAATTTTTGTTTGTCTTCGCCAAGAAACGAGTATGGGATGTTTGCTTTATTATATTCAGCAAATGAAAAAAAGTGGGGATTAGGATTTACCGATCCAGTCAATGAAAAATATGAATTCTTTTTAAAAGAAAGTGGTTCTTATGATATTTCTACGATGAGTAAAACCGCTGCTCATATGTTGGATTATCATTTGAGGTCAGAAAAAGACCAGCGTATAGTTGATTATTTAATTCCTTATGGTAACTGGTTGTTAACAGCTATTGATGATAGAGGTGCCGTGCCTTCTTATGTTGATGAAAAAAATATGGAGGTCTCTAATGTTTTGCACTATAGTGCTCAACCATCTTCCAGTATGTGGTTTTTAGCTGAATTATATAATGCTACTGGAGACCCTAAATATTTGGATGGAGCAAAGAAAATAGGAAAGTATTTGGAAAATGAAATTCTGCCGGAGCAAAAGTGGGAAGATATGGAACAGTTTTTTTCTTGTGGAAAAAGACCCTTTGAATTTACAAGAGATCGATGGCAAAATCAGGTAGCTAGGGGTAATTTGTCCCTGTTTTGGGCTATTGAAGGTTACGCTGCCTTATATAGAGCGACTGAAGATAAGCAGATCTTAAAATTAGGGGAGCAGTGTGTTGATTATGCAACTTTCACCCAGGCTTGTTGGGAGCCTCATTTCATTTATACAGCATTCCCTTTTGGTGGTTTTACAGTAGATAATGCCGATAACGCAACTTTCCTGGATGCGCGTCAGGCCGAAATGGTAAGACCATTTATCTGGTATGGAAAAACATTGGGACGCCAAGATTTAATAGAAAGGGGTGTAGCTGCAGCACGTTCTTCAGTTGTACTTATAAACCATCCGAGACATAAAGAAAATAATATTTACAGACATACCAATATCTATCCTTTTGGGTTGGGTCCAGAAAATATAGACCATGAAGCTCATCCTCAATCTGCTATGCGAACGCATCCTAGTTGGGGAGAAGGTTCAGGGGTGTTTACTGGTTTGGCAGAAGCACTTAGGGGTTTAGGAGGTGCATATATTAATTTAGAAACATCTATTCATGTAGGGGTAGATGGTTTACAGATAGAAAATATTGAATTAGATAAAGATGAGCTCAAAATTACAATCAAGTCTGTTTTACATCAAATAAATATGCCATGGAATAAACCTTATAGCACATTTATAAAAATTGAAGGAATGACTCTAAACCAATATCAATTAATTATTAATGGAAATAAAATAGGAAGATTCTCGAAAGAAAAATTGAACAGACTAGAATTAATGATTGACTCCAAAGGCGAAATCAGTTTAATTTAAATTAGAAATACATGTTAAACAAAATGGTAAAATCACTTTTAATTTGTAACTACACAGGTACCAACTTAGCGATTTGAGTCAGATTTTCCAAGACGTTTTGTGACCGTTTGATAAGAGTATCAATAACTGATCTGATTATGCAAAAGTCATCGGCTCCTTGTGTGGACTTAAACTGTCCTGAGATTTTCTGTTTTACTTTGATATTCCTGACCGCTCTTTCTGAACCGTTGTTGTCGGGAGGCACTTTATGGAAGCGTAAAAAAGTCAGAATGGAATCCCTGTATTTGATGAGTCTTTTCTGTATTGATACTGCTTCCTTATGGTTGGGGTTTATCGGTATGCCAACAAGTCTGTCCATTTGGCCTTCTATCGCGGCTATGTTTTTTTCAGCTTCCTGACAGGGAAACTCAGGCAGTTTTTTCTTCAGTGAGATGGCTTCCCTGAACAGAGATCTGAGATGCTCTGCCCATTTTGGCTTGTACCTTTCCACGATGTAGTTGAGTTCCCTGAGCAGATGCGCACAGCAGAGCTGGTGGAGGTTTTGCGAATAATGAAAATAGGTTCTCCAGGCATTATGGCACAGTATCGCTTTTCCAAATCCATCTTGAAAATGGGCTGTTGTTGCTTTGAGACCTCGATATTCGGACATGGCCAATACAGTGAGCTTCTCTGTCTGATAGGTCCAGACCCAGTGTTTGTTTCCGTCCATTTTGGACCCTGTCTCGTCGTAGCCGATTACCGGACTGTCGGCAACTGTATATTCCGATCCATCTTGACCACCTGTTCCGGTGATGTTGACCACTTTTTTCCGATGATGTTGACCACTTTTTTCCGATGATGTTGACCACCCCTTTTATGGGGATATTTCACTTTCGAGGGACATAAATCCGGTGATCTTGACCACTGTCAACCCGACCCTATTGTTCCTCTCTGTAAGAGTGGTCAATATTGCCAGAATGACATGATTGACCACCTAGATTTACACGATTATCGTTTGCTTTGCGGGTGAACTAACCCCGTAAAGTATGGCAGGAAAAACGATAACTATGAGCAATCTTAAACAGATAATTCGCCACCGTGACAACGGCATGGCACTGCAAACCATCTCCAAAACTTTGGGTATTTCCCGTAATACGGTCAAGAAGTACCTTCAATTGGTTGATTCCAAAGCGCTAACCTATGGAGAACTTCTCATCAAAAGCGATGAGGAGCTTGATGCGTTACTTGCTGA
>Ga0209390_10008119_pt1 | contig 13126 bp, 11 predicted proteins | sample BON01_FD_187212 | JGI IMG/M metagenome (GOLD analysis project Ga0209390, IMG submission 187212) | Freshwater microbial communities from Lake Bonney liftoff mats and glacier meltwater in Antarctica - BON-01 (SPAdes) (version 2) | ecosystem: Environmental > Aquatic > Freshwater > Ice > Glacier... | reverse complement strand
CCGGATCGATGGGCGGAGGCGGAGCCCATTTGGGACTGCCACGGCGCGATAGCGCGCGCAAACGGCGAAGCCACACCGCAGGTGGCGCCGAAGGCGGCACACCCGATCGAACTCGATCTTGGCGACGGCCGCCGCCTCGTCCTGGACGCATCCGATCCGTTTCCGGAGGAGGAGTGGGTCGTCTCCAGAGCGAATTGAGACGAGAGCGATCAAACCTCGCAAAAAGCCCCTTTGATTTCGACGTAGAAATCGAGCGGGAGCGAGAACCCGTGTCCAGATTCCTCCATTTTTAGCGATGTTTGAACGTGAACACAAGATTCCTTCAAAAAATCGTTGACTCAGCATGTCAAATCAGGTGATTCTTGGCTGTGATGGCCCGACTCGTCCCCCTACCTCCCCCTACCTCCCCCTGAACCCCCTCCTTCCCCGGCCCAAGGGTGACAAGGATGCGGAAGGGATGAAAAAGCAAATTCCTAGCAATTACTCTCAGCGTGAACAAGCAAAAAATTGCCGCCCGCATGCCACGTTTACTGTCACGCGCCTGCAGCCGTGCCTCGATTCCCTACCTACTGACAGGACTCGCACTGGTAATCGCCATTTCGCTGGCCGGACGCGAGATTGATACGCACATCAGCCAGATTGAGGCATGGATCACCTCTCTTGGTTCCTGGGGAGTGCTGGCGTTCATTGTACTGTTTGTGGTGCTGACTTCCTGTTTGCTACCCGATTCGGTGCTTTGCATTATAGCCGGGGCGCTTTTCGGATTTGGGTGGGGGCTCGTCGCCGTTGTCGCCGGCAGCCTGCTATCCGCCTCAGTTCAATACGTGCTTGCGCAAAAGCTGTTGCGGCACCGGATTGAAAATAAAATTCAAAACAATCCTTCACTTTGTGCAATTCAACGTTCCGTTAAAACGGATGAATTGCGTTTGCAATTATTGCTTCGCTGCACCCCGCTGAATCCTGCAACGGTCAGCTATATCCTCGGAGCCACCGGTGTTCGGTTTCAAAAATTTATTCTGGCCTGTCTCGCGTTGATTCCGGGGCTGGCTCTGGAGGTATATTTCGGGCACTTTGGAAAACATGCGGCCCGTGCGGCTGGAAGCGATTCCTCCCTCACCCACAACCTGATGCTCGCCGGCGTATTGCTTGCCGGGTTGGTGGTGATGTATTTCATCTCGAAAACGGCCCGCACTGCAATCGCCCGCGCCGTTGCCGAAGCGGACGCCGAAGCGGACGCCGAAGCGGAGGCCGAACGCGCTACTACCGGTTCCACAACACCCACCGTAAGTCCATGATCAGCCATTTCCTCATCGGATTACACTGGCTGATTGTCGCATGTCTCAGCTTTCGGGTCATCACCCGAGGCCGACCCGTTGGCGTCTCCCTCGCCTGGTTGACCGTTATTTTTGGTGCGCCATTTATCGGTGCTACTTTCTATTTATTTTTTGGAGAAAAACGTCTCGGACGCCATCGCATGGCGCAGACGAAGGCAAACGCCATCGAGGTTGCGAAATGGCTGAAAATCCTCCGCTGCGAAAAAAGTGTCATACGATCCATCGTGCCACCACAGGACGCTGCGGCAGAGGCCATGCGTCATCATGCGGAAAATATGACCGGAATTCCCGCGCTGGCAGGAAATGCGATCATCCTGCTGGATAATTTCCAAGCCGTGTTCGACTCGTTGATTGCGGATATTGATTCAGCGGAAGAGCAATGCCACCTGAGCTTTTACATCTGGTATGAATCCGGACGCACCGACGATGTCGTCGAGGCTCTGATCCGGGCGGCGGGCCGCGGGGTTGAGTGCCGCGCCCTAGCCGATGGATTAGGCAGTCGGGCATTTCTCAAAGGTACACAAATCCTTCGACTGCATGAGGCAGGAGTGAAACTCATCCCCGCCCTGCCCATAGGGTTTCTCAAGACCCTGTTTGTGCGGCGCGACCTGCGGAATCACCGGAAGATTGTCACCATTGACAATTCGATTGCCTATACCGGCAGTCAGAATCTGGTGGATCCCCGCTATTTCAAACAAGACTCCGGCGTTGGCGAATGGGTCGATGCCATTGCGCGGGTTCAGGGTCCGACCGTTGCCACACTGGATGCCGTATTCGCACTGGACTGGTCGGTGGAAAACCACTCCGCCTTTGAAGCACCCCAATCAGAAAACCACGATCCGTATCCTGGAAACACCATCGTTCAGGTGGTTCCGTCCGGACCCGACCTGGAGCCCGAGGCGATTCACCAGTTGCTGCTCGCGGCGATCTATTCCGCCCGTCGCGAGCTCATCCTGACCACTCCCTATTTTGTGCCGGAGGAATCCATGATGACCGCCTTGTTGTCGGCGCCGAGACGCGGGGTGGATGTCACCCTCATCGTCCCCGCGCTCAACGATTCCATGCTGGTCCGCTACGCGAGTGCGGCCCATTACGAAGCCCTGCTGGAAGCGGGAGTCAAAATCGCCCTGTTCCAGGACGGACTGCTCCACACCAAAAGCCTCACCATCGATGGATCGAGTTGTATTTTCGGATCCCTCAATCTCGACATCCGCAGCCTGTGGCTCAATTTTGAAATTTCCCTGTTCATTTATGATCACGATTTCACTTTGCGCTTGCGCGGGTTGCAAAAAACCTATCTCGAAAAATCCAGCCTGTTAAGCCTCAACGATTGGCGGAAACGTCCGCATCAACAAAAATTCGCGGAGGACGTTTTCAGACTCTTCGCACCGCTGTTGTAGTTCTATTCTGATTCCGCTGTCACGAAACCTGCCAGGGTATTCCACCTGCATTTCGGGTGTCCCCGTTTCCCCCCGTTTGGTAAAGCGACATTTTTCCAGTTTCAGCAAGAGCCCCCGTGTTTCCCAGTCGGTATCCAGCCGAATGTTGTAATGCGACACCTGATACCAGACACAATGAGATTGCAATCGCGTCATGGTCACCCCCATCAGCAGCCCGGACATTATCCAAGAATCTCATGAGACAATCACGCATCCGGGGAACCGGCATCAAATTCACAGGGACAGGCAAATAATCAAAAAGCACCCACTTTCCCAGTTTCCGTTAGAACACTCCATCATGAGGCACGCTCGAGTCATAAACCACGGCTTGTACTTTTATCACTGCTATCTCCGTAGCCATCGCGATCTCGCTTGATCTCGTACCCGCAAATGTCAGGGAACTCGAGTTCACCAGCGCCGAAGCGGGGAATCTGAAGGTGAGGGATTCGAGCGAGAGAAGTGGATGGTCCCACGAGCGACGAGGGATCGTCGCGCTCCGGCGAGGGCAAAGGGACGACTGAATCTCATGCTCCGGCAAGGCAAGCGCTGGCGTTATTATTAACCTGTCCCTGGAGACACGATTAACCTGTCCCTGGAGACACGATGGAGCCCATCGAGGTGCCGCCACACGCGATCTGGCGGGACGACTTTGATGAGTCCCCGCCGGATCGATGGGCGGAGGCGGAGCCCATTTGGGACTGCCACGGCGCGATAGCGCGCGCAAACGGCGAAGCCACACCGCAGGTGGCGCCGAAGGCGGCACACCCGATCGAACTCGATCTTGGCGACGAACGCCGCCTCGTCCTGGACGCATCCGATCCGTTTCCGGAGGAGGAGTGGGTCGTCTCCAGAGCGAATTGAGACGAGAGCGTGGCCCACGTAGTCGGAAACCCGCTTGATTTCGACGTAGAAATCGAGCGGGAGCGAGAACCCATGCCCGGGGGTCTTGATTTTTTGCCTTAATGGTGGCGAAACTTCGGAATTCGCCTGAAAATCATTGACCTTACTGCTGAAATTAGGCATTTTTTCCTGTCGATGGCGCGACTCGTCCCCTACCTCCCCCTACCTCCCCCTGAACCCCCTCCTTCCCCGGCCCAAGGGTGACAAGGATGCGGAAGGGATGAAAAAGCAAATTCCTAGCAATAAAATCGGACCGAAGCGCGGGTAGGCATTCTGGTCACCGCCGCAGCCCATCATGAAGAGGGCAACGGTCCCGGGATGGGCCTCTTCTATCATCCCCTGAGCGTGCCCGGCGTAGTCGCCGTGCCACTCGCTGATGTTCATTGAGGTGTTATGACACGCGTAACCGAAGACCACCGCGCTAAGGGTTTCGTCCGCTTTTCGCACCGTCAGCACGGGCACATCATGATCGACAACCGCCTCGGGATTCGGGCTGTTCAGGTAGGGGTTGCCGGTAGGCTTGTCGCTCTTGAGCCGCCGGTTCATCGCAAAGCCGCAACGGGCGTTCCCGTAGCTGATCGTCGCGGGCGCCAACCCTTCAATCGCCTCTCCGATGACGGCGATGATTTTCTCTTTGAGAAATTCATTGTAGCGAAGACAGCGCTCCTTGCTCAGTGGGTCGGTGAATTTCATGAACTCCAGCTCGGTGTAGCGCAGCTCCGGTCCGCAGTGCGTGTGCGAGCAATGCAAAAGCAGGGATTCGGGAGCGAGTCCGAATTGTTCCCGGGCTGCAGCGACGACATCATCCCGGAGCTGATAGGTCACCTCGACGAGGTCGAGGGTGACCATGACGAAGCGGGTTCCGTTCCGGTCCTCAATCGCGAGAGACTTCGCATAGAGATCCATCGCCGTTCCCTCGGCCGGGACTTCGCGGCTGACAAATCCCGCCAGATACATGGGCTCGGTCGGGGTGATGATGATCTTTGCCGCGCCGGCTTTCCAGTCGAGCGTCTCAGCCTGAGCAGGATCACCTGATACAATAGAAAGAATCAAGACGCAGTAGAGGAGTTTCATTGGCGGCGATTTTCACCTGCTGAAGCTTGATTGTCGATCACTTCAACAAGCCAGTAGGCGCAAGTAGGGGCAACTCCGGGAGGCCGCTACAGTGGCCGGATAGACCCTTTGCCAAAAAGATTTGCCGAAAAGATCGAGTCAAAATTTTCCGTGGCTAGGCGCGAACGAAGGAGCGCAGCGGGCTGCGTGACTGAGAGCGGAACGACGCTACGGGGAAGTTTGGCTGATCTTGATCCACGCTCCGAGCGAAGCGAGCCAATTGCCAACCCCAAGAAACAATCAGTTTTTCGGCAAAAGTTTTTGGCAAAGGGTCTAAATGATTCCCTGCCCTTTCCCCGACATGAATACGTGGGTTGCGGAATGTGTCCCTGATGTTCCATTTTAGGCCTATGTTTTCTCGTACTTTCGCGGGCCTGGCCATCTCGTTTTTGATTGCCGTAGCGGATGCGGCCCCCTTGACCGCTCTGGACCCGAAGGTGGATTCCTACCTGAATCGATATTGCATCACCTGCCACGATGCGGATTCTGAAAAGGGCGAATTTCGAATCGATAATCTTTCTCCGAAAATCGGGTTCGAAGATACACCACACTGGCTCGAGCTGATGGAGCGAGTCAGTTCCGGCGAAATGCCGCCTGAAGAGGAGAAAGATCGTCCCACCGCCGAAGAGAGCGCGAGCGTCGTCGAATGGCTCGCCGCCCGCATGAAGGAGGGTGAATCGGCCCGTCTCGCAGCGCGTGGTCGCGTCTCCTACAATCGCCTCTCCCGGGACGAATATGTCAACACGGTACGCGATCTCATCGGGGTGCATTACGACGCTGCCGATCCGGGTGCGTTTCTGGAGGACGCGGAGTGGCATGGCTTCGAGCGCATCGGATCAGTCATGACTCTGTCTCCCTCGAATGTGGAGAAATACCTCACCGCTGCCGAGGTGGTGCTGGCGGAGGCCTATCCGAAAGAGAAGCCGGCCTTTTTTGAGTCCACAAAACCGGCGATCGAGGAAAGGCAGATCAACGAGGAACATCGCGCGCGTCTCAGCGCTCTGGGATTGCTGGACAAGGTGCGATTCGAAATGTGGCCGGGCGATATTTTCCGCTACTCCGGTCCCACGGAGCCGTTGCCCGAGGCGGGAATCTACGAGATCAGCTACACCCTCAGCGGCCTGAAGCCGGAGAAAGGGAGGGCACCGCGCTTGTATGTTTATGAGGCAAAGCTCGACCGCGTCCTGCATCAGCAGGAGATCATCGCTCCCGAAGACAAGCCGATCACGGTCACCTTCCGCGCCCACTTGCCGAAGGGTCGACCGAACATCAGCGTGATCAACGAAGTGCCAGGTCCTTCAAACAATCCGCGGTCCGGTCGTCACGGGAACCGGCCCTTCATCAGCACGAAGGATGGCCGTATCCCCTGGCAGATGAAGCTGACCGATGAGCAGGGACGCCCGCGTTATCCCTTTCTCATCATCGATTCCGTCTCCTTCCGTGGTCCCATCATCACGGAGGAGGAACAGCGGAAGCGGGACGAGTATCTGCCGAAAGAGGAGGGCAAGCTCAGCGAGGTCCGCGAAGGCCTCAGCCGCCTCGCCCGCCGGGCTTTCCGCCGTCCGGTCACTGATGGAGAGATGAACGACTATGTTGGCATCGTCGAAGCCGAGATCGCCGCAGGCGAAGCTTTTCACGACGCGGTCAAGGCCGGCATGCTCGCCATCCTCTGCTCGAAGAGTTTCCTTTTTATCACCGAAGGTGACGAGAATGCAGACCGGCAGGAACTCAATGACTGGGAAATCGCGACGCGTCTCTCGTATCTGCTCTGGAGCACGATGCCGGACGACGAACTCTTCACCCTCGCGGAGCAGGGCAGGCTGAGGGACAAAGCCGAACTGGGAAGGCAGTTTGTCCGACTCCTCACCGATCCCCGAAGCGCCCGTTTCACCGACTCCTTTTCCAGCCAGTGGCTGCACCTGCGCAAGGTGGGCAGATTCGCCCCTGACAAAATGCTCTACCCGGACTACGACGCGCAACTCGAGCAGAGCATGGTAGGCGAGACAAAGGCCTACTTCCGCGAGGTCCTCACGAGCGGACTGACGCTGCGCGAATTCCTCCACTCCGACTGGAGCATGGTGGATGCGCGGCTCGCCGCGTTCTACGGAATCTCCGACGCGAGCGTGACCCGGGATGATTTCCAGCGAGTCGCTCTGCCAGCCGACAGTCAGCGCGGAGGACTTCTCACTCAGGCCTCCATCCTTTCCTTGACCTCGGACGGCACCCGTCATCGTCCCGTGCATCGCGGGGTCTGGTTGTCCGAAGCGATCTTCGGCAAGTCGCCGCCGCCGCCGCCCGCGAATGTTGACCCCATCGCACCGAATCCGGTGGACTCGCCCAAGGCCACCCTTCGGATGAAACTGGAGGCCCACATCAAGGATCCGAACTGCGCCTCATGCCACGCCAAGATCGACCCGCTTGGTCTAGCGTTTGAAAACTACGACGCTATTGGTCGCTGGCGCACCGAAGAAGTCGCCGACGGAACCGGGGCCAACCCCACCGTCAATCCCGCCGGCAAACTCCCCGACGGGCGCTCCTACGAAACCCCGGGGGAATTCAAAAAGCTGCTTCTGGGAGACATCGACACCTTCAACTACGCATTTACCGAAAAACTCGCCACCTACGGCCTTCGCCGCAGCATGTCCTTCGACGACCGCGATGAACTCGCCGCCATCGCCGCCGCTGGCAAAGCCAAAGACTACCGCCTACGGGAGATCGTGGAGGCTTTTGTGCTTTCGGAGTTGTTTCGGAAACGATGAATGAGTTGTTAGTTAACGAACTCACCAGTGAACTTTCCGAAATCAAGCGGATGCTGAATGCCTTCCTATCCACCCTCCGCTCCAAATCAAAACAATAAAAAGCTAACCGCTAACCGCTAACCGCTACCCACCATGAGCAACATCCAATCCCAACGCTGGCGCCTCAGCCGCCGCCAGATGCTGCGCGGTCTCGGAGCCTCCATCTCCCTGCCGCTGCTTGACTGCATGGCCGCGCTGCCCGCTCCGACAAAGCCGAAGCGAAGCGTCTTCCTCTACATCCCGAACGGGGTCAACACCCTGACCTGGCAGATCGAAAAGGCCGGAAAGGATTTCCAGTTCACCAAGACACTCGAGTCGCTCGAAAAGCACCGCGCCGAGGTCACACCCATCAGCGGCCTGCACCACCCCATGGTGCTGGGCAAACACCACAACTGCGACAAGGTCTGGCTGACCGGCGCGGACGTTCCCGGCGATGGGGGTGCGTTCCGCAATAGCGTCTCCGCCGACCAGCTCATGGCTGAGGTGCAGGGTGCCTCGACGCGTTACGCCTCGCTCGAAATGGCGATCGAGGGCCATTCGCTGGCGTGGTCGCGCGACGGCATCCAGATCCCCGCCGAGCGGAACACGCAGACGATTTTCAACATGCTCTTCGGGGTTGAGAAAGACAGCAAGGAAACAATACGCCGTCGCCTCAGCCGCCGCGGCAGCATCCTCGATCTCGTCGCCGAAGACGCGAAACGTGTCACCCAGAAGCTCGGCAGCGAGGACCGCACCAAGCTCGACGAATACCTCACGGCGGTGCGGCAGGTCGAGGAGCGCACCCGGCGCGCCGACGAATGGCTGAACATCCCGAAACCTGAACTCGCCAGCGCCGAAATCACCCACCTCAGCCGCAAGCTCGACATGACCGCCGTGACAGATTATCACCGCCTTTTCTACGATCTTATGGTCATGGCCCTGCGTACTGACTCCACCCGCGTCATCACCTGCATGATCTGCAGCGAGTCCAATGGTGGAGCCATCCCCGACATCGGCATCTCGCAGACCCGGCACGGCCTTTCCCATCACAATGGCGATCCCGAGCAACTTCGTCGGCTCACCCAGACTGACACCTTCCTCGTCGAGCAGTTCAGCTACTTCCTCGACCAACTCAAGACGCATCAGGAGGACGGCTCCAGCCTGCTCGATACCACTCAGGTGCTTTGGGGTAGCGGCATGGCCTACGGGCACAGCCACGGCAACGCGAACCTGCCGACCCTCCTCGCCGGCGGCCGTGCGCTCGGTTACCAGCATGGGCAGCACGTTGATTTCAACCTGCCCAAGATCGGCCAGTACACCGTCGCCGATACCATGAGCCACTACAAGATCTGCTCGCGTCCCGTCGATGGCGATGCGCGCTTGAGCAATCTGCTGCTCACGATGCTGCAGCGAGTCGATGTCGAGACGGAAAAGTTTCAGGACAGCGTGAAACCGGTCTCGGAAGTCATCGCGTGATTCCCCGCACTCCGCCACTCCGCCACTCCGCCACTCCGCCACTCCGCCACTCCACCACTCCACCACTCCACCACTCCACCACTCCACCACTCCACCACTCCACCACTCCGTGGCTTCGCCTCATGCGCCTGCTCTTCACCCTTTCCCTTCTCCTGGCTGGCTCCACCCTCCACGCCGAGATCCCGCCGAAATTCCGTACCGACGCGGACGGACGTTACTCGGCTGAGGAAGCCAAGAAGCTGGTAGGGAAGGAAAAAGACACCGTTCTGCAATGGTTTCAGCTCATCGACGGCGAGTTCCCGCCTGAGGGCTCGGCGCACGCGATCGCCGGCGAGTTGATCTGGATGGACCACCTTGAGCGACGCTTCCATCTCCGTGTTGATCGCGACGACACCCAGGATCGTGCCGTCTGGGATCTCGCGGTCGATGCCACGATGCTACCCTATGGCTCGATCTATAACCAGGGCGCTCCTGCCGCGATTCAGGACATCCCTCTCGGCACCCACCTCCATGGACTCTTCTACTGGAGAGCATCGAGTGACACTACGCCTCCTCCGCCGGGTCCGTTCAACCGGAAAACGCCGGATGTGGATTTTCGCCGTTGCTTCCGGATTGAGGATGATTTCTCGCACTACGCCAGGCAAGGTCAGCTTTGGAAAATCGACGCCGTTGACCTCGCCCTAAAGAAGCTCACCGCCACTCTGCACCACGAGGGCAAAGCCGTCGGCGAACCAAAGATCTTCGATCTCCTCAGCCACACCCGAGTCTTCCAGGGAAATGGATTCGGAACCCTCGATTCCCTGAAGAAGGACCAGACCGTTCTCTTCAACCTCACCTGGGTCACCCAATATGGTCCCGGACGCCTCACCGACATCTGGGTCGATGAACCTGCCCGCCAGCTCGCTACTGCCAATCAGATGGAGCGCCACCGCAACCACACACGCGAGCGCGGTCTCGCCGGTTGGGTTGGTGTCGTCGATGACGAAGCGGAAACCGTCACAATCACTTTCTTCGGCGGAGTGAACCCGAAGCTGTTTGATGAACTTTCCCTGACAAACGGAGAGCCCATGGGATGGCCGCTCTCCAAAGAAGCGGACGATCCCAACGCACCGAAAGGTACCATCGCCGTCGCCCTTGAAAACCTCATGACCTACGATCCGGTGAATGATCGCAAAGGCGGCAACATCCTCGCCATCGAGAAAGTCCCCGTCGAGCCCGGCAGCGGTGGCGTGCGGATCAAAGTGAAGTGCGACATGATGCTCGAAGGCTTCCGCCCCCGGCGCATCGTCCGTTTTTATCCCGCGACGTGGAAAGTCGAATCCCTTCCGCGCGAGGAGAAGTTTGAGGGTCGGGAATGAATTGACTTCATCGCCGCATCGTTTTTTCCGCACTTTCCTCTCTTTTTATCTCTCAGGAAATCTCTTCTCCAACGTTCCCGATTCCTCGTCGTTTCGTTCTCCCTCCTCTCCGCATCCGCGTGCTATTCCACGCCCGCGCCCGACCTCTCCGGAGTCACCAACCGCGCTGATCTTGACGCAGTCATTGCCGCGACTGCCGATACCGCGTTGAAGGAGGCTCTCAGTGAAAACGCCGCCGCCATCCTCGCTGCTGCCGCGCTGCACCCGCATGTCGAGGCCGTGATCCGTACTATCAAACTCTCTCCGGGCAAGGTGGAAATGATCAACACGACTCCTGATTCCCTGAAAAAAGCAAGCGGTGGCGAGATCGAGTTCTTCAATACGCTCAAGCTCGTTGACCTCGCCATGCCGAAGGCCGGACCGCACGACCACCGCAAGGTTGATCCCTACGACACGGCCTTTTTTGCGCATCTTGGACACATCATCTCGCTGCAATCGCTCAACATCATCGCGACCAAACGCAGTGATGACTGGATCGCGCCGATCGGCAAACTCACCAACCTCAAAACACTGCGCTTCACCAACAACGGCAAGCTGAGCGACGCCGGACTCGGACAACTCGCCGTACTGAAGAACCTTGAGTCCTTTTCCTTCGTCGGCACCGGGATGAAGGGTCACGCGTATGCCGGGTTTGATGGCTTCACCCGTCTCATCAAAGTCAGCCATCGCGGCAGCAGCATCGACGATGAGGGGCTGAAACAACTCTGCGACCACCTCCCCAATCTTGAGAGCATCAGCCTCGCCCACGACAGGTTCACCGACACCGGCGCTCCGCATCTCGCGAAACTGACGAAACTCAAAGGCCTTGAGATCGCTAGCAAAGACGCGACCCTGAACCCCCTCCTTCCCCGGCCCAAGGGTGACAAGGATGCGGAAGGGATGAAAAAGCAAATTCCTAGCAATAACGTCTTTGTCATCACCCCGATCTGCCCGCACTCACTCGCGAACCGGCCCCTCGTCGTCGAGGCGACGAACCGCATCATCTTCGAATCCCCGAAGCAGCGCGACGATCTCTCCCTGCTCGTCGACGGACGGCTCGTCGCCGTCCTGTCCGATGCCGCGCGCGTCCATCTCCGTCGCGCCGCCTTCAGCCTCACCCTCGTCTCAATGACCGATCAGGACTTCTACGACGTCCTTCATCAGAAAATGGGCTGGACCGGGACTTCGATAGGCGGGGAGGGGTGAGGATTGCTAGAAATTCCCTTTTCAAGCCCTTCCGCATTCTTGCCGCCAGCCGCGCCGGGAGCCGGGACGGCGTTGGGCGGCTTGCGGGGTGAACTCGCGGATTCATCCATGGAAAGGACATCCTGCGGGTGAACCTCGCCCGCTATCCTCCCCCGCGTCGCTCTGGGAGACAAACGCGGGGCCCTCTTTGGGCGATTCGTAGTAATGGTGAAACACTTCCATAGTCGATCCGGAAAGGGGCGGAACCAGCCATGACCAGTCGCCGGAAACGGATCGTCCCACGGCTTCCTCTTTCCGGACAAACTGCATGAACTGTTCGGAAGCGGTGTGGTGGTCTACCATGGTGACTCCCGCTTCCCGGTATGAGTGGAGGACGGCGGTGTTTACCTCGATGAGAGCCCGGTCTTTCCAGAGTTGCCTGCGGTCTGTGCAATTTAGGCCCATGCGGTCTGCGATCTTCGGAAGGATGTTGTAGCGGCCCGTATCGCAGAGATTCCTGCAAGCGACTTCGGTTCCGAGATAGAATCCGCTGAAAGGAGCCGCAGAGAAGTGGTGGTTCATTCCCACGAGTGCCATGTCAGAAATAACGGGTAATGCATGCCAACGCAGGCCTAGGTCGGCAAACCACGAAAAGTCAGGATGGGTGAGTGGCACCTCGAGCACTGCCTCATCGGGCAACTCATACCACCGGGCGGAATATCCCGGCACTTCGATGATGATCGGGAGTCGGTCGAACGCGGTCGGTGTCGTAGGAGGGGACCAACCAAGTGTGACGGCTCGCTGCGTAAAATCAAGCTGGGCGGGATCTCCCAGGATGGAACCGTCGGCGGCCCGATATCCCGCGTAACGAATCAGTTGACGGTTCCAAATGCGGAAGCCGCGTTCATTGCTCGCGGACTCCCGAAAAACCGTGATCAGTGGACGTATCTTACCTCCGTTGGTGGAGCGGTGGAGATGGGCAAGACAGGCTTCGAACACGTCGTCGGGGGTGGAGCAGTCGCGTGCGTCAGCGAGTTCAAGTGAGGGCCAGAAAAGCCGGCCGAGGCAGCGCGGCGCGTTTCGCCAAGCCTCGCGAGCCATCTCCGTGAGAGCGGCTGCGGATGGGGAATGGGTTGCGATGTCGCAGGAGGGAGGAGTGAACTGCATCAGGATGGTAACTATTCAGCACCCTGAATCGACAAGAAACCTAAAAATTTCATTTGTACTATGGTAATTATAGATTTAGCTCTTCGCTGTGGGGCAAAATCATCCAGGCGAAGCGCAACTCATTGAGCTGGCCAAAGCCGATCCAGAAGTCATCGGCAAGCTGGCCTTTGCGCTTTCCTTCGGCTCGCTTGTTTGCAGGGGAGGCTCGAGAAGGCCAGGCGAGTCATCGGCGAGCAGACCCGTCGGAGCATCCGAAACCGCTACAGCGAGATCGTGTTGGCGGGCCTGGCGATTAACCCCGAGCCTCCGCCGGCACCCAAGCGACGGGGACCGGTCAA
>Ga0209390_10008118_pt1 | contig 13127 bp, 12 predicted proteins | sample BON01_FD_187212 | JGI IMG/M metagenome (GOLD analysis project Ga0209390, IMG submission 187212) | Freshwater microbial communities from Lake Bonney liftoff mats and glacier meltwater in Antarctica - BON-01 (SPAdes) (version 2) | ecosystem: Environmental > Aquatic > Freshwater > Ice > Glacier... | reverse complement strand
AGGAGGAGGAGGAGGAGGAGGAGGGGGAGGAGGAGGATAGGTTGTTTCTGACCCCCGGAGAGGAAGTAGGAGGGGCGCTTCCGATGGAGACAGAGGAGGAGGAGGGGAGGAGGAAGGGAGGTCGCTTGCAGCAGCAGCAGCAGCAGCAGCAGTTGGTAAGGTGGTTGGTGGGTAAGGTGGTGATGCTTGAAAAGCAAGTGAAAGAGCTTTCTGGAGGGAAGCAGAAGACGACGAAAAAGAAGAGCGAGGAGGAGGGAGGGAGGGAGGGCGGGGAGGAGGGAGTGAGGGAGGGAGGGGTGGAGGGACGATTGGAGGCTTTGGAGGAGTCGGTGAGGGATAAGGAGGAGAAGGACAAGGAACGGGATTTTACCGTGTCCGATTTGAATGATGATGTGGTGGACTGTGAGGAGAGGCTGGCTGTGTATGACGGGGCGTTTAAGTGGTTGATTCAGGATGGGAAATCCTATCAGGAGCAGCAGCAGCAGCAGCAGCAGCAGCAGCAGGGAAAGGGAGGAGGAGGGGGAGGGGAGAAGCATCGACGGTGATTTGGTTGAGGAGGGATGGAGGGAAGGAAGGGGCTTTTGCACTCTTGGAAGTGAGGAGGAAGGAGGGAAGAAGGGAGGGAGGGAGGGAGGGAGGGTGAGGGTGGTGGTGAACAGGTACGTAGATGGAGGGGAGGAAGCAAAACAAAAAGGGTACAAAGACAAGACACGCCTAACACAAGGCAACAGCAGCAACAGCAGCAACACAGCACAGACAAGAAAAGAGTACATAGGACACACATGTACATACAACAACAACAACAATCAACCAAAGAAGAACGAAAAGACTGAAGGAAGCGGCGTGCTTGTTTGCTTTTGTGGCCTTGGGAAAACTAACCTCCCCGCTTTTTGCTTGCTCTTGTGTTGCTTGTGCGTCGTTGGAATTTGCATGGTTCTAAAGCAAGCAGCAGAATTACAACCCAGACAAAGAGAGGCACAGAAGAGATACACTACTGTGGGCTAATGGCTTGTGCGTGCCTTGTTTTGGGGGGCAAAAAGGAATTAACCTCCCGCCGATTTGCTCGTGTTCGTCGTTGGGGATCATCATATGCAACGTGCCGTCTCGTTTGCCAAGGCCCCTCACACTTCTCAGCACCCACCACCATCCACGCACGCTTACCCACCATCTCACCCTTTCACACAATCACACTGCGACAGGGCAGCTTCTAAACTCAAGCCTTCCAAGCAACAACAACCTCCCCACTCCCCCCGCGCCGCCCTCGCCTCGCCCTCCCTCCATCCATCCAAGCAAACAAGCAGATACTCCTCCTCCTCCAGCCCACCACTCCACCACCACCACACCAAAAACACCATGTCTATCATCAAACAAGGCGAGGACATGAGCCTCAACGAACGAGCCTTCATCCTCACCGCCCTAAAAGACGCGGACTACCGAGCCGACGGCCGCACGCCCCGCGACACCCGCCCCCTCCGAGTCACCTACGCCCGTGCCGAAGGCCAAGCCAGCGCCGAGATCCAGCTAGGCAAGACGAGAGTCCTTACTGTAGTGACGAGTGAATTGACCCCTCCTTATCCTGATAGACCGACGGAGGGGTTTTTGAACTTAAATGTTGAGTATTCGCCTATGGCTAGTTTAGGGATTGATACTGCGAGAAATAATCCTACCCTGGTGGAAGTCGATCGTGTTATAGAGAGATGCCTGAGACAAAGCAGGGCGTTGGACACGGAGGCCTTGTGTGTGATTGCTGGGCATAAAGTGTGGAGTTTGCGGTGTGATGTGAGGATATTAGATAATTGTGGGAATGTAGTCGATGCGGCCTGTCTAGCCACTGTGGCCGCTCTCCTCCACTTCCGCCTCCCTGAAGTCACCGTCTTGACCGGCGACACCAATAGCAGCAGTAATAAACCAGGAGAGGGTGCCAGTGTGATTGTCCATCATTCCTTCGAGAAGGAGCCTTCGGCCTTACCTATCCACCATGTCCCTATCTGTGTGACCTTCGGTCTGTTTTCCGAGTCCCCCGTCTTGGCAGCAGTGGACCCTACTCATAGAGAAGAAGCAGTCATGGGTGGTCGCCTCACGTATTCCATAAACGTACATAAAGAACTATGTGCCTTGCAGAAAATTGGTGGGTTGCCATTAGCGCCTGCTAGCCTTGTTGAATGGGCGGAGTTGGCTACGGTGAAGGTGAGTGAGTGGCACGCTTTGCTCCAGACTTCTCTGAAAGCGGCGGATAAACAGGCGAAGGAGGAGAGGTTGAAGTGCGTGAGAGGAACTGCTTCCGTGGACGTTTTACCTGTAGTAGCAGCAGCAGCAGCAGGAGGAGGGGAGGGAGGAGGGGAGGGAGGACCGATGCCTGTGGGGATTGATCATCTGGATTTTGCGGAGTTGCACGTGCCTATAAAGGTGAGGGAGGGCTCGGAGAAGCCCCCTGTGACTTTGGAGGAAGAAGCACGAAGTTTGAATTTGTTGGAGCAGGCGGCGAGGGAGGCGGAGAGGTATAGGGAGGAGCAGGAGGAGGAGAAGGCTGCAGCAGTAGTAGCAGCAGTAGCAGCAGCAGCAGTGGCGGTGGTGGGGGGGGGTCGTAGTGGGATGGAGGTGGAGGAGGAGGAGGAGGAGGGAGAGGGAGGGGTGGATGGTGGGAAAAAGAAGGGAGGAGGTAAGTCTCCTAGTCCCACAGGCAAGACCAAGCGGGGTGGGGACCGAGGAGGAGCTGTAGCAGCAGCAGCAGCAGCAGCAGCAGCAGCAGAGAAGAAGAAGAGGGAGAAGAAGCAGGGGAAGAAGAAGGAGGAGGATAGTGAAGATGACAGCGAAGAGGAGGAGGAAGAGGTTGCTGTTGTGATGATGTCTGAATTTGCGGAGGGAGACGAGACCGCAGCGAGCAAGGGAGCAGGAGGAGCAGCAGCAGCAGCGACTAAAGGCAGTGGGTCCTTGGCTAGTCGACGGGCCAAGGTGACGCTTGAAGGCGTGGATAATGGTGATGAAGAGGACGGGGAAGGGAGCGATTTACGGGCGGCTGTCAAGAAGCCCCGCGTGAGTAGTAGTGGTGGTGGGAAGGCCGGCGCTGGGAGCGGTGGTGGTGGTGGTGGAAGCAGCAAAGCAAAGGGTAAACGAGGAGGGGAAAAGTAGAGCGGATATTTTGTAAAGTACTAAAGTAAAGAAACGTTAAGAGAAATTGAAAGTGCTTTCTAGTCTTTCGCCCGTTCCTATTTCTTGTGGCTCTTGAGCTCGTTCAATGTCAAATCGAAGAACCATGTCAGAACGCAAACATCAACTGCATCGCGCGTCATGAGCGTTTGCTTGCCTCCTCATCAAAGCGCCTGATCACGGACCAAGCCACTATTACTCAATAACACATCGTTTAACGTGCCATAAAGGCATTCATCCTCTCATACACCCTCTCAATGCCACGCAGGCACCGCAGGTGGACTTAGTCTTGTTGACATCAAGCAGCCACCTCGCCTTCTTTCTCTGTCCCGGGGCCGACATGCGCGTGAGCTGGCGAACGTGGGAGATGCTCTCGTCGCGGTCACAAGCACACACGCTCTGCCTGCACAAGGACACGACCATGCCCACACACAGCAGGAGGACAAGATGAAGACGATGGCAATTCCCAACATTATTGCCTGCCGGGTCTGGGTTTTCATTTGCTGTGAGCAAAGACTTATGTCCTGCCTGCTTTCTTTCAGAAGCGAAAAGCACACACACGCACGCGTCCCATACACAGGCCTGCACCCCCTCTCCACCTCTCTCACGCCACCCCACTCCTCACACACGGCACACAGGCATTAGAAACATGGCAATCGGGGCGTTTTTGCGGCGCCGACGGCCGCCACCAACACCAAGCACTAGCAGTAGTACCTGCAGCAGCACGTCGATTACGCCGCCTCCCATCTCTTCGGCACGCAGCAGCAGCAGCAGCAGCCGCAGCAGCAGCAGCAGCAGCAGCCATGGCAGCGGGTCTGCAGCACAGCAGCAGTATGAGGAAGAGGAGGATGTGAAGACCGTGTTGGCAGGCAGGCCAAAGGAGGTGGACGTGCTTTCAAAAGCCCCAGCAGCAGCAGCAGCAGCAGCAGCAGCAGCAGCAGCAGCAGCAGGTGGGGAGGGCAGAACAGGAGGAGTCGTCCAACCACCCTCGTCGGCAGCAGCAGCAGCGGCAGCAGCAGCAGCAGCAGCAGCAGCAGCAGCAGCAGCAGCAGCAGCGGAGGAGGAAGCGTTGGTGGCGCGGTTAAGGGGGCTGGCGTTGGGCACGGACCGGTGGACTGCTCTCTTGGCAGCATTGTGGGCTCTGTTATTTTTAGCGTTAGTGGTGAATAAACAGGAGTTATGGGTAGTACTGGCGGGGCTGGTCGCTTATGCCTGTTTCTGCTTCATGCTGGACGTGGTGGCCATCCCTCCTTATTGGGATGGCCCGCTCAAGGCGAATCAAACAGCTCGTTTATCCAATGGACTCGTCTGTATTGCCCACTCTCTCGCCATGGGCCTCGCAGCCCTCCTCGGCGCTTCAGCCATCCTCAAGCTCACAATGACCTGCGGCTTCCTCCTCTTCGACCTCTGGGACAAAACCTGGAAACGCCTCTACACCTCCCCCCCCTATAGATACACGCGTGGAATCCCCTATGCAATGCAAGGAGCGACCACCCTCGTGCTCTCCATCACGGCCATCTGTAAAACCGTCCCGCTCAACGCCGACCTCCTCGTCGTCCTCCCCGCCATCCATCTATTATCAGAATCCATTCATGACTTAATCGGTCTCTTCGCCCTAAAAGGCTCCGGTATATTAACAACAGCCAAAATAACCGAGATCGTCCTCCTCTTCCCCACCCGGCTCCTGCCCCACGCCGCCCTCCTCGCCTCCCACCTCCTGACCATCTACTCATCCACCCCTTCCTCCCTCCATCCCTCTCTTTCTCCCTCCGGAGGGATGTTGGCTACCTGGTGGGCTACTAGGGTAATGACCACCCTGCTGCTGATGCTGAACGCGTCGAACGTTGCTTCCCTTTTCTGGCCTGCTTTCCTCCGTGCGCGCATCCTGGCGCACCACCACCACCAACAGCAGCAGCAGCAGCAGCAACAACAGGCACAGTCGCAAAAACCACTCTCCTCGTCCACTTCTACCTCGTCCTCGCCGTCCCTCCCTCCCTCCCTCCTCTGGTACGTCCATGGCAGGGCATATAATCTGCAGGCCTTTCTTCCCTTGCACCCAGGAGGGGCTCACGCTCTCTCTTTAGGACAAGGGAGGGATTGCACGGCTTTATTTGAGAGTTATCATCCGTTCACCAACAAACACAAATTGGTGTTGGGGAAATATAGAGTGGAAGTAGGAGAGGAGGTATTAGATGAGTATTGCGTAGGGAGGAAGGAGGGGAGGGAGGGAGGGAAGGAGGGAAGGAAGGAGGGAGGGGCCCATGCCCTCTCTGCAGGAGGGAAGAAGGACGAGGTGGGGAGGGAGGAGGAGGAGGAGGAGGATGTGTTTTACACCGTTTTAAAGGAAAGGGTCAAGGTCGTGATGCAAGGGGTGGACGTGGTCGCGTCGTGGAAACGCCGTTCGTACTACTGCCTAATCCTCTCCACTGTCCTCCTGTCCTACCAGGGGTTCCTCGCTGGTTCCATCCCAGCCCTCCTCCTCTTCTCCCTATCCTCCTGGCTTCTGGGGGCTATGGGCCACGATGGCTCGCATTTTGCCTGCTCGCACTTGCCGTGGGTGAATCGCTTGTGTGGTCTAGGGATTAGTCTGATCGCTTCTCCTTTCCTCTGGTACCACCAGCATACCTTTGCCCATCATTCTTTCACCAACGATTTTGAACATGACCCTGATTTGCATCACTTTGTCTTGACTCGCCCGCATGGGAAGCAGGCCAAAATTGAGAATTTGCATTTTTTGCAGCGTTTTCGTCTGTATGTGCTGTTACAGTACTCTCTTGTGGCGTTCGGGGAATGTGTGTGGATTCCCTTGAAATTGGTTTGTTTTCGAACATTACATGGTGTGATGTCTTTTCCGAACCTGGGCTGGAAGGGGGTAGGGAGGGCGATGACTCATTTTTTGCTGTATGTGTTTTGGGTGTTGTGGGTGCCGGGGAAGGCGTTGGGGAGGGAGGGAGGGAGGAAGTGGTGGGTTTTCCCGGTGGTGTATGTCTCGATTTGTGGGGTGTTGTTTGGAATTTTCTCGCAGATTAATCATTTGAATGAGGGGAGTATTGCAAGTGCTCGAGGAGGGGGAGGGGGAGGTGGAGGAGGGGAGGGAGGGAGGGAGGGAGGGAAGGAGGGGGAGAAGAAGGAGATTCGGTCTGTTTCGGAAAGGAGGGAGGGAGGTCGGTCGTGGGCGAAGGAGCAGGTGGAGACGAGCAGTAATTTCGCGACGCATTCGTGGGTGTGGTTTGTGTTGTCGAATGGGTTGAATTTTCAAATTGAGCATCATTTGTTCCCGGGGATTAATCATGAGCACTTGTGGAGGGTGCAGCCGGTGGTGAAAGAGGCTTGTAGGGAGTTCGGGGTTAATTACAAAAGCTATAACAGTATGCGGGAGATTGCTTGGGAGACGGCGCAGTACTACAAGTCATTAGCTTAAGCCTGCCCTGCTACCCTCCCTCCCTCCCTTCCTTTCAGCCGGTGGTGAAGGAGACGTGTAGGGAGTTTGGTGTGAACTAAAAGAGCTATGGGAGTATGCGGGAGATTGCTTGGGAGACGGCGCAGTACTACAAGTCATTAGCTTAAGGTGAGGTCGGTCGTCCCTCCCTCCCTCCCTCCCTCCCTCCCCCTTTCCCTGGCGTGCGTGAGTAAGAGAGTTAAGTGTTTGTGTTTGTGTGTGTGTGTGTGTGTGTGTTTGACTGGAAGTGGAAGAAAGAAAGGTAGTATTATCGCGCGCGTTTATTTCTTGATGATAAATATGCGTGTCTTGTGTGTGTGTGTGTGTTGTTCAAAAAGGGTGAGACTGAAATACAAAAGTAGAAGAAGAAGAAAGATTACAATACACTACAATTAGAAGGAAGGAAGAGGAGAAAAAGGAGAAGTTTAGAGAGCGAGCGAAAGAAAAAGAGCTGGACAAAAGGCAGGCAGCAAACACAACAATAACAACAACAACAACAACAACGACAAAAACAAAATGAAAGGAGGAGGGTTAATGGATGGATCTCTGTGTCTTCCTCCTTCCCCTACTTCTACTACTACTATAAAGAGAAGAGAGAGATTGTGTGTGTGTGTGTGAGCCTTGAAATGATGGCTTTTTTGATACCAAAATAATAAATATATCGCAAGAGAACAAAGACGAAGAAGAAGAAGTAGAGAGAGATTAGAGAGTAGAGAGAGCTAAAGGGGCATTGGGGCTCCCGCAGCCAAAAGCAGTGTAGAAGGGAAACCGACATGGCACGCAAGAGCGGCGAGGACGACAGACGACAGGGAAGAGAAGAACATAAGGAAAAGAAAAAGAAAAAAGGAAGATAAATACCATTATGACTATGCATGCAAGCAGTTCAAAAAGGGTCGCTTTCTCTCTGTTCCTGTCTCATTAACAGCGTCGGGGACATGGAGTTAGAGGCATACAAAGGGAGAGGTGGGCCATACCCTCCCGGTCGTCCCAACACATGCCCCCTCGCTCACGTAGTCACCTCCTGTGCCCCCCCGAGACATACCCACATGACGATCAAACTCCGTCCTTCTTCTCCTTTCTTCTTTTTATCTGTTTGTTTTACTTCTTTCTTTCTTTCTTGTGTGTGTTTGCTTGCTTTGTCTTTCTGTCTTTTGTTTTGTTCTAGGACGACAGACGGGCTTGGACCTGTCGCTGTGCTTGTGTTGTGTGTGGCTCTCGCAAGCCCGCCGCCCATTGCCTCAGCTGCTGCGTCCTACTAGTGTATGCCCTTGTCCTCCTGGCAATGCCTCTCCCGTCCTTTTCCCAGCCAGAGCAGGACAAGCCACACAAAAGCAAACCTATTCCGTGTCCTGGCCCATTGGATGACGACCTTGGCCAGTCAAACGTGCAAACGTGCTGACCAAGGCAACCGCAGGAAGCAACCTCAACATTCCTTCCTTCTCTACTTTTGCTTGCCGCACACACAGCTCTTACTCAACCCCGTACCCACACCGCACGCACGGACAACTCGTTTGCCTCGGGACAGACACGAAGCCATGGCTGGGACAAGCCTCACGGACCTCTGTTTTTGCGGTAAGTAGTCTCGGAGGCAGGGATTGAAGTTAGCATGGCAGCCGCAGGAAAAAAACACCACCACAGCAGCACTAGCACTGCTGCATCCGTGGTGTGGGTGTGCGTGGTGGGGCCTGGTGTTAGTGGGGGTCGCATGCAAGGGGTGGAAAGGACGTAGGGGTGATCCCGTGGGTCTGGGCACAGGGCGTGTGGTGCCTTGGGGTGGGTAGAGCAGGACAAGGGAGTGTGGTGTGCGGTGGTGGGGGTGGGGCTGCTGGACTGCGGCGGCGGTCAAGACCCACGCACATACAGAAACTAACCCACGCATCTCCGTGGCCTGTATTAGACCTTACTTATTAAGGTTTGGGTTCTCCCTTGTCCTGGCCCGCCACTGGTCTTTTCTTCTGTCTCGAGAGCAGTCGTCATTTACACACGACCACACCACACTCACCCTCCTCTACCACTACCCACCAACCCCAACAACCACAAACAAAAGGCCCCAAGATCCTCCTCCCCTTCCTCGGGGGGGCAGTAGCAGCCCTGGCGGCTGTCTATGCGGACTGGGCTCTGTACAACCGTCGGGCCGATGGGAGCAAGGACGGGAAGAAGGCAGCAGGGTTTAGCCTCGATGCCCTGCCGAGCGAGCTGAAGCTCCTGATTTGTGCGGGGGGGATTTATGCGTCTTATTTGACGTTTGGGGTGTTGCAGGAGCAGATTTTCAAGTATCGGGGTCCGGAGGGTGAGCGGTTTACGGCGACGCTTTTTTTGCTGTGGGTCCAGTGTTTGGTGAATGCCTTGTTTGCCCTTTGCTTTATGTTGGGCGGGTCGAGGAGCACGCAGAAGATCCCCTTGTTTAATTTCGGGTTGACGGGCACGAGTTATATTTTGGCGATGCTCTTTTCGAATGAAGCGTTGAAGTATGTGTCGTACCCGACGCAGGCTTTGGGGAAGAGCTGTAAGATGGTGCCGGTCATGCTGTTTGGGGTGCTGATTCGCGGAAAGAAGTATCGGCCGGTGGAGTATTTTTGTGTGTTTTTGGTGACGTTGGGGATTACGTTGTTCCAGGTGTTTGGCGGGAAGAAGAAGGCCGCGGTTGGGCATGGGGGAAAGGAGGAGGGCGGGGACTCGATTTATGGAGTGCTGCTGCTGTTGCTGTCGCTGGTGATGGACGGGGTGACGGGCGCGGTTCAGGATAAGCTCAAGACGCTGTGCAAGCCCACGGTGCACGAGTTCATGTTCTACACCAACATGGCGGGCGTGCTGGGCTGCTCGGTCCTGGTCATGTTCACGGGGCAGTTCTCCGAGGGCGTCTCGTTTTGCCTGGAGCACCCGGCGCTCTTCACCACCATGTGCTGGTTCTCCCTCACCTCGGCCTTGGGCCAGAACTTCATCTTTTTGACCATCAAGTACTTTGATGCCTTGGTCCTGACCACGGTGACGACGACCAGGAAGTTCTTTACCATTTTGGTCTCTGTCGTCATGTATGGACACTCGTTGAACAACAAGCAGTGGTTGGCGGTGTTGCTGGTCTTCTTTGGGTTAAGTGGGGAGGTCTATGACAAGTACGAGAAGAAGAAGACGCAGCGCGCCAAGGCCGTGGCGGGGGAGGGGAAGAAGGAGTAGAGTGGGAGATTAGAAAGCCACATGCGTGTCATGTGTGTGCTTGTTTTTCACTCTTCCTTTGGAGATCCGACGCTGCGTTTATCGTTCATTTATTCATTCACACACACACACACCCGCGCGTCATTTTTCACGAGAACGAGGGCCTTCACGATTTTGCTCGTTTTGTCATGCATGCAATTGAGAAAGTCAGTCGTTAATTTTGATCATTTTTCAGAGAGAGAGCGGAAGGCGGAGGCGGAGGGTGGAGAAGGAAGAAAGAGAGGGAGGTCGAAGAGAAGGACAAAGTGTAAGGGAAAAGAGAAAAAGATAGGAAAGGGATGGTTGTGTTTGGTCCTTATCTTTCATCTTGATATATATAGTGGGATTTCGTTTTCATTAAAAAAGATGAAAGAAGCCAAAGCACAATCAGCAGCAAGCAAATGAAAAGAAGAATATAAAATGCAGGCGCACCCCCTAAAAAGCAAGTGTGGTATTTCTCTCGTCCGCTTCTGAAATAAAATGTGTGTTCTACTTTTTTGTGTGTGGTGCGCTTCTACTTTGCTATTTGTTTTTAATGATTTGATAGATGAGAGGGAGCAACGTGAAAAGCGAGAGCAGGAGAGGCGAAAAAAAGCCAGGAGGTTTGAACATGTAAGCGGTCAATGCTCTTCAAACGCGGGGCAAAGACAACGAAATGCAGCGTTTGAGAGATGACAAAAAAGGAAAAAGAAGGAACAAGGAAATAAATCAACTACTCACAACAAAGTTTGCTCTGTGCTTTTTGGTTGCCCTCCTGGCGTCTCTTTGGGACTTTCAAGAAAGGGGGGGGTATGGATGCGGATCGCTCCCAAAAACAACGTCAATCCGACGGCCACCATTTCCTGTGTGTACCTAGTCCATGTGCTCAACCATGTGCTGTTTGTCATCTTGGCGGTGTGAGTGGGTTTGCGTTGAGACCTTAGACCAGTAAAAACAAGAAGCCGTCTTTCGAACAACCTCCTCTCCCTTTGACCGTTAGGACGTCGTGTTCGCCCGTTGGCCCCCTCCCGGGCGAGCCACTGTTTCAGCTCGAAATACTATCATCTCGCTTCCTTAAAACGCTCGCTGTGCCTGTGCCTGTTGTCGATGCACTGCCTAGACACAAACAAACAAGCGCGCCCTTTGGCGTGCCTGTTTACACCCTAGCCCCTTGTCAAGTGTGCGTGCGCTTGCCGCCGCCCAGGGGTCGGCGGGGCTGCCTGCGCTTGCTCCACACTCCCTGCCTTGCCACCGCGCTCCTCACCGTCGCCCTTTGGCGATGTTTTGTGCACCACGCGCGGGCAGGCAGGCCACCATCCCCCTGCACGCGTGCGGGCCACGGCCCGCCCATGGCTGCATAGCCGCTGCAAGGGCCGACGAGGCGCGTGGGTGGGTGTGTTTACTGTGTGTGCTTCCGGCTTGTGGTGCGGACGCCCCCTATCACGCGTGTGGCTCGACTGCCCGATGTCTGCGTGCTCGTGCCCCTTCTCCTTTGCCCTTCTCACCGCCCAGCAGAGCAACAGACTCTGTGCTCTTTCATCAGGGATGAGGCCAAGGCTCGGGCAGATCCGAGAGCAGGTCAAGAGCAGCCTGCCGTCCCGTTCAGACCCAAGACGGAAATTCGAGCCACTTTCTCATCCTTCCTTTACCCTACACAAAATATTCCTCCACACAGCAATCAAACAAACAACCAAAGCAACCAAGCAACCGGCGAGTGGTGCAATAGGTCGGAGACAGGCATGTCCGGCAATGAGCTGAGGAAGAGCTTGCGAGCAGAGGGGGAAAAGTGGAAGGGGAAGAAGCCGAAGGGGAAGAAACCGCACGGGAAGAAATAGGGTGGACAAAAATAACATAGAATCACAATTATGAGGAGTCGGGCGACAGCAGGAGGAGTAGGAAGCATGGGCACAAAGAGAGAGATGTGACAATTTGCTGTCATTCGTGCGTCCTATAGGAAACTTGACGACCAAAAAAGATAACCAACATTGCCATGCAGAGAAGGGAGTTGAGTAGGAACAAAAAAAGCCATAGAAATCAGGATAGAATGGACAGATTGTAAGATCAAAGGTTAAGAATGAAAAGAAGAGATAAGCAGTCCCGAAAACACAAAGACAGTCACCTACACATACTTCCACCGATGAACGACGATACAAAAGAAGCAAATTATGATCGACAACAAACCAAATAAGAATCCTACACTCTTGGTGCAGCAGGTTTGCTTTTAATTTTGCTATTCTCATCGAGATTGTAGTTGTGCTGAGGGAGGCTTGTTGGTTGATTTGATGGGTCCATTGTTATCCCCGTCACATCACGCCGCTCGAGTATGCAAAGCGGGTTGCCAAGGCAAATGTAGGAAGAAGAAGAGACGAGGACGCTGGAATAAGAGTGAGACCTACACGACGACAACTCTTAGGTGTCGTTTCCCAGTATTCCTTTCTTGCTTTTGTCGCCGCGGTTCCTGTTGTCCTTCGGGAGCGCGAGGACGACAGTCATCATGTAATCTGACGTGCTTGTAGGAGACAACAAGACTATCACAAGCGCCGAGCACGTTGTGATTTGTCGATGCCGATCGCATGCTTGTCCAGACACCACAGTCGGCTTTGAGACAGGAAAAGCCTGTCTTTGCTCGCGCCCAAGCCACGAAGCAAAGGGATAGCAGTGGATCAACACGTGCTCGCCATCATTCCATACTTGTGTCGGGCCGCCCAATACGCCGGCCCAAAAGGCACACTTGGTCTTCTTTTAGCCGGAGCTGGAAAGGGAGAGACGAAAAAAGCACGCACTGCGCAGCAAAACGCATAGGAACGTAGGGAGGGTGTTCAGAGCAAACCGCACGCTAGTTACTGTGCGACAGCGGAAATAAAACGCCACGCCCTGGCAAGAAAGATCAATAGCAGGACATGTATGTAAAAGAGCGATTGAGTGCGAAAAATAACATTTTTTAATAGAATGAAAAGACAGACAAAAGCTTTAGGCAAGCGGGTGGGGTGAGAGGTTGTGACTGGGTAGAGCTGAGCACACCAAATGCTTATTACACGAGCTTGGTGTGGTGAAAGAAAAGAACCGCGTCAAGGACAGCACGGAATTTTGGCACCGCTATCGAAGTACCCTGGCAATTGATTCACGCGTGCAGGGGGATGGTGGTCTGCCTGCCCGCGCGTGGTGCACAAAACATCGCCAAAGGGCGACGGTGAGGAGCGCGGTGGCAAGGCAGGGAGTGTGGAGCAAGCGCAGGCAGCCCCACCGACCCCTGGGCGGCGGCAAGCGCACGCACACTTGACAAGGGGCTAGGGTGTAAACAGGCACGCCAAAGGGCGCGCTTGTTTGTTTGTGTCTAGGCAGTGCATCGACAACAGGCACAGGCACAGCG
>Ga0209390_10008117_pt1 | contig 13128 bp, 11 predicted proteins | sample BON01_FD_187212 | JGI IMG/M metagenome (GOLD analysis project Ga0209390, IMG submission 187212) | Freshwater microbial communities from Lake Bonney liftoff mats and glacier meltwater in Antarctica - BON-01 (SPAdes) (version 2) | ecosystem: Environmental > Aquatic > Freshwater > Ice > Glacier... | reverse complement strand
CACCACCTCCTGCTCCATCGCCTTTTTCGCCCCCTCCTTCCTCCCTCCCTCCCTCCCCACCTCCTCCTCCACCCCCTGCTCCCGTCTCAACCGTGCATACCTCTCCAGAAACCCCAAACATTTCACCAAACACCCGTGCCGATCCACCAACTTCCGATGACTCAACACGCGCATCAACAACGCCCCCGCCGCCAGAGTAATCGAAGGCTCCGTCGGTGCCAACCTATAAGCCCCCAAGAACTTATCGAGCGCCATCTGGTAGTTCCGGGAGATCGCAAAGGCATTGCCCGAGAGCAAGGCGAGGGGGAGGGAGTGCGGGGTTTTGTGGGCCATCCTGCGAATGACGGCACGGTTGGCGTCGGCTCGGGAAGCCTTGCGGACGAGCCGGTTTAATGCATTGCCGCGCTCGAGGGAGGTGGGGTGGGAGGAGAGAGACACAATGGAGGATTTGATTGCGGAAAAATAGTCGTCTTCATTCACGGCGTGGAGGAGGGTGTATTCGTGGAGTTCTCGCGCGTGATCTTCGGTTAGGAGATGTTTTCGCTGGACGAGGGTACGGGCTAAGGAGCCGGCTTCTTTAATCATTCCATGGGTGTCAATACAGGCACGAATCAAAGAGCGGGCAGCGAGGAAGACTTTGGGTTCCCCTAGGAGGGAGACGATTTCCGTGCGGGCGAAGTGGAGGTGGAGGTGCGTTTGGAGGGCGAGTTGGAAGGGGGTTGGGTCCCAGGTACGGGGGAGGAGGGGGGGGATTTCCATTTGATGGGGGTGTTTGGGGTGGAGGGAGGTGGTGGTGGTAGTGTTACTAGCGGTGGTGATGGTGGGCTCCTCTTCTTGCTTCTCTTCTTGTCCAGGGGGCGGAGCGGTAGAAGCAGCAGTAGCAGCACCAGCAGCGGTACGCTTCTTCGTCAATGTTTGCTCAGCGCCTCCCTCCATCCCTCCCTCCACCTCTTCCTTTTCCTTCGCCTCCTCCTCCACCTCTTCCTCGTCCACCACCCCCTTATTCCTCCTTGACCTTCTAAAATCACTCTTACTCTGAAAAACCGCCAACTCCACCAAGGCCAAAATGACCGACATAAAATCCTCCTGTCTCCCCACCTCCCGACACAACAACCCGTACTCCAAAAACATTTCCAATTCAGTCGTTTCTGGGTCCACGCTCCGCAGCGCCTCTCCTCCTCCTGCTCCACGTGCTGCCTGTTCCTCCCTCCCTCCCTCCTCTTCCTCGTTGTAAGTGGTAGTAGCTGCTGCGGCTTCTTCCACTTCGGCTGTTGTCAGGAGGGGAGGGCGGGAGGGAGGGCGACCTCGTTTCTTCGTTGTGGGGCGCTTGAAAGAGCCTACCAATAGCTGATGCACTGGCAAGCCTTCCCCTCCTCCCCCTCCTCCTCCTCCTCTTTCCTCCGCCTGTTCCTGCTCCTGCTGTTGCTGCTCTAGCAACTGATGCTGTTGCTGCTGCTGCTCCTGGTGCTGCTGGTGCTGTTCCATGAGCTTTTCCAATTCTTTGGTCAGTCGAGCAAGGCACGTCAGCATAGTCGGACGATGCTTCAACCCTCTTGCCGTCGTCGCCTGCAACGCCACCACCTCCCGTTGCACCCCTGCATACACCCCCTTCCCTTCCTCCCTCCCTCCCTCCCCCGCTCCTTCCTCAGCAGCAGCTGCAGCAGCACAAGCAGCCTCGATTTGGGCCAAAGTCGTCGCTGCTCCTTTGAATTGATTCAAGGCTAAATAAGACCTCGTCATTTGCAACTTCACTCTCAACCGCGCCGTCTCCGACAACCCACTGCTGCTACTACTACTGCTACTGCTGCTACTACTCCTACTGCTGCTCCCATCAAGCCTCCTCAAAATCTCCAGCGCCCGAAAGTACTTCCCAGTATCCATATACGCCCTTGCTACTTCCTCTAACAACTCAGCAACCTCTCCTTCCCCCCCTCCCTCCCCCCCTCCCTCCTCCCCCTCACCACCACTCCCACTCATCTCCATCTGCCTCAGAGCCGCAAAACACTGCAAAGCACTCGCAAGCTTATCCAAGTACAACTGACAAATCCCAAACCTCACCACCAAATCAAGGGGCAACGCCAACTGCTGCTGCTCCTCACTCTCCTCCTCGAACCTCGTCTGTCTTTCCCTTAACTTCGCAATAAAAAAATGCAGTGCCTGGACCACACTAGCAGCGTCCCCAAACCTCTTCAAACCCATCAAGTGCCTCACCAACACCGAGCTAGCCTCATACCCCACCTCCATCCTCTTACTAGGCACATATCTATCCGCCTTCGGGCTGATCGGCAAAAACCCAATCTGCTTCTGTACGAACAACGCACCCATCACCCGACACAGCACCTCACTCAAAGCCCCCACCCCCTTCTCCCAAAACCTGCCCTCCCTCAAGCACTCCTCGGCCAGCCTCAGCAAAAATTGTTCCGGCTGCGGGGGGGATAAACGCAAGATTGCCTCGTAACCAGCTACTGCCTTATCGACCTTCCCCCAGAGGGACTGAACGTGCGCGCGATCCGCGATGGCCTCCACGTCTTTTCGGTTTAGTTTAATGGCACGTCCGAAGCAGTATTGAGCTTTGAGATAGAAGTCTTGGCCGAGCTCGAGGAACATTTGCCCGGTTTTCTTCCAGAGGGAGGCGTCTTTGGGGCCGAATTGGCAGCCGACGAGGTTGATTTCCGCGGCTTTTTGGAGTTCGCCTTGGTCTTCGTAGATCTGATAGTGTTGAAGGAAGGAGGGAAGGAGGGAGGGAGGGAGGCGAGGAAGTCTTAATTACACTTTATGCTCGCGACTTTTCCCTCTCTCCCTCCCTCCCTCCCTCCATTCCCTACCTGCCCCATCATCTGATACGGGTCCGGCACCGTTGGCGCCTGCCTGATCACCTCGTTCAACAACCTCAAGGCCTCCCTGTACTCCGCCCGCATATAATGTCTCTGTGCCTCCCCATACACCCTACTCAAACTCTCCGGCAAAATCCTCCCGCCCGTCGCCCCCTTCTTCTTCTTGGCCGGCACCCCACTTTTAGGGGTTGGCTCCCCCCCTCCTCCTCCCTCCCGACGTTGACGCTTCTTACTCCTCTTCCTCTGTCTAGCCGTCAGCCGCTGCAACTCTGCCACGTGGTCTATAAACGGCATGGTCATCCCTCCTCCCCCTCCCCCTCCTCCTCCTCCTCCTCCACCTCCTCCTGCCATCATCATCCCCCCCATATCACTCATCTCCTCATATTCCCTCGTCATGTTTGCATAGGCCAAACTGCTGCTGCTGCTGCTGGCTGCGCCTCCTCCTCCTCCTCTTCCACCTCGTTCCTCCTCCGCAGCCGCCACACGGGATACTAACTCATTGACAGGACGCAACTTACTAGCATGTTTGCCCTTTCTTTTGGCGGCGGCAGCAGACGTAGCGGGAGCAGAAGCAGAAGCAGGAGCACTTGTGCTGCTGCTGGTCGTAGCAGCACGGCTCTTGCTCGCAGCAGCTGCCTTGCCCTTGCCCTTGCCGGTGGTGCTGCTGGTAGCAGGGATACTGGCAGGCGTGGCAGTGCTGCGCTTATCTCCCTCCTCATCTTCGGTCTCGTCGTCGTCATCCGCTTGGAACGCCCCAAAATCCTCCTCTTCTTCTTCTTCTCCTTCCACGCCTTCCCCTCGTTCATAATCCATGTCGTCGTCGTCGTCTTCCTCGTCCTCCTCCTCGTCCTCCTCTTCGTCATCCTCGTCCTCGTCCTCTTCCTCTACCTCCCCATCGTTCTTGTCTTTGGATGCAGCAGCACTTGGCCCGGCCGCTTTACGCTTGCTGCTGCTGCTGCTGCTGCTCTTGCTTGTTGTGCTGGCTTCCTCCTCGACTACCACTTCCATTTCTTCTTCGGCCTCTGGCTCGGTGGTGGCAGCGGCAGGTTTTGGCGCCGCGGCTGCACGCCGGGAACTCCGCCGGGCAGCAGGCATGGTGATTGTGTGCTGTGTAGGAAGGAGAGGGAGGAGGGGAGAGGCCAAGACGGATGATGATATTTATTGGGGCTCGATGACTTTTGGCGGCGCTTTTTGGACTGGAAAAAGGAAGGGAGATGGGGTCGGCGGTACCAAAGAGAGTGGGCAAGGGCTTGTACGTGTCCCTGTGGTAATTGTGTGCGTGGTCGTGTTGTCGGGGTGGGATTAGGTGACAAGATGGGCGGCAGATGATGACGCTCGCCGCATCGCCGGCGACGCTTTCTCACGGCAGCATTTGACCAGCCACACCACCCCCCCCCTACTCCTCCATAACACATGCTCCAAACCCACAGGCAATCGACGGCAAGCCCGGAGCGCGTCGTGGCATCTGCCAAGTGACTGCCACCCCACTCGTCCCGCCGTCACCAGCCACCCCTCCCTTCCCAATTCCCAAGCATCGCTCCGTCGTTGTGTTGTTCTTGTTAGGCACTGCTGCCCGCCATGTCCACCACCACACCCGTGCGCACACAAGCCACACCCACCCAGCCCTGCACAGCATTCCTTGGTTGCCGCGTCATCTCTCTGGCACGCGGGAATCGGCGGGCGCGACGGCTCGGGCTGGCGCATAGGCTCGTCCTTCTCTCTTTGTCACGCCTCTCACATGCGAGCGCTGCAGGAACACTGCGGGCCTTTGCCCCTTTGCCCCTTCTTGTCTCTTGTGCCCGCGGCCGCATGTACATTGCAGCCGGCGTCATCTTGTCCGCGACCAGCAGTGCTTGCGTGGCGCTTATTTTTTCACCTTCGCCCCTCAAACCCATCTCACCCCCTCCCACCCCCTCCCCTCCCACCCCCGCTCACTTAAACAGAACAGGTGCATGTTTCCGTCGACCTCCTCCATCAAGCGCAGCCTCAGCAATTTGTCCCCGGGTAAGATCTTGCGCAAGAGCAGCAACAACAGCCTCAGCACCCCAGGGTCTCCCGCCCGAAGCCTTTCCGGTCTCGACGACGCGAGCACGACCATGGAAGCTACTACTACCACCTCCACCCCCACGGCCAGCAGCTCCACCAACACCATGACCGTGCCTCCCTCTTCTGCGACGACCACCACCACTACCACTACCACTGCCGCCAACAACAGCAGCAGCAACAGCAGCAGCAGCAGCGGCAACACCCTCTCCTCCCTCCAAGTGGAAGTGGTCGAGGTTAAAAACCTCCGCAGCCCCTACCCCTCCCTCCCTCCCCCCCTCTATGTCGAGCTCCAGCTCGGGGACCTCAGATTGAATGCGAACGTCAACAAAACGAGCAACACTACCGCGGGCACCCGTCCTGAAGCCGTGGTTTTCACCCAGAAAAAACTCGCGGATCTCTACAAGGAAAGCTTGAAATTTACCTTGATCAACAAAGACACCAAAATGGCGATTGGTTCGTCCCAGCTGCCGGTGAAGAAGCTGATGATCGGTAAGAAGTTCGAGGCGTACTTCAACCTGGCTGTTGCCGGAGGAGGGGGAGGAGCCGGGGGAGGAGAGGCGGTGCAGCTGCGTTTGTCTTTGGAGTTGCTGGGGCCTCTGAGGAAGGAGTTTCGGTTTTTGAGTGATTTGGTGAGTAAGTACTATTCGACGGTGGATCGTACTTTGGATGGAGCGGCGGCTGCGGGGCATGCGGCTCAGCCGTATGTTGCTAATAAATGGACGTTGCCCTTGTTGGTGCCTTTTGGGGTGCTGCTGCTGGCGGCGTCTCCGTTCATGGGGATGGCGCTCACGATTGGCTTACCGGTGTTTTTGCCGTTGATTCTGTTGGGGTTAGTGGCGGGGTTGACGATGCTGATTGCGTCGATTATTTTGGCCTTGTCTTCGAGGGCGGGAAGGGTGAAGGTGGAGGCGTTGGTGGACCCAGTGATTCGGAAATTGACCCATACCTCGACGGGGCAGCAGCTGTTGTACGAGACGGGGCCTCGGCCTTCTCCTCTTAGGGTGGCCAAAACGTTTGCGCCAAAGGGGAAGTGGGAACGGTTTGTGACGTCGGTTATTTTGGATTGTATTGGGTGTAGTTCTTATTTGTTGCCGGTCTTGGGGGAGGTGACTGATTTGGCCTGGGCGCCGCTGTTTGCTGTGTGTGTGCATGCCATGTACAGTGAGTCGAGCCCGTATGCCCATTATGTCGGGTTGATTGAAGAGCTGTTGCCTTTCACTGATATCATACCTACGGCCACCTTGGCGTGGTTGAGGGAGAATGGGGCGGCGCTTGCCAAGGATCTGCATATCAGCGCAGTGACGGGCCAGAGGAGGGGGCAGGGGGTAGCGATGACGGTCGGTGCGGGAGGAGGAGCGGCGACCAGCAGTGCTAGTCATAATCGGAGGTAAATTCAATCTAGGAGGAAAGGAGGAAGGGAGGGAGTTATGTGTGCGTATGTACCAATTCAAAAGTTGTTATCTCGGTGTTGTTTATCATCCAATTTCGATTCCATCAGTCAGTCGGTCGGTCATGGCTGGCATATGAAGTCCGCCCCTTGTGGATAAAAAGCAGCAGCAGAAGGAGAAGGAGAAGGAGGAGGAGAAAAGGATGAAAGTGAAAAGTAGAAAAGAGGAAACGAGGGAAGGGCGCAGGTGCCACCCACCATTAAATGTGTAACGATTTTGAAAGCGGCAAGACGTCTGGGGACCAAGGCAGAGTGAGAGATACAACACGAGAGAGCAAGCAAGCGAGCGCAAGTACGATTAGAGAAAAACAAGAGCAGAGAAAGGGATATGCACGATAGGGGGAAGAAAGACACGGAAAAAACAAAAAAGGGAAAAAAAAGAAAAGGGAAGAAAAACACATTACATTATCCATTGCCGCACGCTATTTCTTCTCTTAATGCATCGCTCGTTTTTTTGGCATCCCTCCCTCCCTCCCTTCCTCTTTCCCTCGTTCGCTGTACATTTGTTTTTCGTGTCTTGTCTAATTTTCTACAATGACGATCTCATCGTCGTTTTCCTCCTGCTTCTCCTCTTCTCCTTTATTTTGCCGAACCGGTGATGGCTGCTTCTGCTGCAGCTGCTGCTGCTGCTCCTCCACTACTTGCACCTCCTCTTCCTGGCCTCCCTCCTGCTGCTCATCCCCTCCCTTCTTTCCCTCCTCTTGCTCCTCCCCCTTCTCATGCCGCGCATACAAAAACTCCAGCAGTGGCGCAAGAGTCGGTCCGATCCCCGCCATCCTTAACAGCCCCTCCCTCCTCCTAGGGACCTTCCCCCTACACTCCTTCTCGATAATATTCGCAGTCTGCAAGATATGTCGACTTTTTACTTTATTACAATGCACAAAGGACAATATCTCTGAGAGATCTTCCCAGGACTCTATTGAGGAGAAGAAGCGAGGGGAGAATTGAGGGCCAGGGTAGCATTGAGCAATCTTTTCGATTGCCTGACGCACGATTTGTTCTTGGGTGCGCGAGGAGAGGATGACAGCGACGAGTAAGCGGAAGCGGTACAGGTTGGCATGGTCATTGTCAGCGGCGGCGGCGTCAGCGGCTGCGGTTGTGTCTGCGTCTGCCTCCACTCGTTCTCCTCCTTTTCCTTCTGCCTGGTTGTTGTTTATGTTAGCTGCTCCTTCACCACCTCCTGCTTGGTTGTTGTTTTTGTTGCTGTTGGTACCCGTCCAAGTCCGCTTGGCCACAGGCCCCAAGATTCGCCGCCATTTCAGCACCGTCGCCTCTTTGATGTGTTCGCTCTCTTTATCAAAGTCCTCAGGTGCTCCTTCACCGCATGCTTGCTGCTGCTTCTTGCCCTTCTTCTTCGGAGCGTCGTCTGCTCCACCGCCACCACCACCGGCGGCACCACCGCCACCGCCGCTCAGCAGTTTGCTCAAAGGCCGTTTTGCTGTTGGCGGCGGGGCGTGGGTAAACGCAAAGGCACGGAGCGGGGCGGCTGTGAAGACCGTCGTATCGTCGTCGTCATCATCGTTGTAAACGAAGGAAGAAAAGGGATTGCTGGCACGCCGCTCTTCTGTTGGTTGGGCTGGCAAGAACTCGTCAGCAGCCTCGCCGTCGTCCTCCGCTTGTTGCTTCGCTAGTGCTGCTGCTACTACGCTAGGTGCATTCTTTTTGTTGGTGCTGGTGTCGTCTGTCTTCTTGCCCTCGACGGAAGATGGGGAACATAGATTGATCGGAGCCTGAGAAATGCCAGGCCGGCCAGACGCGCACATGCCACAAAAAGCGGCCGTGCGCTCATTGGAGTAGGTGCAGTCGACGCATGTCCACGACGCCATGAGTGGCCTGTAGAGTGTGTGTGTGTGTGTGTGTGTGTGTGTGTGTGTGTGTGTGTGTGTGTGTGTGTGTGTGTGTGATTTGTGAGTCCTGGCTAGCTGAGTGCGTGATCCCGCGTTTCCGGGTCGGGTCGTTTTTTTCGGCGATAAAATTCGAAAACCTCCCCCTCCCCCCCACCCCACTCCAAAAGCAAACAATAAACAATTGTGTCTCCATTATACGACGCACATAACCGTTGTATCTCTTTGCACCTAACCAAATAACAAGTTTGTCTCCACTATACGCACTTAACCGTTGTTTCTTTTTCTACCTGATCAAATAAATTACTTGCTGCCCGCCTTCAATGCTTCCAAGCCCGACAACACCTTAATGCTCTCAATCGCGTCCCCGGCCAATAAGTCATCCAGAGCATCCTCTCCCTGCACCACATAGCCAACCACACTGAACGCTCCATCCAAAGTATTCAACCCCGCCGGCGTATAACTCGGATCGGCCTTCAAAAAGAAGAAGGAATTCGCCCCTCCATTCGGATCATCGGGTGGGTGCAACATCGAAATTGTACCATAAGCATTAAACGGTAATACCGTGCGTTCCTTGAATCGACCCTGTTCCTCAAGCGTTTCTCCATAGGTAGGCTCCTTATCCCCCACCACCAAAATCTCCAGAGGCACCGTCCGCTTGGGAGCCTTGGCGGCATCCGCGGCAATGGTCACCGAGCTCTCGTCAGTGGCCACAACTTTAGTATTATCAAATGCACGCTTATTTGCCAAATCCACAAATTGACCTGCCGTTAAGGGAGCGCTGAACCCATCAAGAACTGCATACATCTGCCGGGTCTGCCTCGTCTTACTCGCCCGTGTGGTGATCTCCACCTCGGCCCTTCCCAACAGCTGAGGGACGTCGGGGTAGTCTGCAGTGGGGGGTGAGAAAGGCATTTTGGCCACTTGCAAGGTGCCCAGCTGCTCTAATCGAAGCATCGCCTGAATCTGTGCTGTGACTGCTGCTTCCCTATCTTGGGCATCGGCCGCGGCACCTAGTTGGTCGATCCGGATGTTCAAATCGGCAAGCACGGTTTGAGCGGCTTTCTCGTCCGTGGCGCCTTTGATCAAGTCCTTGCCTCGACCAGCAATGGTGCCGGAGGCAGATCGCGCCGCGCGCTGGACCTCGGGCCAGGGTTTAATCCCTTTGCTACCCTTGGCGTCAATGGAGCGAATGTTTCCACTGCCTTCCGTAGTAATTTTGGAAAGGGAAGTGGCCATGTCCAGGACTAAGGGGTTCTTGTTGGGAAGGGCTTCGATTAGGAGCATTTGCGCGTTGGTCTCGGGCGCTTTTTGAGGGAGAGCCTGGGCGGGCAAGGGCGTGCTTGCGAGGAAGAAGGGGGCAATGACATTGAGTGCCAAGAGGCCAAGGCCGGCGAGCGGAGTGGAGGACAGGGGGAAGGGTGGCTTGTCGTGGTTGTCATGGGGCTGGGTGGGGCGTTGGGCGGCTAGGAGTGAAGGGGAGGAGGTCGACGTTGCAGGCCGGATGAAGAAGCCTTGTGTGGTGGAAGCCAGGAGTGCTGTGGCCAGCAGCAGAGTGGCGCCCCAGAAGCTGGACATTGGCGTCGTCCGTATGCCTTCCTGTAGAGATTGTGTGTGTGTGAATGGAGTGGTCATGGTCAATGCGATGACGGGCTCTGACACGACGGGCTGGGGCAATCTGTGGTAGGGGAGTCGCCAAAATGCATCTCCGCGTTGTTGCCATTTGCCACCGCACCAGTACCAGCACGCCATAAAACCAGGGCAGGGTCCCTGCACACTCCCCTTGGACCGTCCTAGGTCGTCATCGGCCAGAATTTAAATTGTGACTGTGTCGGTCGAGCATTCATCACTCTCATTCCAGCCCCTGCCCCCTGTCCCGCCCAAGCCAATGCCGCCACGGGACCTTCTCCAGCTTCTCCTCCTCCCATCTCCACTCCTAATTTCATCTTCCTCCCCCCCCCTCCCTCTCCCACAGCCCCGCTAATGCCGCCGCCACGGGGCCTCGCTCTCCCACTGCCGCTCTTTCTATCTCCATTCCTAGCCGCCGCCCGCACCGTCACGCCGCTGAACGAGGAGTGGCGCTTCTCCTTGACCGAGCAAGATGCCCCTACGAACGACGATTGCCTCACCTCGTCCACGCTCAGCAGCATTTGCGCCCCTGTCTTGTCCTCCTATGACGACTCTGCGTGGCGCGTCCTCTCCATCCCGCATGATTTCTTGATTGAGCAACCGTTTTCGCCTGATGCCGATAAGAACACGGGTTTCAAAGTGGGGGCGAAAGGATGGTACCGCCTGCAGTTGCCTGCCTTGGCCTTAAACGAGGAACGGCGCGTGCAGAACAATCAGACGAGGTTGTGGGTGGAGTTTGATGGGGTTATGAGTAATGCGACTGTGTTTTTGAATGGACACCGGCTGGGGAAGCATCGTTCGGGGTATACCAGCTTTCGTCATGCCTTGGATCCTGCTTTCTTGGTTTTCGATAGTACTACTGCTATTGAGGGTATTGATGGTAATGTGATTGCGGAAGGGTTTACGAAGGAGAAGGAGAATGAAGGGAAGGAATTAAACATAAAAAGAGGCTTGCGAAATGATAAGAAAGGAAAAAATGTTTTGGTTGTACACGTGGACGCGACGACGCCTGATGGGTGGTGGTATGATGGTGGGGGGATTTATCGCAAGGTGCGTCTGGTTTCTGTAGATTCTCTACACATAGTACCCTGGGGTGTGTATCTGCCTGCAACGGTAAAAGAAGGCAGCATTCGACAGCGCCAGCAGCAGCAGCAGCAGCAGCAGCAGCAGCAGGAGGAGGAGGAGGAGGAGGAGGAGGATGACAATTTAGTAGGGGATGCAGTTATGAACGTGCAGACTACTGTTGTTAATGAAGGTGCGACTGCACGTACTCTTCGCGTGCTAGTGCGGGTGACTGGCTCGAGCTCGAGTCTAGCAGCAGCAGCAGCAGTAGCAGTCGAAATTAAATCAGAGTCGGCAGTGATTACGCTGGAGGGAGGGAAAGAGGGGGTGGTGGTCGTACCGGTGGACCTGCCCGCAGTAGGATTATGGAGTTTGGGGCATCCGCATTTATTGGAGGTGAGGGTGCAGCTGTGCGAGGTCAAGGACGAGGAAGGGAGGGAGAGAGGTGAGGAAGGGGCACTGATTGATGAAGTGGTAGAAACAACAGGTGTACGTACTTTGAAGTTTGATCCTGCGAAGGGCTTTAATCTGAATGGGAGGCAGACGAAGATAAAGGGGATGTGTAACCATCAGGATTTTGTTGGCGTTGGGATGGCGGTGCCTGATTCTTTGCAAGGGTATCGTGTTGAGATGATGAAGGAAATGGGGGCCAATGCGTGGAGGACGGCGCATAACCCTCCTAATGAGATGTTGTTGTTTGAATGTGATCGGCGGGGGGTGATGGTGTGGGATGAGAATCATCGGAATAAAGACGAGGATGAGGAGTGGGTGGAGGACTTGCGGACGCTTGTGAAGAGGGATAGAAATAGACCTAGTGTGATTGTCTGGAGTTTGTGCAATGAAATATTATGTGAAAATTTCGATGAAAAAAGCGCAAAGACACTAATGGAAGAGGTGGAAAAACTTGACCCTACGGAAGGTCTAGATGGGGGAGGGAGGTTGGTCTCGGCGGCGGTGAACGATAAATTTGAGAAGGAATTTGGGCATTTGCTTGGGTTGATGGGGGTTAATTATAATATAAATCAGTATGAAATGTGGCATGGATTGAATCCGGGGCAGCCGATTGTGGGGAGTGAGACGAGTAGTGCTGTTAGTGATCGAGGGGTGTATGCAAGCGATGAGGAGGGGGGGTATGTGTCAGCGTATGATGTTAATTTTCCGCTTTGGGGGGCGAGTGCCGAGGATGGGTGGTGTCCGATTGCTGGGAATGAGTTCATGGCGGGGAGCTTTGTTTGGACGGGGTAAGTCTCTATCTATATATTCATTGGTTGTTTCTTTCTAGTGTGTGTATGCTTTCTCATTTCCCTCAAGGCCCTTCTTCTACAACTACTCACATCCTCCCTCCCTCCCTCCTTCCCTCCCTCCCTCCCCTCCTGCAGATTCGACTACCGCGGCGAACCGACCCCCTACGCCTGGCCCAACATCAACAGCCATTTCGGTATCCTCGACACCTGCGGTTTCCCCAAAGACTTGTTTTATTATTACCAGTCCGTGTGGCTCGACCTCCCCAAAACCACCTCTCCCTCCCTCCCTCCTTCCCTCCCTCCTACTCATCATGATAATTGTATGGTACATGTTGTTCCGTCGCACTGGAATTGGGGAGGGGAGGAAGAAGGGGAGGGAGGGAGGGAGGGAGTGAAGTGTGCTGGGCGTTGTCGTCGGTTGAGGCGAGGGGGAAAGGGAGGGAAGGAGGGAGGGAGGGAGGGAAGGGAGGGAGAGAAGGAGATTGAGGTGTGGGCATTTAGTAATGGAGAGGCGGTGGAATTGTTTTTGAACGGCAAGAGCTTGGGAAGGCAGGGGATGCCGGTGGAGGAGGGAGGGAGGGAGGGAGGGAGGGAGGGAGGGGTGAGGTGTCGGCATGTGGTGTGGAAGGTTTTGTATGAGCCGGGGGTGCTTGAGGCGAAGGCTTATGGGAGGGAGGGAGGGAGGGAGGAAGAGGTGGAATGGGCTGTTGATCGTGTTGTGACTACGGGGCCTCCGGCTGCGTTGAGATTGGTGGTTGATTGGCCTTTGGGAGGAGAAGGAGGAGGAGGAGGAGGGGAGGGAGGGTGTGATTTGAAAGCAGATGGGGAGGATGTAGCAGTGGTAGATGTGCAGGTTATGGATGCGCAAGGTCAGTTGGTACCGACTGCGTCGAAGATAATGGTGAATTTTACATTGACCTCTTCTTCGTTGGGAGGGATGGGAGGAGGAGGAGGAGGAGGAGGAGGAGGAGGAGGAGGGGGGGGGAGGGTTGTGGGGGTGGGGAATGGGGACCCATCTTGTC
>Ga0209390_10008115_pt1 | contig 13129 bp, 17 predicted proteins | sample BON01_FD_187212 | JGI IMG/M metagenome (GOLD analysis project Ga0209390, IMG submission 187212) | Freshwater microbial communities from Lake Bonney liftoff mats and glacier meltwater in Antarctica - BON-01 (SPAdes) (version 2) | ecosystem: Environmental > Aquatic > Freshwater > Ice > Glacier... | reverse complement strand
CAAGGGGCTGCTGCCCTTCTGGCTCCTTTCCCCTGGTGCTTTCAGCCCAAGGGGGGGGCGGGAGGGGGGCAGTCGGGTCCAGGGAGGAGTCCTGCGTGCTCGAGGACTCCCCCTTTGGGCCGTTGATTGATTCTTTTTCAATACGCGTCCTCGTCCGCTTCCTCCGTTCTCCCATCAGGGGGTTTGCCTGCCCTGTGGGATGGGGTGGCGTCCTACGGATTGTAGCTTTGACCTCTCCGCTGGCCGCCCCGTGTCCGGGGCTTGGGGAACCTAGGCCCTCGCCACTTCCACGCATCACCATGGCAGCCTCACCTGCGATCCTTGGGCCCTTTTGCCGGTGGGGTGGCCTCTCCTTAGATCCTCGGATGTGTCCTGTCTGGCGTGTTGCTCGGGACCGATTTCAGCTTTGTCCGCATCTCCCGTGGTACCCTCTGCTCACGGGCGTTTTCCAGTCGTCTTTGCTCGATACATTAGCATGTACGCTCGGCATTTCAGAACGTCATGCAAGGCAACTGGGGAGATGTTGGTGTCGTCGCACTGATTCCAAGCTGCCCCCCCTCTAGTGAAAGCAATATAGTGTCCTTCCTTGTGGATTCCAATATGCTCAATGACTCCATTAGCTCATAGATTAGGGGCTCACCTTTCACTGCCATGTGAGGGTTCAGATCTAGTTCCTCCTCAAATCCGATCAGATGCTGTATTTTTTTCCCAAGGACTAGGGGCTTGAGGTGGATCATCAAGATGGTCGGCGGAGCTGAGATCAAGGGGGACAGCGTGGAGGTGCCCACTCGGCCGCAACTATCGCATTGGTACTCGTCCAAGGCGCTCGCTGGAGTGAAGAAGGCCTCAAGGCATTGGTTTACAGTGCTGTTCATAGGGGCCTCAAGATGCAAGGACAGATGTGCAATCGCCGCCTGTTGGACAAGACTATGGGGGCAGGTTGAGCATGTTAGCACCGTTTGGATGGATCCATAGAAGACTTCCCGCCGGCCACCCTGGTCCATCTTGTCGAGTAGGCAGACTAGGAATTCGTGGGCCTCTGCCGGCTGCCCAGTCGGCAATCCGTGGCAGTGTGTCCAGCAGGGGTCTGGGAGTGTAGTGGGAACTTAATCTGAGTTGTAGCTGGGAGATGCATTCGAGCAGTCGGGAATCGAGCGACCTGCTCCGCCTCGGCTGCCGGGCCATCACCACGTTGAGCTCCCAGACCCTACCCAGGCATGGCAATGAGGCATTAAGGAAGCAAGTGTTCGCAGTGTACGTCAATCCTCGTGTTTGAGCAGATCGCACGGGGGGAGTATTGAGACTCGCGCACACCTTGCTGCTCGCTCCTTCCGCCTTTACTCTCCCAATTCCGACCGGGATGCTTTCGACCCCTCCGCCGTCCTCCGTGACCCGGGCTACAGCACCGGAGTGGGTCGTCTCCGTATACCAGGCCATGCCGATTTCGTCGCCTGCACCTTACGGTGCATGGGATCTGGGGGCATCCGGCTGCTCTTCGACGCCAATGGCACGCCCTCTGGATTCGGCCCCATTCTCGTGGGAAGCGTCATTGTCTTTGCATTTCGACTCGGCCGAGTCCGTGTCTGCGGCCTTGTGTTACGTTATATGATCGTTCTCGCTTCCCATGAGATGACCGCCTTTACTTGCCTTGTCGGTCTCGTCTCCGCCTTCTTTGGTCTGGGCACTGCCGATATTCTGTGTCACATGCTGCGCCACCCCCATGTCTCCGTTTGCTGTCTCGTGGCCCTTTGCAGTAGCTGGAGCGCCCCCGGTACCTGTATCATCTTCCTTGGGCATTACTCCGACCTCATGGCCAGTGTCATGGGGGGCCCCATTTTCAGCTGCACCTGCGGCTGTGTGGCTGTGTTTGTTAACTGTATCTGTATCGTCTGCTCCCGCGGAGTAGGCAGCAGCGCCGCCACTACCCCTGTCCCGGGCGCTGTCAGAATAGGGGGAGTGGTTCGTCGCGAGTGCCAAGGTGGTGATCTTGGTTACACCGCCTGCCTCGGGGTTACTCGTGCCCCCAGAAGTGCCATTGTCGCTGCAGTCGGTCTCCGTCCTTTCGCTGCCGGCAGTGCCGTGAGCATCTCCACTAGAATCGACCACGCCGTCACAAAGTACTGTGACCTTCGTTGGTAAGGGCGATGCCTATATCATGGTCGGTCCCCGCGTAGGATTCATCAATACTGAGCAGACTGGGTGCTGTCTTGGGTCCAGCTGCTCGCCCTGCTTTGCGTTTTACCTGCCTGGTGAATCCAGCTCTTTGGGTGTGCCGTGCCAGCGGCACATCCTCTGGTGCTTGTTCCACCAGTCTAGGCATCGTCGCGTACCTGCGGGTGACAGTGAGTGGTGTTTAGGTTTTCTTCTTGTGGTCGTCTCGAGCTGTTTTGACGGGAACTGGGGTGTTTTGGGCTCCTCCACTCTGCTTGGGCCCGCATTTACCTGTGCATTCGCAGCAATGGCAGTGGATTAGTCTTGCAAGGGTCAGTTTTTCTTTAAGCAGCTGTTCATGTGGGCCTCCTCCCTCGGTGTCCCTGCAGCATGTGTGAATTGTGTCATGTACGGGGATGAACCTGAATGCCCGTAGGACTGCTACCACCTCAGTGTCCTGGAAGTCGTACTCACCTATGTGAGTGTTAGCTACTGATAGCACCTCCAGTCTGGCGTTGCGGTGTCGGGCACAGCAAGTATGGTTTGCCAAGTGAGTCCATCCTCGGCTCCCTGTCCCTTGGTTCAGAGCCTTGCGGAGGTCTGGGGAGATTCCCCGTTGGGACAGGGCCAGAAGACGGTCAGCTGATGGCATCACTATGGAGTGGGTAGTTTTCGATGCTAATTTCCTTCTGATCGAGTACTGGAAGCCCCTCCCGACGGTGCACATTATATTGAAATTTATTATTAGTTCATGGGCTTCATCTGCAGCTCTTCCCCTCAGGATGATCGACTCCCCGAACGCTGTTAGAATCTCGTCCTGCTCTAAGGCTCTGTTGGCTATGAGGCCGAGACCTGCCGATGCTGTACCGATAATGACTTTCGATTTAGCATCGTAGATGGAATTCCAGCATCGGCACTCCCGGGGGCATAACTCACCCTGCCCCATTCGCTGGAAGCATTTCGACTCCACTGTTGTTGCTCTAGAGTGCGGGGAGTTAACAAAAGTCTCCACTCTCGTCCTGGTCCTGGTGGGTCTTGGTGCTCTCTGACTTACCTCCTGCGGCCTCGCCCTTTCTTCCTCCCCACCCTCCCCTGTGCCCCCGAACCCACACGGTTGGGTTCAGGGACAGGACCCCCTGCTCCTCCAGCAAGGGGTCCCCATGGGTTTACCATAATGAGCCAACCCCGCCCGAGGGCAGGAGTGGCTTGGCGAATTGCGCTCTGGCTCCAGCCCGGGTCAAGGGCAGGAGGTCATGGAGCAGGGCGGGAGGCAGGAGGCTGTCGTGGCGGTAGGCGTTGTGGCAATGTCTCTCAACGGCTGTGTCGAATGTTTTGTCAGGCAATGTCGGGGATTGCAGTGAGATGAGAAGCAGGCAGCCACTGGAGATGCCATACTCATGCAGGGGTTCCTAGTCATTCAGTCTCTCCTCTCTGAAGTAGAGCTCAAAGACCGAGGGACATCCCAGTATTGCTGTCCCGATGTCTTGTTTGAGGAGCTTTACCAGTGGAGTGGCAGCAACTTGAGCTGGAAGATGCAGCCTGTGCGAGTTTGGATCAGTGGGTAGAGGCCTTCGCATGGCAGGTCCCAGGGCAGGGACCCAGAAGGACCGAGGGCATGTCCATTGCCCTGGAATCTGTCTGGAGACATCATCAAGTTGGGCAGCTGTCTGGCTATTGCCTTCATTGGACCCATTAGAGCAGGGTGGGCGCCAAGTTGTAGTAAGTTAGGGGGCTCTGGCTCGGTCATCGAGAGCAGATTCGCGATCAGGTGCTTGGTGTTTATGGCTGGGTGGATGTCGACCGCTCTGGGCCGGCAGTACCTTTTCATGACTTGATGCATCGTGAGCTTTGTCGGGTCCACCATCCACCTATCTCACCCGTTGGGACTTCCATCCTGTCGGGACCCGAGGTTCACACCCTTGAATTGTGGCAATGTGTCACGAATCGGCTGTAGACCGGCAGACTTGGGTTCACACAAGATATATTTGCTCCTTGCTAGCAGACTATGGACGGGGATCACTAATAGTATCCATCCATATAGGGGCGGCCCCTCCCGTCTGTTGATACCCTGGGGGTGCTTCCACATGAGGACCCATTCGGTGCCCATCATGTACTACTAAGTTCAGCCCGAGTCTGGGGGCCAGCGGTCTCCTCCTCGTGGCCCTCCCGGTTCCGTACCTGTACCTGCCCTACTATGGTATAGCACCTTCCCTTTGGTGGCGTCGGACAGATTTTGGGCGGCAGGAGCAGGCCAAGGCCGTCGTTTCTGGACCTGTCGTTGATAAGTCCGGTCATAGAGGTGTTGAGAACTTTGATGGCATTGCGTGCTGGTTGGAAGGGGAGTTGCATGAGTCCGAGCTGGAGCCAGAAGGGGTGGGCAGTCTCTGGAATTTCCCCCTCTGGTGCCTGGTCGACCCATCCTGGCATCCGGTCGCCACCAGGTGCCATTATGGTAAGTATCACGGTCGGCGATGCATAGCCCGGTGTTTGTCAGAGGGGTAGCTAGCGACAAGTGGCCAGGGATCACTACCAGCTCGTTTTGGACCTCTCGTAGGCTCCAACAAGGGACTAGCATCAGCTTCATCTGGCCCGCGGAATCTTTGCGTAGGTGGCACTGATCGTAAGGTTCTACTGCGAAGGTAAAGCCCGGTGTCAGCGATGCATGGTCTGACATCTGGATGTCAACTAGTGTCATCAGGCCTGTAGAGAAGCCCATGGATCGACTTTTGGGTGATTCATGGTGTTCTTGAGTGAGAATAATGAATTTGATGAAGGTGATAAAAGAAATTGATTCGAGGGGCATCCGTATGGGGTCCCGGATCATGGGCCTCTGATCGAGAGGGGCGGGTCTTGGGCACCATGAAGACCGGCGTTCTCGCAGTTTGGAGAGCCTCATCTCTTGTCTAGACATGGATCTCTCCTCCGATGGGTCAAAACTGAGCCAGAAAGATTTGTCCCAGGCTCGGCTCCATGGGGCATGTGCTTTTTGAGGGTTTAGCAGCCCGCAGTACGTCGAAGTCATGCATGAAGTAATTGACTACTGAGCCCTTTCTTCCCACCTTCAGGAAACAGGCCTGTAGCCTGGAGTAGCTGGAGGTGACCCCCGGGTACTGCTCATCATGCAGTGCCGCAATGCGTTTTAGGGTCTCTCTGTCAGTGCCGTTGCAACAATATCTTCGTAGACCTCCATCTCACAGCCATGGTAACTTAGGTATGCTCTCCGTTGCGCCATGATCGAGTTCTCAGAAAGGTACTCGTCGGTGTGTGGTTCGAGCAATTGGTCCTGGCCAGCAAGCTGAAGATTGGGCAATGGGGCAAGGTGCACCTCGATCGTCGTATCCTTATCTACCAGTACCCACCTACCAGCTGTATCCCTGCTGATATCGACCCATGTTCCGTTTTTGGAGGTCCGGACCAAGAGTGTTGCGATATACAGGCCAGTGAGGGGCCTTTGATTTCCTGGCACCCTGAATTGCTTGTCTATCACCGGGTCTGTGGGGCCAGCCTCCAACATAGCTATGTTGGTGCATTCCTCAGCTGTGAGGTGCCAAGGCTGCGGGTCTTGAATGTCGCACTCGTAGCCAATCGTGACCTCCCCCCTCGGCCTCGGACCGGGAAGAAAATCTGGATCCTCACTCCTAGAGTTTTTTGCTCCGCTAGGTCTGGCAGGTGGGGGGGGACTGTAGTTGCGGCAATCTCGAACCTGCGGGGGGTGCTAATCCTCCTAAATCGCTTCGTGTGGTCCGGGGGCATTGATGTCGACCTGTCATATGGGGTATAGGCGGTCATGTCAAAGGTAGGGTTGCCCCTGGGACTAATCTTCAACGCCTCTGGGCCCCATGCCATTATGTCATCACCGAACGCGCCTATGAATTCTAGATCTGTGAGGAATCCTTTATGTTGCGTCTTGTCGTACCCACGTGTCTGGACTTGTCGCCCTTGAGCTCTGCCGATGCGGAGCAGCGTCCACGGCTCGTTCCTCAGCTGTCGCTCTGCCCACTGGAGCGTAGGGATGTAGACGTCATTGAATGGGAGGAGGGCCATGTTGTCGTGCCAGCAGAGCGGGCCGCGTGCAATTAAATGTGAAGGGGGGGTTGTAACGCAGGTGTACACCCATGTGGTCTCATCACCTCCTCCCTTGGCGTATCCTGAGGAGAGTGGGGGAGTCATTGTGACTCCGTTGTTGACTACTAGCATCTGAGGATCCCTGAGTTCACAGGCCAACAAGCAAACCACCGTTGCCTATCCGAGCTGGAACCCGCCCCGTTCGTTCTGGTCGGCCGACGCGATCACATCTCCCTTTCGAAGCCCAAGATGGGGAGGAAATGCTCTGGGGGATCAATTCCCCCAGTCGCTCCCTTTACACGAATCAGGGTGCTGTCGTGGAGGCGGACCCCCTCTACTGCCACCGATTCACGATGCAGTGGGACCGTACTCACCGTCGCATCATGTACGCCCGCTACTGTTGGATGGGGTAGCGTCCCCTCGCTGCGTCTCGGATCCGGTTCCATTACCATTGGAGAGGGGCTTCGGAAGCTGTAGTTCTCGAGGGTCGCCATGAAGGCCCGAGTGGCCTTGACTGCCTTCTCATTCGGTGTCGACAGCTGCACGTGATTCTCCAGCCCCACCAATGCGGCCTCTCTCCCACGATATCCTCTCAGGGTTTTAGCAACTTGCTGCGATGATGATAGAATCCGGAAGCAGTGGGGTGAGAGGAGAATACGTCCCGCCGGCCTATCCATATCGGGACTATCGAATGCCAATAAGTTCGCCTCCCAGCTGCTCCCACGGGGCTCCATTGCACTTGCCTGGGCGGGCTCGTGGCATAATGGTCGTCGGGACGTCGGAATGGCCAGTATCGCCATTGCCCCATTGACAAAGAGAGCCGCCTCTGCATTTGGCAAGTTGCATATCCTTACCAAATCCCCGGCCTTAGGCGGTGTGTGGGGCCCGTGCCTGGGCCTAAGGGGATGTGGCTGTTTGACAGGCTGTCTAAGGTTAGGGAGATGCCACCATAAAAGCGATATATTGCTCTTCCTGAGCTTCCAAGATGCGCCTTCAAACCTCTGGTGTGTGCGGAGTAGGAGCTGGAACCTTCCCGGCTCGTTCTGCCCCGTCTCTCCCGGATGCCAGGAGGTGATCAAGCCTATCTTGCCGTTGAGGGGCTGGCCTCATGCTGTGGTCAGCGAGTGAATGATCACTGCCGCAACCAGCCCAGGGTCCATCGGGTTGGACCATGACCTCTGCTTCGGGCGGTCCCGCTCTTTGCGACTGTTTATGGCCCGCCTCCATTCCTGACATACTGTCAGTCACATCCACGCCTCGAATCGTGATTCAAGGGGGTGGAATGGCACCAGGAATAAGAGTTTTGATTCCTCCCACATGTACTCAGATAGCCAGTTGGAGTCGTAGAGAGGTCCTTGTAGCGTGCCAAGCATGTAGTCTGTACCAGGCTGGGCAGTTAACCCTCTAGGAGGTTGTTTTTCAGCTCGAATATTGTGATCTGAGAGTCGACGATGAAGTTTCCACGCAGTGTGCCCGATTCTACAATTGCCACAAACATGGAAAAGACAAGCTCGCGTTCCATGAAATTGTACTTGCCATCCTGGAAATCCTTTGCAACCGTTATAATGGGCACCTGTCGGGCGGTCGCTTGTACTATGTCCACCGCTAGTGGGTTAAGCTGCAACCATCAGTGTAGCTCTTCAACCTATATCTTTCGATTGGTAGGGGTGGACAGCACCTCCATCAACGCCACCTGTGGGGACTCTGGACGTGGGTCCGATTGGTGCAGGGGGTCACATTGTGAGTGCATGGTCTCAATTACTACTAGAGCCCTACTGTGGATGGACCCCTGTACATAGGACCATTGCGTGGAGTTTAGGTTTCCTGAGGCGATCCACTTAGACATGATAGAAAGTGAAGCGAGGAGGTGTGTGTGCAAGAGAGTGGGTATTCCCTTGGCGCAGTAGGAAAGAGCTCTTGGGGCCCAGCTAAGGACCTCACTCAACGTCATTCTGAGCAGGGCGAGGGTCTTCTCCAGCCTGCTGAACATGTCCCAGTGCGGATGTGCGTCTCAGTCTGCAAGACCTCGAATGGAGGACGAGTTGGCAGTACCATTGTTCATTGAGGGGACCGTCCTGCACACTGCATTCCCCATCGTGGCGGCCTGCAGACCCAGAGCCCCTGGGGCGGTCTCGTCTCCCTCCAGAAGCATCTTGCTTCCCCCAAGCACTACTCCCAGATGTGAGTGTTGGCTATCAAACTGAATGTTGAACAGGGCATTGCCTTGCGACGGGAGCGGCCGTCCATATGGTATGGCAATTTGCGGGGTCAGCAGATGTAGCAAACGTCCGTTGCACCACCAGCTTGTGCCGTCGACTCTTACCCAGTATTAAGGAAAAGCCCAGACCCACGATTTTTGTGTTCCTCCCGCCATCCGACCCGCTAATGAACCATCTGGATCCAAGACGAAGAGCCGAGCCCGAGCTGCCCCACGTCGGTAGGAGTGCAGTAGCAGCAACTGACGTAGCCAGCTGCTTCGCCCTAGGCACGCTGGTCCTGCTTGAGGACGGGTCCCATGCCGAGGTCAAAAACTTAGCAGGAAGTATGGTACGCACAACTGATGGCGGCTCAGCATGAGTTTCCCATGTCCACCAGTTCCACATTTCGATGCGGCCAATACGGCCAACTGCCTGTGGAATGTCCAGTCTAATATACTCTCCTCTAGCCACTATGTGCGACTCCCTGGAGTCCCGATCCCCACCATCCAAGACAGTTGGTAGCGTACAGGGATTGCTCGTTTCGTGAATAACTCTTTGAATAAATTGGAGCTTCAATTTATCATCAATTGGGTGTCTCATCAATTGGGTTGCTGGCAACGAGTAGATGATGTGTTGAGCTTTGCCTTGAGGGCTCGATCTCTACATTCCATTCACTGTATAGCAGCGTAAGTGTCTGTTCAAGTTCGTTGTTGCAGCATTTCTGATCTTCATCCGAAACAAAGTCAGTGATCGCAGGCGCCAAGTGATACGCAAATAAGTGGTCACGTACCCTTTGGCTGCTGTCTAAATCCTCTGCCCTCTCCTCGTTTTCTCCCCCACCTGTCGGTCTCAAGGGAAAGCCCAGTTAGATGCTCAGATGTGAGCCATAACCATGTTGACTCGTCCGGCAACTCTGCATTGAAGGCGATTGCTTCGATAACTCTTCCCATCGTCACAATAGTGTCGCTGTCTTGCTTGTCGTCTAATCTGCCAGCATACCTCGGATCTGCATCGGTGAAAATCATGCTGATCAATGGCTGTTGTGGTTTTAGATTCGTTGTTCGGCTCCCTCCTTTGCACGCTAAGCACTCGCCACCTCGACCCAGTTGCATCGGGTGAAAGTCCTGACAAAAATCCTTGACGATCCCGCACCTTGTGCATTGCTTGCACCACGCTCGGCGTGTCGGCTTTTGGCACCATCATGCACTCTCGAAGTCTGGCTCGTGCTGCCCACACCACCAAGAGCCCGGTAAAAGTAGAACAGGTCTATGCCTGTCGAATCTGTCAGCGAGCTGCCAGTCTAAAAGACTCTGCCAGGCTTGGATTCTGTTGACCTTTTCGGTCCCTTCATGCCCATTTACCTGAGCCTTGAACTCCACCATGTCGGCCACCCCCTCTCCAATCTGCGCTTCGGCTATCCGCCGCACGTCTCTTACCTTTCCGACGAAGCTTCAGTGTGCGCATCGTGTGCGTTCTGTCTGCTACCTGTTCACTGAGAAGTCTTCTTGTCGCCGCTCCTTTTTTGACTGGGCGACTCCTGTCAAGCTCTGAAGTATTGTATTTTACATGCTCATCGATTGCCTTCTTCACCAATTCTTGAGCTCGATCCAGAAAAGAGTCCGCGTCTCACATCGAATGCATGTCGTCAACGAGCTGGAAAAGCATTTGTTACTTGGCGTGGAACTTTATTTTTGACAGAAGGTGTACAGAAAGAGAGATAGAGGTGTTATCTGTGTCTTCTCTATTTTTGATGCGGGTGGGAGTGTATGTGCGTGTATGTGCGTGTATACGCACATACACATACACAATGCACATGAAGTACTCGGATGTGAGCCTAGGGGTCGGGACGAGACACCTGGAGCCCGAAGAATCTAAAAAGACTAAATCTTGGCATATATGTATTCGTATATGTGTACGTGTATATACATGCTAGGAGGCGGAATGAGATCTTGGACTACCTGCTTTTTTTCCTTTTAACACATCTTTCCTTCCGAACAAGAAAAGTCCAAAATGTGAACGTAGTACCGATATCTCAAATCCAAAAAGGACTTGAGCACACAGACCCTCAATCAAGGATACTAAACTACGCTTTATAGTAATAAAAGCAATCATCATTATTTGTTGTGTCAGCTGATTATTTGTCGGCATAATAACACGTAATTCCTGCCACAGCCATCACTAATCGTCTCCTTCGCGTCCACGGATTTTTTTTGTCCCTCAAATACTTTCCAGGAGTAAATTTTCCTGCATCCTGTCTCAGCATGAAATCTGATATCCATGTGCCATAGAATTGATTGACATTACTTTTATTACTCCATAAGAAATAGTCTAGCAGCTTTGCTGTAAGCTATATTTGCTCGTATATTTTCAGATTTGAGATGTCGGTGTGCCATCATTTTTTCTTTTTCTTTTTCTTTTGTTCTTTTTGGTGTGTGCGTGTGTGTGCTAGGCTTTTGTCTCTCACCAGACATACTTCCGCCCCCTCCAACCAGATTCGTGTGCCTGGTTCTCGGCGTTCATCCTGCGTGCTAATCATTCATGTTGTGTGCCTGTATATGCGCGTGGGAAAATGTGTAATAAAGGTGATAAATTTCAACAAATATAAGCAAAACCGTGGCAACTTCATTTGCAATATTTAAGTAGAAACCAGGAATAGATGTTCATGGTGATGTAAAACAAGGAGTGAAGTGAAAAGTTTTTAGACACGTGACAAAATACAATTCGAATAAGTAAAAATACGATAAGCTTGTGCGCCTTCCGGACTCTTGGAGGGTTTTGGATTGTGGTTCCCAGTTTACCATCCTGATTCCACTATTTGTCGATGGCCTCAGCTTTGACGCTCTGTGAGCGTGCGTTCCTCTTTAATCTCCTTACACGTGCACAGTGTGCGCAATGCTGTCCCTCGATCGCTCTGTGGTTGACCTCACAAGTCCTTGCACCTGCTGGAGGAAGGGCAGAATCACCCAATCGTGCGCTTTGCATACCTATGTCAAATGATCGGCAAAATTTTTTGTCTTTCTCTCCTTCTTGTACATCAAGCACTTTGAGCTTGGTGTAGAATTTGCTTTCTACAATAAATCCGCAGTTACCAACAAGAAAGGTAATCTGCTTGCATTCCCATGTCGCAGCAGCTACTCTGAGCACAACAATGATGCTTTTGTGCTGCTCGTTTGTTTCTGCTTCTTTCACCTCTAGCAACCCCTCGTCCCTGTCTGTTGACTATTTAGATTCTAACATATATACGATCTGTAGAGCCTCATTGATTGCGACCCCATACAGTCAGCGTGCTGATGTTACTGAATTTTTCAAGAGTGAAAAACTTGAGCTTGCTTTTGGGCTTTTTTGCACCATGCATGGTGCCTCCAGATGGAGTAGTGGGCAGCCGTAACTGTCGTTGCCATTCCTTCGCAGCCTGCACTGTTGATGTGGCCGTGTGTTTCAACCGCCACACCGTCAGCGTTCTCATCTTGGGCCTCTCGTGCTATCCTGCACAGCCGACACCCTGCTGATTACATCTTGCCTATTTTGATTAGCTGACTGGCTCTTGGCATAATTCCTACCACAGCCATCCCCAAACATCTCCTTCGCCGGGCCTGCATGGAATTTTTTTGTCACTCAAATACTTTACCAGCATAAACTTTTTTGCATCCTGTCTCAGCACCAAGTCTGCTACCCTTGTGCCGTAGAAAGATTGTTGGATGCCTCCCTTTTTTTCCTTCTCCTTGATACAAATGTTTTTGAATCTCTCTTGATCCATTTATGTACCATGTCGTAGAGCCTTTACCATACTCGAGTCATAGCTTACATGGACTCGTCGTCTTTGTTTGCCAATTGGTTTCCAAGCTCCTGTCACACGATTCCGGTGCTTACGCACCTTCTGTTCTGCTGATCCTCGTCTAATCGCCTTACACCCTGCTGCTTCACGTCGACTTTCGATCTTCATAGCTCACCGTACCTCCTTTCCGGCGAGGCTCTTGCCATGTGAAGACTGCTCTATTTGTCTGTCGTGACATCCCATGGGAACATCTTTGCTTCTTGTCTGCTTGAAAGTCGGCTGCTTCATTTGCAGGTTCTCTTCGATACGCTTTCATTTTGACATCAATAAAGACTAGAAACGTCGCTGCTCCTGCTGTTGTTCTCTTTCAGAGCTCTTCGATTTGTTCCCGCAAAATATCTGCTTCCGATGCTCCTACTAACGTTGCTTTTCTGCCTTCGCCTACCCATCTTTTCACAGCCTTCAGCAACTCTTGGTTGTCGCACAAATAAAGCATGAGGGCTTCCACAGGGGTGCCGCGTAACGCCAAGACAGAGGCCGCTAGTTCCGGACGGTTTGAGCTGGATCCTTCCTCTTCGCGTCCCATCGTCCTCTGCTGCCTTTTTGTTTTCCCCTTCAGATTCACATACTCTGCTCCCATTTTCACCTCATTTGGTTAGATCCATCACCCGCTATGACTTTGACTCGGAAGCCGTAACCTCCTAATCTGCCGATTTCTGTCCCCATCCAGTATTCCCGCTCGATACCTGTTAGTCATACTTAACATTCGTCTTTTCTGCCCGACGTCCTCGCTGCTGTCAACAACGCCCGAATTTGTTTTGTCGTAACAGTGAGATCTTCTGCCCTGTGCGCTACAACTCAAACAATGGGGCATACTGAAAGATGTCAAATGCCGTCTATGCGAAAAATACTATAGGGAGAGGAACGTTCCTGAACCTCC
>Ga0209390_10008112_pt1 | contig 13135 bp, 15 predicted proteins | sample BON01_FD_187212 | JGI IMG/M metagenome (GOLD analysis project Ga0209390, IMG submission 187212) | Freshwater microbial communities from Lake Bonney liftoff mats and glacier meltwater in Antarctica - BON-01 (SPAdes) (version 2) | ecosystem: Environmental > Aquatic > Freshwater > Ice > Glacier... | reverse complement strand
ATCGTGTCGTCGGCAGCCGTCGGCATTTGTGCCCGAAATCGCCCGAAACATTTGAAAGCAAGCTGGGTCTATTTTGGTTGAAATAACCATAAATCAAAACATAGAAGTCCTTCTGTTTTGGTAATTTTCATTGAACCTGGATTACTTTTGGTAGTTTTGAAAATGTCCGTTCGTAGTCTGAGTCTCTGGCGAAACAGGTTCTAACGCTGTTCATTTTTTGAGATGTGGGACTGGTTAGCCCGAGGATACATGCCAGCCCATTGTGAATGGTTTTACCCACCAGAAGGGGATCTGATTGGGTTTGCCCTTAATTTACAGCTAAGTAGGCTCCGGTCCTCTGGTCCGGGACGTTTCTTGGGTTTTAAGGGTTAATCGGGTGGGCACGAGGAAGCGTGACGGCGAAGTCCAGTGATTAAGTCGGGTCTTTTTAAACCCGCAGAAGAAGAAGAAGAAGAAGGATCATCCAAGTCAGTGCGGCGCACAATTCCGTGTGTTCCTTGTCACGCCCACAGGAGATGCAGGTGAATGTTCAGGTCCAGAGACTAAAAACCCAGTGCCGGTGCAAGCTTAACTTTTGATGTAGTGAGATATAGTCCAGCAGGGTTACTCACATTGTAAACTTGCCAAGTGAAAGTTCGGACCCGGACCTCGGTCGGCCCGGGATGAAGTTGCTCTTGTGCGACACGAGCTGACGTAATAGTACACAAGTATAACAATACTCGTGACCTAGAGGGGGCGTGTTTTGTTTTCAGACCCAGTCGGGCAACTCACTCAGGCTCCACCTTGAAGCTGGTGATCTGCTACTAAGCCTCACCGTGACCTGAGACAGTGGTGGAGGGTATTTATCGGAAAGTGTATTGCCAGAAGCCTGGGCCAGGGCATCCGACACCGGGCTGTGGAGCCTTACCTACCCCCACAACGTGGGTGGGGCACTATTATATCGGGCGCTGCGTTATTTGATAGTGACGAAGACTCGGACTTGATATTTGGAACCCGAGCCTGTTAACCCGAGGATGCATGCCAGCCCATAAACATTGTGAACTGTTGTAACCCACCCAAGGAACTGACCTCCGACACGGTCGGCGAGTCGTTTATGACCAACCCGCGGGTTGGACATAAACGAGGTCGGCAACGGCCGGGAAAAGTTCCTTGGGTCCTAACGCGATTAAATGGGTGCTCCACTTAGTCCAGTGATGGGCGCGCGGCAAGCGGAGCGCATCTTTGCCCAGAGCCTCCACTGGCCATAGGAGCCTGCGTCGGACTGCTGCCAGTGGCCCGGGTCCCGGTTTGGTGTCTTCCGAGTCGAAAACCTATTTTGGCCACTTTGGTCCGACTCGGACCGTCGTGACATCGGACTTCAATGAGGAGATGGAGGCTGAGCGAAAAAGGAAAGAAACAAAACGATTTTTTGGTACCCAGCCCAAAAAAAACCCATCCCGGGCCGGATGGCCAAAACGCCTCGGGCTGGTACGGGCGAATCCGTCACGAAAGGCCGATTTCGCCATTATCGGTGATGATCAACTCTGATCAACCATGGCAGCAATCTTTTGATGTCACAGTGTGGCACTTCCTTGATGAAATTGATCTCTCCTTGTAAGTATTGTTCATCATCCTTTTTTTGACAAGTTTATACATTGCAACCAATTGACATTTTCACTGGTCAGGCCCCTTTGTTTTAGCACTGTTGTTTCATGTAAAAATTGGAGCTCGTGTTGTATCTTTGTTTTTCGTTTCTCCACTTTTGTGGCATCTGCATCCAAACCATTTTTTTTTGTCATTTTCACAACCAAATTTTTTTTTTGGTGTGGGTTTTTTTCAATTGAATTTCCATTTTGCACATGTTGGTAACCTGTCTGAACCATGGTGAACACTCATTTGGTCTATTTCCCCAAAACAATTGAGCCACTCCTACACTAGCTCAACCTGGAATTTTGGGTGAAAAAACGATTTTTGGCGCCAATTCGTTTAACTCTGGCTGACTGCGTGTGTCGCGCGGCAGCTCCGGGTCTAAATGTTTCCGCGCTCCCCAACAGTGGAAGGGAACGCAAACACTGAGATTGCTAGAGATCTTGAAAAATAAAGATTTTTTGAGATTCAAGGAAAAAAAAGTGGGTGAAATAAAAAGATGGAGGGAGTATTTTTGAGATTCGCATGGGCCGGTCACACATGAGGCTATACGTCTGTCTGGACGGCTTTGCTATTGGCCACCGGATGTGTGGGTGCGAGTACAGGTGTGTATGGGTGAGTGCAGGCGAGTGTACGTCACACACACCCACAAACATGAAATCGAACGCACGTACACACACACTCATACTTACATAGAGCTTCCAGCAAAGCTACTAGACTATTTCTTACGAAGTAAAAAACCAACATCAATCAAATTCGTACAGTGGGTGTGTTAGTATGACAGTGATGTTGCCTGTATTAAGATACAGTAAAATGCATGTGCCAACAAGAGCCAACTGTTGCCGCAGCCCACAGTTGCCGCAGCCACGGCACGCCTGGCACACCTCTTCATCAACACCATGAGCCCCGCTGGTCAGGAGGAGGACAAAGCCAGCAAATTCAAGTTACATTTCGCTTTGATCACATTCTTTTCGGCTGTGCGATGATCCTGTATCTTGAGCGTCATACAAAAACGAGAAACACATTGGTCATCATCTACAAAACCCATGGTTTCTGTGGGTAAAGCTGAAAGGCACGGCAGCTGCGGCGTGTGTCAAGTATCGCCGTTGGAACGTTTGGAGACCAGAAATATTTACTGGGATGTAAAGGCAGCCTGAGGAGGGGGTTTTAGGGAAAGAGGGGGGGAGGAAAAGAGGGGAAGAGGAAGAGAATAAGGGAGAGAGGAAAAAAGGGAGAGGGTTGGTGTCAGGAAGAATTCATGAGAGGAGAACCAGTGGGTGAGAGAAATGATCGAAAAATAGGGAAGAGGTACAGCAAAAATAGGGCAAAGGTACAGGCTTGGAGGGGGGCTGGGGGCCAGACCTTGACGTGGTAAAACACCTTGCCATTCTTCTCGATCTTGAAGAGTGCGGACACGTCAGCCTGGTGCAGAAAGAGAGAGAGGGAAAGAGCAAGAGCGGAAGGAACAGATACAGAGAGGGGGGGGGGTAGGCGGTGCGAGAGGCAGAGTGATTACACGCAAGCACAGGGAGCGAAAGGAGAGTTAGTCCAACATACCACACCGAGCCGTTGACGTGACTACATACTGGCGCCACAAACTATTGATTGTGGCCACAGTAACTATATGGCACCTCTGGAAGCAATAGCACACTCGAGTATATTCGACGCCCGCGCAACCCAGCCAAGAAAAGACTGTCCGAAAGAAAAGCAAGTCACGGCACATGTGCACATTTGCTCCATCTCCGTGTGAGACTCTTGAATTGCGTTTAGGCTGCTCATCGGGGAGCTCGGGAATTAAATAATTGCGACCAGCAAAATCTCTGATGCATCCTTGCAAAGACAATCTCCTCCGCCCATGGTTCTAGAAGACTTCCAGCTCTCTCCCTGAAGATGATCGACCCGAATTTTTGGGAAAAAATTGCGATTTTCCAGAAAATTCGCTTTGACTCTGGCTGACTGCGAGTGGAGTGCGGCGGCTCCGGGGCTATAACCCCTCCACTTGCCGCGCGCCCGGAACTCTCGGATCACGATCTTGGAATTCGAGATTCCAAAGCCAGGCAGCTTGGCGAGCACGCTTCCTACACCAGTCAACCTGTATCTGCCCACGCTCATTGCACATCTTGCATTTACCCCGCGGCGCCAAGCCGTTACAGGCCTGGACGCTGTGCAGCCATCAAACCACACACGCGCGCGAGCGAGCACATGCACACACTTGCATATGCCCCGACTCTTTGAGTAAGTTACAATCGCCAACAAAACAGAAATGGACTCGCCAAGCTTCTCGTACTGACACAACACACACGTGAGCAGAGGCCAAGACATTGAGTCACATGCGCAAACACATGAATACAAATGGGGAGACCTCGCCAATCTTCTCGTACTCCTTGATGGTCTTGCGGGCAGCGATCATCGGCTCTACATCATAGGGGGGAGGCTTGCGGTTAATGTCCGAAAGGCACGACTTCTTGGGCCTGTTCTTGCGCGCCTGCGGACACGCAAAGAGAGAAGGCGGGGAAAGAGGGGAAGAAAGAGAGAGCGAGAGCGACAGCGAGAGAATGAGAAAGAGAGAGCGCGCACAGGAGCGAAAGAGCACGCACGATTGAAAAAAAGAGAAGTCGAACACGCGTGCACGCACTACCGGCGAACTTCCACAGAAAAGTGCACTAGGACACCAAGTCCAACACAGAAGGAGTACCCTGACACCTACACACAATATTCCAAGGAGTCTCAGGCGTGTGCCGTACAGTACTGCTTTATTCTCCTCTGATCAGAGACTGATCAGAGGACAAGCTTCATTATACAAGCTTGTATCATGAGATGGCAAGGTCATCGCGAGCGTAGTAGTCTAAACCACAGTAATAGTGTACACTGCAATACTAGTTTAGTTACACAACCTTCGGCCCGCGGCAAGCGTAGGTGATTTGACCCGGGAGCCAGCTGCGCGTCACAGGGGTTGGACAAGAGTTCCCACATGACCAGACCCTTTCTCCCCTTTTTTTTCACTTTTTTTCCATGTTTGGAATTCGGACGTATCCTCTTGTTGATATCGAACTTCAATATTAGGGTACACTACCATGCTAGTTACACAACCTTTACCTTGTCAAAACAACCTCTACACTTGTTGAAAGAACCTTGAAATTTTGTACACAGCATTGCAAAGGCTGTGAACGCACATACGTTGGAGAATACCATTTTGCAAAAAATGTGGTTGTCGACTCTGAGATTCGATACTTCTTCAGCACGGGCGAGCAGTCGACATTGCAGATTTCACTGAACAGCAGGCTGACTCAAATTTGTTCAAAATTTGAACAGCAGGCTCGTTCAAATTTGGATTGATGCTGCCAGCAGCTTGCCAGAGAAACGAAAAAAATTGTTCCATTCTGCGCTCTGCTGTGGAACATGTTCAAGATGAATCATATTCGCCCCAGCACTGCTGGACCGCTTTCGAAATCCAGTTGCATCGCGCTGTGGCCGAGGAGGAGAGAAGCAGCGGGAAGGGGCGGAAGCAGGGAGATGACACAAACCTCCTTGGCACCCTTGGCGTTGACGTGGTGAGCCATCTGGAGTCCGGTGAGGCCGGCACGCCGTGTTGCGGCACCCTGCAAACAGACCTGTATCAGCAGTGGCCTCACAACAGCCAAGCCGAGGCACCCACAACCAAACGAAGTGTAGATACCACACCGCAGTGCCGTGCATGCACTGTAGTGCTCTGTTCTCTGCCGATGCCGGTTCAGAACACCCATCGACAAGCAGAAGCGCATGCAGCAGCTTCGCAGCCCTTCACGAGGTTTTGACCACTGAGGCGCATCGGACATGGACCACGTCCATCGCGGTCCGCTTCACCGCCCATAAGTATGTCCTGTGCACCCGCGCAATCCTCCCGTCGCCTCACAACTCCTGCAACGTTGCATGAGGAAGTGCAACGACGTGGAGCCGCACGCGCGGGTAACGTGAAGCTGCGCAATGAACGGTTGGAGCCCGAGACAAAGGACGGCGTTCTCACAGGTGTCGGGCACATGGGCGCAAAGGCCTCGGCCACTGCCAGGGCTGCCACAGCAAGGAGCACGGAGCGCATTCTTGATGTCTGTTTGGAGGCCGCACGCCTCGTCTGCTCACGAACGGAGGCCCGTCAAAAACGAAGAAAACGTGCGTGAGCGTGTGGAGTTGGGACGCAAAAGAGTCTGTGAAGAGCACGAAAGCCGTGCGATCGCCGCCCGCATGCGCTGAAGACGTGTTCAGCAGTCAAACAGATGGCCCCGTTGCGATGAAGGCCGGCATCGCTGTGCTTGCCAACACTAAATGAAGACAAAGAGTGCAAACATGGCGAAGCGGAGCAATGCCGACGCGATGACAATGTTTGTGACCATTTGCTGCCTCCACCCGATGCTCGCAGGCCCACCTATTGGTGCCTGTGGCCGGGGCTCGCGCTCCGTCTCATCATCACCGCTTGCTGCTGAGCCTGGCTGCCACTCTCATGCGCTTGCCCTGAGCACCGCACTGCCGGGCGAGAATCTGCTGCGCCTGAGAGGCGGCCAAAATGCTGTCGACGATGGAGGTGCCAACGATATCAATGACGCACTGCAGGTTCTAGATGCCTACTCGCCATGCCACAAGAGGGTGTTGGTGCGGGGCATGCCGAAGCAAGCGCGGACAAGCGGGGCAAAGAAGACGGTGAAAAAAGGGAGCAAGAAGGAAACGAAGGAGGAAAGGGCAGCGCGGAAGCGCAGTGAACTCAAGTTGCACCAGGCGCCTTGGCGGTGGCAGAAGGATCTCGAGAACATGCAGGGCGACACGGGGTGGTACAAGGGGAAGGAGATCGAAGTTCGGAAACGCACCATTGAAGGCAATCACATCCTGCGCGTCGGCTACGTCGACAGCTACAAAAGCCGAACAGCAGCGAAGGAAAAACTGAAAACAACGAAAGAGATGCAGGAGGAGCTCTGGGAGCGCGAGGCTTCTATCAAAAAGCTTAAAACACAGATCCAAGAGGTGCAGAGCTCGGGAGGCAAGTCCGTGCCGAATGAATGGGGTATTGTGCAGGCGCTGCCGGGCAGTGCGCGCACGCTCGAGGTAGTACAAGGGAAACTGGTAAAGAAAGAGCGCGAGCTAGTACGGTTTAAAGACGGCATGGACGGAACCTCGAATTGGAAAAATCTGACGGCCCACACTGGTAAATTGCTCATTCTATCCCGCACACACGGGGGCGCGCGGCGGCGAAGAGCTCCAAAGCTGCCGCGCGCCCTCTGGATCTGACCAATGACTTGAGGATCGAAAATTTGGGGACCCAAAAAGGTAGTGTAGTAGACCATATAGCCCCATCATAGATAGTGTAATACCATTACACACCAACGCGCGCGCGCGCACACACACACACACATACACACGCATGCGCACGTGCATGCACACACATACACACACACAGTCATTACCTGTTCAAAAAGAGACCAGCACAAAAACAGTCGAAATGGCTTCGAAATGGCTGTGTATCCGGATGAGGATGGACTCGAGTACATCCAAAGTTCCCCTCTCATTTCCGCGATTGGTAACTGGCTACCAAAAAAAACGAACAGTTCCAAAATGGCTGAGAGCGCTGTCTGAATGGGATCCTATTGAAAGCGACCATCTCATTTACACGCATCTGGATTCGATTCGCAAAATTGTTTTCAACCCCTCAGTTGCTCAGACCGCCAGCGAGGAGGAGCTGCTGGAAATGCAGACGTTTTTTATGGAAAAGGGTATGATTCCACACGTGCAGAATCTCATCATGAGAAGCGGAGGTCAGAGAATGTACTCAGATATGTCTATCTGGATTTTTGTTGTTGGGTTTGGTTTGTTGAAGAGGATGGCGCGCGGCAGCCCCGGAGGCACCGAATCTCAAAAATACAATATTCCTTCTTTAATATTCTTCTTTTTGTGTCATTTTCATTCTTTACATTTTTTTTGAATATTGTGAATTCTTTGATTTGGTCTTTTATAGAATTCTTTTTTTTTGGACCCTAATGGTCCCTTTTCGTCCACAAACTCCCCCCGTAGTGGGGGGTACGGGATCTTCCTGGGGGGGGGTCCCGTACCCCCCCCTACGGGGGGGCGCCGTACCCCTCACTTCTGGTGACCATCACGCCACGAGGAAAAATCGGGGTTGACGGGCGTGCGGCGAGCTGCCGAGCGTCTGACGCGCGGTAGCTTCGTCACATCACCACTGCGCGTCAGCCTCGAGCTGCCGTGCGCAACAAAGCTCCGACCTATTTTGGTGCAAAAATTTCGACCATGGAAATCCCAGGTCACTCAAAAAAAATGGACCAGGCAGTATGATTGGCGACCAGCAGCTGCGGGCTGAAGCCCTCCGCTGCCGCGCGCCCGCTGCGGAAATACGTATATTTTGGTTGCTCCGCCGCCGCGCGCCCTTTTTGGATTTTTTTCGAGATGAGCCCAAGCACACATTGCTGACGCACAAACATTATAGGCATCAAGCCTCTGCTGCTGCTGGGCACCATTGGAGGGGGCAAGCACGTATGGCGCGGTGACGAGCATTATAACCCATTCGGCAAGAGGATGGTGCAGGGGGGGCCGCGCGCACCGAGCGCAGTACTTGTAGCGGCTGGGTGCAAGATGTTGATGGTAATCTTGCTAATTCATTCTTTGTGCACGTGTCACACACATGAATGGTACATGTGCACATACTACATCTAGACATGCAGACATGCACACTTGGTATCGAATCCTGGTCTGAGTGTCATTTGGCACAATTTGTGTGCGTGCGTGTTCGTGTACTGTGCGTATGCTTGCGCGCCTGTCTCTCCGTCTCTCTGTCCTTCTTTGTGTTTCTCTCTGTGTTTGTCTGTCTGTTTTCCAATCTGTCTGTATCCCTGCCTGTCTGTGTGTGCAGGGAGTGACGCGGAGTAATCCCGGGCTGCGGTACAAATTTTGGAAGGAAGATTTAATGAAACAGCTTGTCAGGATGGGTCTGGTGATGCTTGAGCAAGGAAACACGCACGCTCTTTGGATCACTATGCAGGTATTGAACGAATTGCATATGGGCATGTGTACGGTCACCCTCTCTCTCTTTGGCGCAATTTTTGGTTCAAGTGTTTTATTTACAGTGGTGTGCATGTGCGAGAGACGGACAGCGAAGGGATTGTCGGTGCGTTTGATTCACCACTGCCTGTCATCCAAGTGTCTCCATACAGTGTCTCATCATACACACACATGACACACACAGACGTTGGTTCACTTTGCAAACGGACGCAACGAAGAAATGAGCGATTCCAAACCTGCTATTCTCCGTGAGGGTGGTAATTGCATGTGTGCGTGCGCGCGAAAAAGAGCGCGCGCTCGCGAGGGTAGCTGTGGCTTTGTCTGAGAGGGTTTTTTGTGACTGCCGCTCTTGTGTATGTGTGCGTATATATGTATATACGCATATATAAATACATATATTTGAATATGTCAGTACATTTATACATGTAGATCAGTATATACATGTATGTATATATAAATGTACATTTACACAATTATGTATATACTTACATTTACGTACATGTTTCTGCTGAATTTGCCTGTGTGTCTCACTGAATGGCTGACTGGCTGTGTGTGTCTAGGGCTGGAGCTGATATTGGGGTGCCTGCGAAAAAATCCACTGCACTTTGGTATCAAACGCGAGGTGCTCGAATGGACTCTTGCCATGATCACCGGTCGCAATGCCTATTGGAAGGTGAGCGAGCGAGAAAGACAATGATGGAAAAGAAAATGAGAGATAATGCATTCGTGATCAAGTGTTGAGGGGGGGGTGGAGGGGGGGGCATTGGCACACACAAATACACACAGGCACAGACAAACACACACTCGCGAATTTACGTATACACGCACATATCAGGTGGCGTGCAAAGATGCAGTTCGCGCAGGCAACGTCACGCAGGTAGCAGAGAGCTGCTTGGACGTTGACTCCAACTGCCAGGGCGGCAAACGCATATCAGGTTGCTGTGCATGTCCTGTACATTTTTGTGCGGCTCTTCGGGCGTCTTTGGTTGTGTGTTATGTCAATGTTTGGTTGCGTGGCGGGTAGGTGTTTCTTGATTGTTTGGTGGGGTGGGGTGTAAAGAAAGGTGTGTGGGGGGTGTGCGTCTGAGCTCATCTTTTTGTGATTGTGCAGCTATCAACTCGCTCACACAGCTGCAGAAGAAACTAGGGCAGTATGTAACGCATGACGTCAAGGTGCCCACCCACGCGCTCACACAGCAACAAGTACATGCGCTACAGCAGACGGGATGCCTGCCTCATACTGCTGCTAGCAACCGCAGCAGCAGCAGCAGCAGTCGAAAGGCACCACGGAAAGTGCGCAGTAGCAGCAGCAGCGCAGATTCGTCTGCTGCTACTGATGATGAGGGCATGGGTGGGGAAGGGAGAGTGCACAATGGGGAGGAGAGAGTGATGCACGAAGATGGCGAGGAGATGGAGGAGGGGAGCGAAATGGCCGAAGTACCCAGACACGGCACGTTGGAGTTTGCGCTGCAAAGTTTGCGTGATGGAGTCGAAGGTGTGTCACGACTGCGTGGCGGAACCGACACAATGTCGACAACCGTGAGAGCCACAAAGATGCGTGATGAGACGGCTGGACGCAAGAAGAAGGATGCCACCAAGTTGAGCTCCAGAAATTTAAGCACGGACACACACACAAAGTCCAGCGCAGAGTCTAGCGCAAAGGACAAGACACAGTCTGATAGAAAGCACAGCAGAAAGTCGGCCACAACGTCGGCTGCAAAGTCGGCCACAGAGTCTGTCTCAAAGTCAAAGACTGGGGGTAAGACTGTGGAGGGAAAGAAGAAGCCAGGAGACGCAGGTACAAACGACAAGGAGCCACCCGGCATTCCGCTAGGTGGCGGTGTGACGAAAGTGAAAAATATGATTTTCCGCAGAAAATGTATCGTCACGAAATCCGGCAAGGAATATTGTTTTGCGACTGATGTTGAGGGCGCTGGAGGTGGCCGCCAGAATGACTTTTTCATCAAACGCAAAGTAATGGAAAAGAGTAGGATTAGGGGTCTGTGGGGCGGCGATGTGGTGCTCGTGTCGGGCTACCTGCAAGATGGCAACGTTAGTAATTTGGCCACCGCTGTGACGCTTGTGCTGCGGAATAACACCAAATATCTCGAGAAATTTCTCAATACCTCCACCACCGTGGGAGTCGGGAAAGGGGGGGGCGGGGTAGGCAAGTTGAGACAGGGGGGGGAGATTCGACAACGGTATGAATGCAATATCACGAGCACAGGGTCTGTGTTCTCATTTGCAGACAATGACATATTTATCTCGAATCAAGTGCGCGATGCGTGTCGCATCAAGGGACTGTGGGTGGGCGATGTGGTTCGCGTAGAGGCAATCTACAATTGCATCAAGGGCTCATGGACTGCCTCGAGCGTGCGTCTGGTGCGCCGAAATAATCCTGGTAAGTTGTAGTGTGTTGCCATGTTTTGCAGTGTGACTGCCTGAAGCTTGCGGCTTGCCGGTATTTTTAATACATGTGTGCGGCGTGGCGTGCTGGTGTGTGTGTGACAAAACTCGCGACGATGATCACTAGGAATGTCACGCACATTCTTGCGCGTATATTTTGGCGACCGGGCTCAACTGGAAATACTGCAGTTTCGTTATCTGACTTGTGTGTATATGCGTGTTCGTGTGCGTGTGTGTATGTGTGTTTTGCCTGTGTGGCCTGTGTGGCCTGTGTACCTATATGCCTGTGTGCCTATTTTTCTGTGCCTGTGTGTGCGTATGTGGGTGCGTGCGTGCTTGTGTGTAGGTCATACATTCCTCCAGAAGAAGCAGGAAGAAATGGAGAAAAACACAACACAACACGACAGCAAGACAAATAGCACCAAATTCAAAGCGCGGAACACAACAAGTATAGAGGAGGTCACAATACCAGAAGGTGGGACAGGGGCGCGGGGCTCTCGGCTCAAGAAGGGGGAAAAACGTAAAAGTGACAAGAAAGATATTGTTGAAGATATGGATACAGACGACGCGTCAGAGTCGAAGAAGCAGACGAAATTGAAGAGGGTGCATCGCATGAAGGATGCGCTCGGCGATGGACACGAAGAGCACGTGCTAGAGCGACAGACTAAAGAGAGATCGACGAAGAAGAAAAGAGGGAAGAAGGGGGAGGGTGTGGTGGAGGGGGAGGCAAGTGTAAGCCAACAAAAGGAAGGCAAGAGCAAAAAGATGCCAAGAGAATCCGTACCTAGCCAGAAGAAGGGAGGCACGAGCAAAAAGATGAAGAGAGAATCTATGCCGAGAGACGATGATGATATCGTGGAAGTTTCTGATTGAGTGGTGTGGCGGTAGGGGCCGTACACACACAGCAACACCTCGCGACACACTTGGACACACACATGGCGCAACGCACTGCAACAGCGCTGCAACGCAATGCGACACACATAGCGCAAGACAGCGCAGCAAAGTGCAACATCAAACACACGTGTTTATTCATTCTCACTCACTCCACGCACTCTCTCAATTTATTTATCCACCCGCCCACACTAACAAACTCACCCATACCCACGCCTTCAACAAGATCGCCTGCGTGACAACCTTTAGGCAAAGAAACAACGGCTTTCTTTCTCGTGCAGTCGCGTTTCCGCAAAGATTAGAACAGAAGAAAAGTTGAAAATGGAATATCATCAAAAATCGTTTCAACGATGAGCGAGAGTTACACCCTCTACTCATGCTGCTGTCTGTTTGTGAGTTTGTGCGTGCGTGCGTGTGCGTGTGCGTATGTGTGTGTGTATGTGTGTGTGAGAGAGAGTGTGCATGATGTGTGTGCCAAAAGAGATAGAATTACACACTCCACTGATGCTGCTGTTGCTGCTGTTGTACATGTATGGGTGAGTGTGTAGATGTCATATATTTGTCCTGTTGCGGCACCATCTCCTCATGAATGCCAGCACACACCTGCGAACTTCTTTCCCCGCCTCTCTCGCCACCCCCTCCTTCCTCTTCACCACTCTCACACTCCTGCTTGCGTCGCCCGCCACCACTACCACCTTGATTGCACTCACAACCTTTGTCGACGCCCACGGAAGCTGTTGCAAGAGCAATTTCCAGATCTTGAGCGGCCACCCGCACCTACATGATTCATTCATACGTGCGACATGACGCATTCATATGTGTGACATGACGCATTCATATGTGCGACATGACGCATTCATACGTGTGACATGACGCATTCATATGTGTCACACGACGTGTTGTGTCACACGACGTGTTGAGCAAGAGCAATCTCAAGATATCGAAGACGCATCACATGTTCATATGTGTCACATGGCCCATTTATATGTGTGACGTGGGTACTTGGATGAAGGCAATCAAGGGATGTACCTCTTCAGCCTGCGCGTTAAGTGCGTCTTCGAATTCGCGCGACATTTGCTCGCGCCGCTCTACATGATGCTCTCGTTTGATGACATCCATTTCTCTGCGAGGGGGGCAGCGATGAGGGGGGTTTTCCGTGTAATAGGAAAAGGGGAGG
>Ga0209390_10008111_pt1 | contig 13136 bp, 6 predicted proteins | sample BON01_FD_187212 | JGI IMG/M metagenome (GOLD analysis project Ga0209390, IMG submission 187212) | Freshwater microbial communities from Lake Bonney liftoff mats and glacier meltwater in Antarctica - BON-01 (SPAdes) (version 2) | ecosystem: Environmental > Aquatic > Freshwater > Ice > Glacier... | reverse complement strand
TCCAAGGGAATTCGAAAATAACTTTTCGAATTTTCAAGTTGCTTTTTTCTTCTCCGTAAACCGAGACCATAGGGACATCCATCACCACGGCGTTCACGATGCTCAAACGAAAAAGAAGGTCTGATTCAAAAAAATAGGTCTTGCGTAACTTGTCAAGCTGAATGGCCTCTAACGCTGACCGGTGAATTGCAGTGAAGCCATTGGTTGGATCCGTGACGTTCCAGTATCCGGAAGAGAGCTTGGACCAAAGCGACAAAACGGCATTGCCAAATATTCTGGATTTTGGCATCGAAAAAAGGTTCTCAAGAGAATCAAAACGATTGCCCTTGGCGTAGTCTGCATTTCCTTCAAGAACCGGCTTTGCAATTGTGAGAATGAGGCCTGGATCCATCTGTCCGTCGCCATCTACCTTTACTACCACGTCCATGCCATCGGCGAGGGCAGCTTTGTACCCGGTCACTACAGCTCCACCGACTCCTTGGTTGGCTTCGTGAAAAAGAACCTTGACTCTTTTGTCTTTGGAATGCTTCTGGACAAGTTCTCCTGACCCATCCGGGCAAGCATCATCGACTACATAAATTTGTTTTACCTCGGGGCCAATTTTCGCAAGGACCTCAAGAATGTGGGCAGTCACCCGAAAAGAAGGTACCACTACGGCAATTGCCACCATGTCTCCCTCGCTTTCAAGGCTGGTTCAACTCTACCGACTCACCAGCACAGCGATAACTTTAGGTTGCTGATACGAACCTTTATTCTATTTTTTTGCCTAGGCTAAGAGTGATGAAAATAAGACTAAATTCAATGTCGCTTCGCTCGGTTGGGGGGGTCATCCCTCGCTCAGCGAAAAGAAGGATCTATCGGTTCGCCGTCGCCAGGGTGCTGGCAAACCTCTTGGATATCCTGGGTCTTGCAGGCGTCGCCCTTTTGGCAACTTCGTTCGGGGCTTTTGCAGCCGTTAGCGATTCTGTAGCGCCGCTGAATCTTCCAGTCATTGGCGAGGTGGTTGTTAACGAAACTGCTGCAGTGGTTATTGCCCTTTTAATCGCCGCGACATTTCTACTCAAGTCAGCGTTTTCTATATTTTTGAACCTAAAGACCGCACTTTTTGTCGCATCCCTCGAGGCAGACTTTTCTAAGACCCTGGCCCAGGACTACTTCACAGGCGGCAGTGAGGGCGAGCACAGTTTTTCTGACAGCCTGTCCGAATTCCAAAACGTCTCAATGCTCTCCACTCAGGCGCTTTCACTGTTTATAAATGCCCGCATAGCGGCAATTTCCGAAATTGCACTTCTTATTGCTATGGCCGCTGCTTTCCTTCTTATCAACCCGGTTGCAGCAGCAGCGATGTTCTTGTACCTCGGCGCAGTCCTTTGGGCACTCGGTCGAGTCGTGACTTCTAAAATCCGTAGCAACGGCAAAAATCAACTTGCCGGTTCGGAAGTTGCATTGACTTCAAGTCGAGATCTCTTTGGCGTCAGAAGAGAAGTGAGAGCTTCGGGTGTTCTGTCGCCTTGGATAGAAAAGTTTGCAGAGGGCAGAGCTAGGTCCGCGTCTAGCACTGGCATCATCTACACCCTTAACAGTCTGCCGCGGTATGTGATCGAAACGTCCCTGATTCTCGGTATCTTTGCCTTCCTAGCCGGAATAGTAGTTTTTAGCGACCTGCCATCTCAAGCGGTCACTATTGGAGTTTTTATGGTCGGTGGACTGAGGCTAGTCGCGTCGCTACTGCCGCTTCAAGCAGCGATTAACTCCATGGTCGATGGGGCCAACCGCGGACAGCTAGCTCTTGATCGATTGAAAATTATTTCGGAACGGAAAGGTAAAGAACACTTATTTGCTTACTCCCACGACGGCCAAGCTCTTGGGTTGGACCTAAGGGGAGTCTCCTTCGGTTTTGTGTCTGACAAGCCCGTTGTCCGTGACATTACCTTCTCGGTTGCACCGGGCCAGAAAGTTGCTCTGGTTGGACCCTCTGGAGCAGGCAAGACAACAAGCTTTGAATTGGCAACCGGCTTCCGGCTGCCTCAAGCTGGAGACATAACTGTTGGTGGGATTTCAGCAAGGGAGCTTCTAGAAAATGGCAACGGGGTAATAGGTATAGTCCCGCAGCGACCACACTTGGTTTCCGGAACCTTGGCAGAGAATGTTTCTCTTGCGGCTTCAGAGCAGACCGATTTAGCCCAAGCAGTCAATTGCCTAGAAATGGCTGGACTTCAAAGTTTTGCAAGCCCTGTGGGTTTGCAAATGGAAGTGCATCCTGATTCGGGTCAGTTATCTGGCGGAGAGATTCAAAGGCTTGGCTTGGCAAGAGCGCTATACCGAAACCCCGGAATCTTATTTCTAGATGAAGCAACCAGCGCCTTAGATGCTGAAACGGAGTTTGAAATCAATAAGGTGCTGGACGAGCTTCGCGGTCGCATGACGATAGTGCTCATCGCCCATAGGCTCTCGACCGTGAAGAACGCTGACAAAATTATTTACCTGGACAACGGACGAGTTGTTGCTGAGGGCACCTTCGCAGAACTCCAAAAGAAAGTTCCAGATTTCAAGAACGCCGTGAAGCTTATGGGGCTTGACGGCTAGCAGCTGGAATCTTTTTTCTACCGGCCATCTCCTCGGGTGAAAATCTGACTAATCGCAAAGATGGAAAAATTGCCGGGCTCAACGGGAAAAAGAAAAGGCCTCGAGGCAACGAATTCGTTTGGTCTCGGAGCTCTCTCCATATCTTTCGGCAGAAGGCTTGGTTTCGACTGCGTCACTTACTGAATAGCTAGCGAGTGTTGGATCTGTTACGTAGGATTGGAAGACATAAAAATTATTTTCAATTGAATGTGCATGGCAAGCGTAATAACACGCTGATCTTGTCGTGTAACCCTATTGAGCGGGAGGAGGAGATGATGGCTGAAGAAAGTCCTAACAAGTATCGCGATAACAAGTCGATAGTGCCGACCGAGGCGGAGCTAGAGCAATTGCTTGACGCTGAAACTGATGATGAGTTTGGACAGACTGAATCCGATATCGCATCTGTCGACGCCCGGGCTGTCCTAAAGACTTGGACTGCACAAGATTTCTCAAGCATATACACTCGATTCCGACCCCACCTCGAAAGACATGCTCGAAGGTTTCTTCGGAATCAGAGTCAAGTTGACGAAGTCGTTCAAGACGCCTTCCTTTATCTATTGGTCACTTTGCCAGAGTTGGATTCTGAGCTTGGTGTTTTGAGGTTCTTGAAGTGGAAAGTGAGGCTTTTAAGTCTCGATGTGATTCGCATCAACTCCAAGGTTCAACTGAGCGACATCGATGCCCACGGTGAATTTGAGTCAGATGAACCAGAAGTCGGGATTGAACTGGAGAGAGCCGAGGATGCCGCTGTTGTGCGGATGGCTCTGGCGAAACTTGACCCCCGTCACCGTGAAGTGCTTATTGCAAGCATCTACCAGGAGAAGTCAACCCTGGAGATTGCTGAGCAGGTTGGCCTAACTGAAAACGCCACTAGGCAGCTCATGCACCGCGCTCGCGGTGCACTCAAGAAAGCGCTTGTAGGGGAAACCGATACAAGCGGCCTGAGTATTTCCCAGATTCTCTCCGTCGCCGCCCGCAAGGCTGCACAAGATGCCAAGAAACTTGGCGTGCAGGCCATGAGCACTCTGGTTATCGCAGTCCTAGGTTTGGCAGCGTTCTTGAACTTCGGCACGGCAGCCCAGATATCTGAGATCGCAGAGCCACCGCCATCCGCAACAGCACCCGCAAGCGGGTCTGTTGCTTCAGAGGAGCAAACCGCTGCTCCAGAATCAACCACTCAGGGCGGCCTGCCGAGTGAGAATCCTGTTGAAGACACAATCTTGACCCTTGAAGTTGAAGAAGTCACGACTGTTGCAGCACCGTTAGCTGTGTCAGCGGCGAATTCGACAATTGTGGCAACCGCTGGACTCGACCCACTTGCTGATTTGAGCCCATTTGACCCCTGGTTGTTAGATGCCGTTCTAAGCAATGGAATCGCTAACCCAGTATTGTTCAAGCCTGAGGGATCAGAGTACGGGGAAAGCCAATTTCTCACTGTTGTTTCCGATTCAGGTATTTGGTTTGATGCGGCATTTGCGCCAAACTCAGCAACTCCGATTAGTAAAATCCGACTCGGATTCCTGATCGATGATCAGCAGTACTCCGCCTTTCCTTCCCTGGTTGAACTTCTAGTTCAAACTTCCGCAACTGGGGTCGAGCAGTATGTGGTGACCGCAAAAATTTCTGAAATTGTTGATGAATCTGGAGCTAGATGGCCGAAGTCAAGACTGGACGGTGCCATTGTAAGAATCTCAGTGATGGCAAATTCTGCCGATGGAAAAGTGTTGTCAGTAGATCTCGAGTGGTCGGACTAGGTTCACGTTTCCTAAATTCGCCAGCATTGCTTGAAAACAACCTTCTCAACCAAGATCCGGACAATCCGCGTCCTGTGCTGAGTTAGTCGAAACTAAGCATGGGCCCTCTGAAATTCCGGATTTGGGGTTGCCAACTCTCGCCAAGCCATTCTCAAAATCTGAAATACAGGGTTTTCAGCAAGCAGATGTCCCCAAAACTTCTTCCAAAAAACTTTCGCACATCAACGTAACAAATCGAAGATTACCCCGCTATCCTTTTCAGAGGCCACTTTATCTATCTGCTTGGTTGATAGGCAGCGGGGTCTCGAACCTGTGTTTCAAATGAACCACAGGAAAACCAAGAAAGAAAGAGACATAATGTCTAAATCCCAATCCCGTAAGGGTTATGCGGTTGGTGCATTGGTCGCTCTGGTATCTTCGATATTCACGTTTGCGCCTGCGCAAGCTGATGCGAATGGCCCGGTGACATTGCTACCGACTGAAGGATCAACCTTCAACACCATTATTGGTTCGCCAATAAGCCTGGTTTCAATTCAGGATCCAGCGACCCACGTGGCAAGCGGCCTTGAGTTAAACTCTGAGGCAACTTACTACGTCATCAGCAATCCTGATGAAGCTGAAATTACAATTACCTACCTCACCAACCCAACTGATACGGTTGGAAAAGTAGGCCCTACTTTTAGTTACGTGACTTATGCGGCCTCAGGTGTTGGTACTGCTGCTAGCACTTCAACTGCCGCGATCACTTTCACAAACAAAGACACTGCTGGAATGAAAATCACGACTACCCTGTCCAAGATTGCTGTCTCCGCTGCCACAAGTATCAGCAGTGCTGTGAAACTGAACACGATTGCAATTGGCACCAACGAAACCACAACAACCACTGTTACTGTTCAGACTCTCGTCGACACAGACAACCTCGGCACAAATCTGGGAGTAGCTAGCGGTTTTGACCGTGTTTCAAAGGAAGAAACAGTAGTCATGTACGCTCCTGGTTCGGTTACAGCAACCACCACCATCGCATCCTTGGTGGCTGGCGGCACTGGATCTAAAGTGACCGTGGTTTACGGCAACAGCGTGAACCCTTACTTTGTGGAAGACAAGACCTCGGTCTCGATATTTAAGCAAGGAAAAATTGTCGCACTTTCAAGCTCTCCTGAGGAAGTAACGACAGACAGGATTCAGGGCTACATCACCTCGTCCAAGACAGCTAAAGTGGCCGCTGGTGTCATCACTGCTGGTTACTCGAACAGTGACCTGACAACCGCCACCAACTTGCTACTTGGCATGCCAATGGCAGACTGGGATGCGTCGATTTATTCTGCGCAGGCCTATTACAAGACCGGAGGAACTACCTATGTGACTGTCGGAGCAGCCAGTGCCATTGCAAACGTCTCAGCTGGATCGAGCACAACCGTTGACGGCTTGAGCTTGAGTCACGTCGCTACCTTGGACACCGACTACACTGTGACGACTGCGAATGCAACCCTTTCAGCACGTAGTGGAACCAAGGCGCTGACAATTAATGCTCAGATTCGTTCCGGAAGTAAAGACCTTGAGTTTGCTAACGCAGAGCTGAAGGCAGTTCTTTCTGAGAACTCATTGGCAGCTGCATCGTCCATCACAATCACTGGTGCTGCTACTGCACTGGTTGACGGTGGCTCTGCTGTAACTGCTTACGGTCGCACAGATTCAGATGGTAAGGCTAGCTTCACCATCAACTCGAATAATGGCACCAAAGCTGACTCGGTAAACGTTCACGTTTACGTGAAAGACTCCGATGGTGTGTGGGTTTCTTACACGTCGGCTGAGACGCTCGAGTCCGGTATCAACGTAGTTTGGTCTAACGCAGCATTCCAATCGTTTGCAGCAAGCCCAACTGACTACGTTTCTGGTGCAAACCCATCAGTGACTCTTAAGGTCAAGGATCAGTTCGGTGGACCGCTAAATGCAATTAGCTCCAAGCCGCTACAGGTCTACGTAGTTGCATCATTCGGTGGCGTTGCAGATGCTACTAAGTATGCCGCTACAGCAAACGTGGTTGGTGGGGCTGCTACATTCACCTTCGCTAACTTTGCTCCTGCTGGTGGACTTGCGCAGTTACAAGCAACGCTTCTATTCGGTGGAACTACAGTCACATCAGCTACATTGGTGACATCAGCGACCGTGAACGTTTACAACACTGGAGTTTCTTCTCAGATTGCAGTCGTAGACAGCTTCAATACCGCAATCACCTATGTTGACTTCGTTACCGGAGACACTGAAGACGTAGCCGTTGCTGCCGCAGTTTTGGCCGCAGGTCTATCGTCATCAGAGGGAGTTGCAGTAACTGGAAACGTACTTAACACCACAGGTGTTGGTCAGCCAGGAGTTGCAGTAACCGTTGCTGCAGAGGGAATTCTATTCCTTGCAGATGGCGTTTACTCGCTTGGTACTGCAACCACTGCTGCTAACGAGTTCGGTGCTTTCTCGGTAACCGCGATTGCTCACACTGTATACGCCAAGGGAACCACTGTTACCATCACTGCAGACGGCCTGTCAGCAACCACTTTGTTGGTTACTTACCTGCCAAGTACGCTAGATGACGCTAACTTGGACCTTTCCTGGTCAATTCCTGCAAACGTTGTGAAGAACACAACTTATGCGGTGACCGTGACACTGGCTGACAAGTGGGGTAACCCAATTGCTGCTACCACAACTTCAAATAATGCAGTTTCCATTCTTGGTGCTGGATCAGTTGAAGTAAACAGTGTCGCACTCGCCGCTAAGCGCAACTTTGACAAGAACGGACAGGTAACTGTGTTCATGCGTTCTGTAAAGGATGTTGCGGGTCCAGGATCGCTAACTGCAACCCTGGCAACAGGAGCGGGCGCTTGGACTTACCCAACTGGTGTAACTGGCGCTGCAACCGGTACTGTTGCTAACGTTGGAACTTTCAACGTTACTAACACGAAAGCCACAGCATGGGACGAGTCAGCTTGGTCAAACGAGCTAACGAAAACCATCGAGGTACTTGACAGTGCTGCTGGCATCGTTACTGCTCAGAAGGTAAACGCTGGTTCATTCAAGGGCTACGTAGCACTTTATGCAAAGGGCTACGAGGGTCAGAGAATGAGCGCCAAGGTTGGAAACGACTGGGTCATCGTACCTAGCATTCCAGCTGCAACTAACGATATCTTCCGTGCGGTTGAGTTCGTAGGAGCAGGCGTTGACATCTCAGTACGTATCTACATCGATCGCGTACTATTGGCAACCATCCCACTACTAACCAAGTAGTCATCCGACTACTTTGGTTTGTAGCCAAGTAGTTCAAGAACCACTAACTCCCCTGCCTTCGGGCAGGGGAGTTAGTTTTTTATTGGGGCTCATCCACTACAGGTCTAAATTTGAGATTGGGCTTGGCCTCCAGAAAGCTCCAGAGTTTACCGGCATGCCACTTTGTCACAGAACCGTTAGAACTTTGGCGCGTGGGTGAGCCACCAGGGATTCTGGTTGCCGCGTAAATCAGTTCTGCTGTGCTAGCTTTGGAACACGGAGAGGCCTGAAAGGATTGCCAAACAGTCGATGGTTCCGCTGGTGCGGTTTATCTGATTGGGTATCTCTTTCATTTTTAGATTTAGGGGCGGTACCTCAAGTGAGTATCTCAGAGTCAATTATTGGATTTTTCAAAAACAAGGTAGCACTGGTGACCCTCACGATGGTCGTTCTCTCAACCTGGTTGTTTGGGAGGGTGTCGCAAATAAATCCGGCTCTGCTTGGCGATGAGTGGGTATATGTTGTGAGCTCTCGCCTGGACTCCCCCTGGGCTAGCGCTCCTACGTTTGATCTGGGCAATTATCTTTTTAACTTTGTCTACTCGTCCACAAGCATTTGTGGTGAGGCGTTCTACACCTGTGGTAAGGCGCTGAACCTAGTATTTTTTGCGGCCTTCGCTTTGCTGCTGTTCTCTATAGCAGTGAGGTTTATGCCTTTTTGGGCCGCATTTACGGTCCTGGTCGCCATTTATCTCAGTCCATTGGGCATCTACGTCTCAATGTATCTGCCTGAAGCAATGTATTTCGCACTGTTAGCCCTTGCGTTCCGATTAGCTGTGCGTGTGATTGAGAGGCAGAATTCAAAGGACTGGTTATTGGTGGGTGCGGCGCTGGGGCTTGCAGCGTTAGCAAAGCCGCACGCCCTGTTTTCGGTGGCAGCATTTGGGATATTCCTTATCATTTGGGAGATCTCAAGGGGTTCAAAACTTCAGGACCTTATTAAAGCAGCTCTCTACTTTGGTGGCGCGTTCTTGGTAACAAGGCTTTCAATAGGGCTTTTGGTTGGTGGCACCAAGACAGTGAACATTTTTGGTGCATACGGAGCTGGTGGGGCGGTTGGTGAATTTGTAACGGGCGCTGCATCGGCAAATATTTCAGATGGCGGTAACATTGTCGGCGCCGGGCCTGTGGCCGGCGCTGTTGCATTGTTCCTGCCGCAGATGGCCACGCACTCTCTATTAGTAACAGCTCTGGTTGGTGCTGCTATGGCGTTGATTCTTCTGGCGTGTATTGAAGCGATCAGAAGGTCTTCGAAGACTCCTCAGTCCTCTCTCGCAGTCCTCATGGTGGTTTGGATCGGGGTTCTTCTAATAGTGGTTGCTCTGTTTACTGGCTGGGTAACCGGCAGTGGGGATGACCACACCACGCGTGTTCTGTTGCGTTACTACGAATTCCTTATTCCAATGGCGGCAATCCCTGCCTTGGCATTCCTGTTTGACAAGGGGGGATTTGCTGAGTCTAAGGCGTGGGCAAGAATCACTGCTTCGGCGATTGTATTCGCTGGACTTAGTTCAGTGTTTACCAACTTCTTTAGTACTGTCACGGTTCAGATTGCCGATGCACCAAGTGCTGCGGGCCTCATTGCAGATGCAGGAATTTGGAACCTGGTCGGTGTTGGAGCCGGCATTGGCTTATTGGTGCTCGCGTTTTTCCCCCCAGTGGCTCCTTATGTTCTTACCGCAACTCTCGCTGCGTCAATGATTGGGACCGGCTGGGTAACTCAGGAGCAATACTTGTTTGCACGAGGTGACACAGAGGCAGCAGACCTGGCTGGAAAGTTCGCGAGAAACTACGTTCCTTTCGAAGAGCTAGCCGGGTTGACGGTGCTGACCAATTCCAGGTTTGATGGGCGGGTGGCTTCACTGTGGATGGAGAGTAATAATCCCATGCAAATACTTGAACGAGGAACGGTGTTGGAGCCGAGTGAACTCGAGCCTGACACTAAGTGGGTTCTTGCCCTTGGCCTTACGGCCCTAGAAGACTTCAGCGGAAGCAGAATCTCTGGTCCCGGTTACACGCTGTACGAACTAAGAGATGAGTTTGACTTCTCACTCTACGAGACAATCTCAGGATCTGCTCTTGAGAGAGTGGACGGATTCAATATTTACATGGATGGCCTGGCCTGGATGGATGGTATGGAGGCATCAATTTCATTGTCAAAGAATCTTCCGGAAAACGCCAAGCTGTTGATTGAGCTATCGGCACTGCCTGGGATCTATAACCAAGAAGTTACTGTGACGCTCGGAGATTCGACATTGACGCTACTTATTCAGGATTCTTACAACATAAATAGTCTTGAATTTCAGTTCCAGAATACAGTCCCAGCGGATGAGATAGTTATTTCCATTCCAGAGGTAAAATCCAACCTTGAGGCCGGGGTGGGCGAAGACGATAGCCGAATTGGCCTCGGCATTGGGCGAATTACTCTGGTTGATTGAGATTCCAAAGAGCAACTAGTTGGAGTTCCTGAGGCCACTCAAATGAATTCCTGAACTTTATACTAGGAAGAATAGAGCACGACTATTTCTAAGCGCAGAGCAGACTTCTAGAGGTGCGATATGAGTTTCATTCGGCAGCAACTCAGAGTTCGCTAAGGGCTCTCTGTGGCCTAAGGGGGAGGCTTCTCGGAGATTTATCGGCAACTCACAAGTGAATGACTACAAATTCACAGGCTAGCTTGACATTGCACTACGGCTCGCTCCGGCAAGAGGTTCAATGCCGGCATGAGCAATTGCTAAGTTGTTGCACCAGCACTTGCTTCAAACTTCGAGCGTGTTGTTGAGTTCATCGGTGCATGCGCAGATGTTGCAGTTCGCGTCTGCATCGACCGCGTTCTACTAGACACAATCAACCTAACCACTAAGTAGTCACTACTTATTAGTTAGCAAAAACTTACCACTACCCTTCCCGCCTTGAAGCGAACCCCAGAAGATGGAGCTTCTATAGAGGGCCCTAACTCAAGGGTGAAGTTCATGGACAAGAGGGTGAAGCATCAAACCGAACCCAGCGTTGCGGCCGAAAGGCTTTTCGATTTGGGTTTCGGCGTTTCTTATGTCGCAACAAATCTAAGCGTCTAACGCTGCACAATCATGGATTGGCAAACTTCTTATCGCCAAGGTCGTCTCTTAGGCTTGGCGGCTATGAGTGGAAATAATCGTTGTTCGCACACCTTTAAGGCCACTGCGGTTGAAAAGTTTCTGGCAGGAAAGGAAAAGGCTGATGTTTCGGCTGAATTTGGGATAACCAGTCGTGCTGTTCTGAATAAGTGGGTGGCTTCCTATCGAGCCGATGGTGTTTTGGGTTTAGTTGACAAACCAAGGGGTCGAAAACCCAGGGGCAAAGACCCCTCAAGCCAATCCTTGGAAGAGCGTATTTGCCATTGGGACACCGAGAGCGCTGTCCTAAAAAAATTCCACGCTCTAATGGACGAACAAAAAGCGCTGAACAAAAAGCGCGGGCAGTGACCTCATTAGAGCATAAATACCCAGTTTCTAAGCTTTGTCTAGTTGTCGGGCTCTCAGCAAGCACGTTTTACTCTCATCAATCCAAACAAGCCAGACCCGATAATTACGCCAACATTCGACCGGTGCTTCACGAGATGTTTGATAAGGCTTATCGTTCTTACGGTTACAGACGCATCCAAGCAGTCCTAAAGACCAAATACGGTTTTGGTTTGAGCCGTAAAACTGTGTTGAAGTTAATGCGCGAAGAAGGCAGAGTCTGTTTGATCAGACAAAAAAAGTATGTTTCCTATGGGAGTGCTGTTGGGTTGGCAGCGGCAAATGTATTGAACCATGACTTTAGATCTTCTGCACCAAACCAAAAATTGGCCACCGATGCCACAGAGTTCAAGGTGCTAGGTCAGAAGCAGTATTTGTCCCCAGTGATTGATTTGTTCAACGGTGAAATTATTTCCTACGAGCTTGCTCCATCACCGATTCTTGCCCTGGTCACAAACATGCTGGACAAAGCATTTTTGAAACTTGACGCAGGACAAAGACCCATACTTCATTCAGATCAAGGTTGGCATTATCGTCATCTTAGCTAACAAAAAGCCTTAGCTAAACGTGGTTTGGTTCAATCGATGTCTCGAAAAGGCAACTGCCTAGACAACGCTGTTGCTTAAACTTCATTGGTCACTTCAAAGAAGAGTTTCTCTGGAAACCTCCATCAGCATCAGCCACTTCAAAGCTGAACTCGATGGCTATCTCAACTGACTTAACAACAGTCGCATCAAGTTAAAGCTGAAGGGACTGAGCCCGGTTCAGTACCGGACTCAGTCCCTTGATAGCCCGTCCCTGGCTCCTGATTAGAACTCCAACTTCTGGGGCTCAGCTCACGCCGGCAGGGGATTTAGTCACTGCATGGGTGTTCGGTCCCAATTTGGCATTGACCGTCCTGACGGCGTCTTGAATAGGGGTAAGTTTTAGCTATTAAGTTAAGGGGAATTGGGAAGTCATGAAGAAGCTAATTATTGGGGTTGTGTCAGTTGCTGTTTTGGCATTTGGTCTCGTGCCGGCGCAAGCTGCAACCAAATATGTTGCCAACCAAAGAACACTTGCAAGTTTTAGTTCCAGTGCTACTGGTCTAACGACTCTTCAGAAGTCCCAAGTGGAGCAAGCGGTGGAAGCTAATGCCTATGCCGAGAAGTTCATCTGCACTGGCATTCGCTACTACGAACAGGCTATGAGCGTGAACATTACTGTGCGCAAGCGCGCTAAGGCTGCTTGCGACTACGCCAAAGAACTAAACCCAGAACTGTCGACTTGGTACCAGACCAAGCCGACAACGGCAAGAAGCTATGCCGGCAAGGTGTTGCTGACCATTAGGACCGATGCCACACTCACTGACCTTCTGCCTCCGGGTTATGTTGAAACCGAAGCTATCGACTGGGAGATAAATCCCAACTACAAAGTGGGTAAAGCTTGTGGCGGGGACTTTGGTTGGCAGGTGCTGGGCATGGATACTAACGGCACCCCAGCCTATTTGAAGTGCTCAAACCCAAAGGGCGGGGTTTTTAGGATCGACACCAAGATGGTGAAGTTTGATCCCGGCACCAAGAAGCCTCTTGTTCCTGAAAGGGTACCCGCAAAGACCCTGTTTGGTTACTCACCTAATTTGTATATTTTGCCGCAGCTAACGGAAGCATTACCTGTAACCACGTTGAGCACGGGAGCCTTTGATGACTATGCCCAGTGCAAGGTGGCTGAGAATAATGATGGCTCACCGGATAAGTCTTTTGGCTTCCCATTGCCTGCGCTTCGGGCGGACCTGAGTGACGATTTCAAGATCTTGGTGATTCCGGTTCAGTTCACGGACCACAAGACCAGTAATCGGCCAGCCGATGACATGGCAGATGTTGTTTCTGCAATGAGTAACTTTTATAAGCGGGCGGCAAGTGTGCCGATCAACTTGAACTGGACAATTCCTGAGAGCTACTTCC
>Ga0209390_10008110_pt1 | contig 13140 bp, 9 predicted proteins | sample BON01_FD_187212 | JGI IMG/M metagenome (GOLD analysis project Ga0209390, IMG submission 187212) | Freshwater microbial communities from Lake Bonney liftoff mats and glacier meltwater in Antarctica - BON-01 (SPAdes) (version 2) | ecosystem: Environmental > Aquatic > Freshwater > Ice > Glacier... | reverse complement strand
ATAAAAATGATATAAAAATGATATAAAAATGATATAAAAATGATATAAAAATGATATAAAAATGATATAAAAATGATATAAAAATGATATAAAAATGATATAAAAAAAATTAATAACGAAAGACTCTTTACAAGAATAATAAAATTACTAAAATTTTTTATTTACTACCGGTAAAAAATTTAAAACATTTTCACCACGAACAAACATAATTTCAAAATTGCTTAAATGATAACGTAGATTATATTTGTAAAGTTTGAGACAATTTTTCAAAACAAAATTGAATTTTTTATCTAATATTCTAACCTCTCCTTTATATTCTATATTGTTGGGGCTAATCAACAGAATATAGCTAGATTTCCAAATTCTGATATCAAGAAACTCTTTTTCCCTATAATCCAAAAAATTTATTGAAAATCTTATAGGAATTTTATTTATTCCCCATCTTTGACAAATCATTTTAATCTAAAAGATTCTTTGATTTTTTAATAAAATTATTAATAGAATATCTAAATTAAATTAATCATCTTTTTATATTTAAAATCCACTTAAAATTTCCAGAATAATAAAAAATTTTTATTAAAAAATTTAGAGAGAGTAAACCTTCAGTAATAAAATTACAAACTATGCATGAATTTAGTTCGAATATTACTGATATTAAACATCGACATTTTGATATTCTTTTGTAAGCTAAACTTAATTGATTTAAATTATTTTCTTGATGATACGGAAAATTTTTTTTGATTGTCAAAGTTCTCATTGTTTTTCCAAATAATTCTCGAATAGCATATAATGATCCTTTTAAACATTCTAATTTGATACTATTTGAGTGCTTTATTATCATTATATAAACATTGATAAATTTTATAACTACCGGATCGAAAAACAAATACCTTGTTAATAACTCATAGAGTTTAAATGAAAGATCTCTTTCGTAGAGACATTTATTATTAATTTTACTTTTTTCAAATAATCCTGTATTAACTAAAACATTAATTCTTCTTGAATTTTTTTTTGAATTGTCCTCTCTATTAATATTTAGATAAATCATGAATTCGCTATTTTTTGAAATAGAATGCAAATTTAAGGTTTTTGGAAAGTATCTATCAAACCGAATTGTTTCGTCGTACATGCTCAATCTTAATCAATAATTTTTATATTTTAAATATCTTTTATTAAAAATAGAATTTAATTATTTGTATCTTTTAAAATTTACTTTTTCAATAAAAAATTAGAAAAAATTTTTTGATAAATTATTATAAAATTAATTTAAGAATTTTGTAAATTGGTATATAAGTAAATGAAAAAAAAGTACTTTGACAAATTTTAGTTCTATCTAATTTTTTTTCGATCAATCCAATATTTGACCGGAAGGGTCTAAAATTAATTAGCCTAATAGAACCATTAATTGTTCTAATTTCGGTTTGAACTTTTCTTAAAAATTTTGTAAATATTATTGGTCTAAAATAAATTTCAAATTTTAATTTTAATAATGTCTCAAAAGCTTGATAGCAACAATTTTTTTTTAAAATTTTTTGCTTATTACAGTGTTTCAAAAAACCTCCGAAAAAAATCATTTTGTTCTTGAATATATCATAATAAATTTTATTATTGTAAAAGTTAAAATTTTTTTTTTTATTAGTAAAAGAACATGTGATTGTATTTAAACTTTTACATTGTTTCAATTTTAAAATGTTCAAAACAATTCGATCTAAGTTATTATGAACTTTAAAAAATTTAAACCTAAACAATTTTCCAAAAATTGCTCCATTAGATTTAAAAAAAAAGACGGTGTTTTTTTGAGATGTCAAATTTTTTTTTTTTTTTTTTTTACATAGCAAATGAAGTTCCTGAATCTGAACAAATGAAAAATACATTAACCTGTTTAAATTACAAATATATTTTAATTTGTCAACTTTTATAAAATTAAATTTACACATCTTTAAATAACCCGTTAATATTTTTTCTTTTTTTATAAAATTTTTTAGGTCCAGAGTATTGTTATTGTTAAATTGAATTTTTTTTTGATTCGAGCAGTTTAACAAAGTTGAAGTAGTTTCATTACCAATTACCATCTTTAAAAAATTTAACAAGATTTTATTTAAAGGAAAAAAAATTAAAGCACTTTGTAAGATAAATATTTTTTTCTCAAGAAATATATTGTCTATAATGAGTTGAATCCATAATTTTATATATTTTGGATTTATTTTAAGAAATAAAAGTAATAAAATGTCTCTAGGAAAGTCATTTTTAGATTTTACTATTTCCAAAAAAATAAACCTGAAAGGTTTTCTTTTACGAAAAATTAAAAATTCTAAGGTTCGACTAAATAGTTTAAATTCTTTTCTGAATCGATTGAAAATCGTTAGTAGAAGCCAATAATTTTCATTTTCACATCTCAAACGTATTGAAGTTCTTAAATAAAAATAAATTGACATTATAAATATGTTTTTTAATTTTTATTAAGAATATTTTTGAAAAATATGAATTTTTTATTGCCTTAATTTAATCAACTAATTAGTTAGATTATGATTTTTGATTTCAACATTATTTTCAGTAGAAAAGGTGATAATCATTCAGAATTAGTTATCATTCAAATGCCAAAATCATCATTTAATCTTGATCATTTCATCTTTTATATTTAAAAAAATGTAGATTATAAGTGAATTAATTTAATATAGGAATTTTTTGTATTATATAGAAAACATATTGTTTATACAATTAAAAAAAAATCCTTTATTAAATATTAACATATAAACATTTAATTAAATTATAGAAAAGTTTTTTGTATTTCCAATTGTCAATGGGTAAACTTTAATAGTATTAATTTTTTTAAAGGTTCATCAAAATTTTTTTTAGAATAATTAATAAAAATTGCTAGTTCCTTCCAATAAAAAAAAATCAGCGGAAGTTTAACATTTTTTTAGGTATATTAAGATTTTATAGAGATGAACCGGATTTGAACCGATAACCTTTGGATTTGTCCTTTAACTGGAGTCCACTGCGCTACCGTTGCGCCATCACCTCCACACCTTCCTCCCATCAATTAAATTTATAAAATTTAATTGAATTTATTTTTCCACATTAATTTTGATTATAATTATTTTAAATATAATATATTTATTTTATACACAAATTTTTAAATATTATAAAAATTTAGTATTAATGTTCTTTTGCGAAATCTATTTGTTTCCTAAAAGTTATAAAATAGGATCGAGGAAAAATAAAGTGCAAAACTTATATAAATTTGGACTAGACGAAGGTTTAGAAAAAAGTTTAACTCAAATGAGTGTTTTATTGAAAAAAATATTCTACACCAAAAGTTCACAATGTAACAAAAAACTTAAACCCAAAGATAATAAGAAGAAAGGATTATATTTAAGGCGTGCAGTAAATGTAGAACTCGAATATACTTGGAAAGATCCAATTTTAACAAAAAAGTCAAAAAATTATAGATTCCTTAGTTGGAATCGAGATGAAAGATTTTCGACTGTGACTTTTGACGAACCTGAACACAGAATGACTGTTTTCATTAGCAAGTCATTTTTTGTGAAAAAATTAGATAAGCTTAAACTTTATATAAATGGAACTACCAGAGTTGGTAAATATAAAGTAACATTATTCGAATTTAATGAAACCTCAGATCAGTTAATTGAAACTATTTATTATGACTTAGATCAAATTTCTGATGATCTTGTTAAAAATAAAAAAGGTAAATTTTTTTTTCTAGACCCTGAACTAAAAGAAAATTTTAAAATTAAGTGGATAGCATCGCTCAAAAAAGGATATTTAAACAATTTATATGCAGAGATAATAAAGAAATCCCTTTTTAAACTTACAAAAACAACTACGTATTCTACTAAATTGTTACGATTTTTAAATAATCCTTTCGATATAAAATTTTCATATTCATGCATTATGATTCTTTTATTTTTAGTAGTAACGATACGAAATATGTTTACAGAAATAGGAGATCATAAGAAACGTTAAATTAAGAATCCTCCCTCCTAAAGAAAAAATTGACTATTACTACAATAATTTAAATAATCCTTTTTTTAATGATATGTTGACGATATTATTTTTAAAAATAATTAGTACTGGTATTGGAAATAAAATCGAAAATTCAGGTTTGTATTTTTCTGTAAAGTTTTGGTCTAAATAAAGTTTTAGACTAAAATCTTCTATCCAACCAAATATAAAACTATTGTTCTTTTTTTTAAATTATTAGGAAAAATAATTGTTTTCTAAGTTTTTTAATAATTTTGAAATTTTCCAAAACTTCTATAATTTCAGAAAATTTTATCTCACTCGGAAAAATTGCCTCCAACCCGTTCAAATCAAATAACGTTTGCCCTGTTCTATAAAAAAATTTGTGTAATAAACTTAGAAATTTGTTAATAAACTTAAGTTTTTTCTGAGTTTTTGTAGCTCTTAAATTTAAAGTATTAAGTAAGTTAATCAAACACGTAGGGGTTGAATCAAAAAAAATTTCCATTCCATCAAAAACATCGTCGATGCATATTTGTTCTCGAAAATCAATTTTGGCTCGACACTGGCTTAGATTTAAAAGTGTTATGATAAAATCTATGGAAGATGTTAAAAAAGAATTTTTAACTATTTTTATTTTCTTATAAATTTGTAATATTAAATCAACTGAACTATCGGACAAAAATGCGTCTGGAAAATTTTGTAAAAAATTCATAAATTTTTTACAAAAATGTCCAGAAAGTTTTTTTTTAAAAAACATAACATCGTAAATAGAAACCCTTGTCAAATTTTTATTCACCATAGAAGTAATTATACGTGGATATGAGTTTGTATTATAAAGTTGATAGTTTACAAGTTGAGAGGCAGTCGATTTTTCTGTATGTAGAGTGAGAGTTTTTTTTGCAGTAAATAAAAAATTAAAGTTTTTACAAAGATCAGAATTCTCTAACTTTTCTTTTATGTATTTTGTATCAATTTTAATCAGGAATATTAGTATACAGTGAAATAATGTGTAATTAACTTTTTTTAAGTTTTTTTTTATTTTAATAATTAAATTTTTAATTTTGGTAATTCTTTTACACTTTGAATTAAAATCAATAAGAATGATACTGTTTTTAAACTTTATGTATTTAGCGGTCTCAGTAAATCGGTTATGTGTTCTATTTTTTATAAACTTAAAATTAAAGTTTTCATAATTGAAGAAAAAACTTCGGGGGAATGATTTTACAATTTCTGGAATGAAACATGCGTTTTCAACTGAGTTATTTGATAGTACAAGACACGAGTATACACTTTTCTTATTATTCCCGTTTTTTTTTAATTTATTAAATTGTTGAGTAATTAATAAAAGCAAACAAGCTTTTAAACCATCATTCCTGGAATGAAATGGCTGGATATTTCTTAATAACCTATTACTTTTTAACACTCTATTATTATATATGTATAAAATCTATTTAAATTAATTTAAAATTTATGGCAATATTCTTAAAATTAAAATATTTTGCAAGAAAAAAGTTTATTTTAGACTAATAGATTACGATCTATGTATGGGATATCATAAAATATAATCACAGGAAGAACCTACTCACCTTCAATATTTACTTTCTATTAAACTCGTGTATAAATACATACTTTACAACATTTAATTTATTTTCAACCATAATCAATGTAATTTCGTAGTATCTATGCTAATATATAATACACATCAAATAATACACGTCAAATAATCATTGTCTAATTATATGTATTATCCATATTACATTATTCATATTACATTATTCGTATCTTTTGTTATAATTAGTAAAATTTTTAAAATAGTAACACCTAAGCTAGGAATCTTTTAAGAAAAACAAAATATCTAAATATATCAATAATAATTATACAAGTAAAATTATTAAGTTTTTATTTAAATTATATTATCAGAAAATTTTTTTCTAAAATAATAAAAATGAGATATAAACCAAATTTGTCGAGAGTTTTTTTTACTAGAATTAGGTATTATTTCAATGAAAGCAATTTTTTTAAAGGTTTAATATATGCCAAAAATAAAATTATGCGAAAACTATTTTTAATTAAAAAGTCCAACTTTGGGTATCTTTTCACAAATAAAAAAGTTTTTTACAATATATTTTTACCAATCATTTCATTTAAAGAAATCTATCCTGTTTTACCCTTTAATTCCAACCTGGGTGGGGAAAAAGAAGGCCGATGGAAAAATGTATACATCGATAATTTTCCAGAATCAATTAAACAAAATATTAATTCATTTTTGCTAAATTATTCAAAAAAATCAAATTTTAAACTAAAAAACGTGGGAAATTTTTTAGAAAATAACAAAAACTTAATTAAATTAAATAGATTTAGTGTAGTCAAGTCAAGTTCAAAAACTTACATCGATCCTGAATTAATACAAATTAGTTTTAAAGAAAGAAAGAAATCAATTCTAAAATTAGATAGTTTCAACTATTCCCAAAAAAAAAATTCTATTATAAATGAAATAAATTTTTTTTTAAAAAATTACTTTATAAATGCAAGTGATTCAATTTTTTTTATAAAGAAAAAAATTGATATTTCAAATCATTTAAAATTTTTTAGCTTTCGTTCCCAACAGAAACTCTTGTATCAAATTTCAAGAAAAAAATTCAGAGAGAAGTGTGTAAAAAATTCAAATTTGATAAATCATTTTAAAAAATCATTCAAAAAAATATCACGAATTTCTAAAAAATTCAATAATGTTAGTGTTAATAAAAACTTTAGAAAATCTGATAATCAAATTGCTACTGAAAAAAAATTAGATTTTTTATTATATACCTACAACCCTAATTTTAGATTAGGTAGTGTCAAAAAATCAGTTACTATCAAAAGTGTTAAGCTTAAGGATTTGAAAACTTTGACCGGATCCGTAATCAAGTTTTTTTTTTTTGAAAATTTTTTACTTTTCTTTGAAACTATTTTTGTTTTATCACTTAATAATGTAAAACATTTTTTAAAAATAATTTACATTGAATTTTTAGAATTGAAAAAATTTAGGTTGGTTAACATTTTATTTTTGAAACGATTTCATACAATATTATTTTTTAATAAAGATTTTCTATTAATTCAATTTAATGTTGAAATTTTCACTAAAAAAAAATTCATTAAATTTTTAAATTTTAGAAAAATAGAACTAGTCAAATCTGTTTTTTACATTTCTTTTATCTGTAATTATCTAATAGGAATATCTTGTGAAAACTCAAATAATAATTTCAGCAAAACTAGGGTTTTTTTGTTTGAGATACCGTCTTATAATTTAAAATGGGTTTTATTAATTTTCAAAAAAATACTTTTGGATGCCTATGGGGATAGTTTTTTAGGAGAAATATATATTAACCTTACAGATAAATGTTTTTTAAAAAAATATCAATTGAGGAAGAAAAAATACCAGAAATTAATAAAAAATCTTTCCAGTTCTTTTTTAATACAAAACTTATCATTCATTAATAATTTAAATCTTGACATCAATTCAAATTACAAAAGACCTTTCAAAAATTCTAAAAAAAAAACTTCAACTAAATCAAATTTGAACCCTGTAATTCTAGAAATTATTACCTTCTTTTTCAAATTTAATAGTTTTCCAGCCTTTTATAAATTTAATTTATTTTCGACTAAAGTAGCACATGCCGTGAAAGTAAAATTTATATGCCCTAAATCAGAGATTAAATTATTTTTGAAAAGCATTATCAAAATTGTTTTTTTTTTAAAAATTTTCTATAAAGTAAAATTAAAAAATTTGGACATTTCTATCAATAACAATCAAATAATTGAAAAATTTATAAAAAAGCAGATGATTTTTAAATATTTTCCCATTGGAATTAAATTAAAGAATACTTTTTCCAAAAATGAGTTAGAAATTTTGATGGAAAATAGGGTTAATCTTATTTTAAAATCAAAACTATTAAAATTGGAATCACACGAATCCACATTTTTTAAATATAATTCGATTGTTTATAAAATATTAATTAAAGGAAAATATTAAAAATATTAAAAAAGACATAAATTTTTTTTATATCAAATGAAAAAAATTTCATTTAAAAAATTATGATTTAATTTCGGATCTTTTTTTTGAACATCATTGAATTTTAAAATGAGATTAATTTTAAAATTATTATCTTTTTTTAGTAAAAAACCAAATTTATTTTTAGAAATTTTAAAAAAATAAAAATCTTCCATCATATCTTTTGTTAGTATGTACACAGGATTGAAAATAAAAAAATCATTGATGGAAAATTTACTAGGTATACATATACTTGAGCACAATCTTTCTTTATTGTTGAAAACAAAGGTTTTTAACTCTTGCAAACCTTCAGTGAAATATAAAATATTCCCTAAGATATATGTTTTTTTAAAATTTAAGGTTGGAATTTCTATGAGTTGGATGATATTAAAGTTTTCTTTTTTTATTTCTAGAATTATGATTCCTTTTTCAAGAAAAATTACCAGTCTGCTTCCCATAAAAAAGTTACTCAAAAAACTTATTTTAGAATTTATAGATTGGTAGTTCATAGAATGTTCATATAAAAAATTTAATTTTAGGGCTTGGGAATATTTACCACCGATTATTGAGGAAAATTTAGAAAAATTTTTCAATGTTAGTGAAATAATAGAAAAATTTTGACTATGGTATTCATTGATAGGTGAAATAACTCCTTTTTTATGAGTGTAATCGCTAGAAAAAATCCTAGTTATTACAAAAATATTGTCATCTAGTATAGAAGATTTTTTTTTAATAATAGAATCAAAAAAACAATGGCCTGTTGAAGTAGTCAATAAAAATAAATCCTTCAAATTAAGACTATTGGGAGGGGTTTTATTTTTATTCTTCCAAATTTCTAAAACAGATATACTTGAACCGTAATCTTTTAATTGGAACCCTCTTTTAATCAATCCCTTATTTTTTTCTTTAATTAATGGTAATAAATTCATTCCATGATCGCAAAGGATAGAAAAATTATCTTTGTTTACCGTTAAAATAAATTTTTTATCGTTTTTAATTGTCCAACAAGACTTAATTACAGTAAAATTAAAATAAAATCTTGATTTACTTAGATATATTTTAGATTTTCTTGGATAAAATAAAACCATTAAACTTTTTTCTTTTATAATAACCATAAATTTTCCTAATGATTCAAAAAGATCGAAAGATTTATTACACACTAACCGAACATTAAGATTTTTAAGTGAATTATTGTTAACTTTCCAAACTTTGTCACTAAAAATAAAAAAACAAAAGGGGTAAAAATTTTCTGGAAAATAAAGAGGATATATCGAAAGGTTTAAAAATTCCAAGAATATGATTCGTTTTTTTTTAGAACAAAAAAACAATTTTAACAAAATTCCATTGTTTAGCCCTAATAGAAAAAAAACATTTTTTTTCTCTTTAAAAATCATGATTGATTCAGGAGACCATGTTAAAACTTGTATTCCAATTAGCACAATGGATAAATCTGGCTGAAGCTGATAAATACGAATCATTCTTTCTTTTTTGGTTCCAATAATTAAAAATTTAGATTTAATTTGTTCAGACGAGACATAAAAATTAAGGATAAAATGATTTTTTTCAAATTGTTCTATCCTCCAACTCTTTAATTCCAAAAACTTATCATTTTGATCTATTTCAATTAAAATAATTTTTGAACTTGAGAGAAGGAGGAAAATATAAGATTTTGAATAAACATTTTGTACCGATTCTATAATAAATACATCTTTTTCAGTTATCCATTGACATATTTTTCTATGTTTATTGTTAAATTTTAAAAATCTTATAGTTTTGTTTGTAATTTGAAGTACTCCCTTTAAATATTTAGAATAAACGATTGAAATAGTCTTTAAATCGATAATAATTTTCAAATAATTAAGTTCTTCCATTTTTTTGTTTATTGAAAACGATAATGTGGACATTTTGAATGAAATAAAAAATTGAACACTTTCATCAATTACTTCAATTATATACAATCCCACTGGTCTGTATTTTAATGAACGATTAAAGATAGACATGATATTACAAATTTTTTCTAATAATCGAATTGAAGAATGATTTTTGGTACTACAAAAAAAAACCAATTGTTTTGAGTATTTATCCAAGTCATTCCCATTAATGATTGATGAAATTTTAGTGATTAAACACAACTCATCTACTAATATCAAATGTTTAGTTCTAATGTGAGGTATAAAAACTTCTTCCTGGTTTTCTATATTTTTAATACTTGTAAATCTATAAAATAGTACTTTTCCAGTTTCCAGTTTTGCATAAAAGATACCATTAGGGAGAACCTTGATGGAAGTTGTTTTTCCGGGTAAACTATCAAAATAACCGACCTTTAAAGGATATTTTTCAATAAATTTATCAGAAAAATAATTTAAGATAAATAGATCACCTTCTTTATTTATAAAAAAAAAGATTATCTTTGATTTTCCCTTAAAAAAACAAAACGTAATTATGCTGATTTGTAAAAACTTTTTCTTAAAGACCCTCATTGGAAAAAAATCAGATATTTGATTCCTTAGGCGATAATTGATAATTGATAATTTCCCTTTTGATAATACAATTAATTTTTCAGTAATCTTTTTTATTGTTGGGATTGGAATAACTAAATATGAAGACCTATCAATCCGAGAAAATATCTTTTTTCTTATACTTCCATTCTTTTTATACTTATAAAAAACAAGAAACCTAGAATATGGTAAAAACTTGATTGATTCGATAGCCATGAAGAATTTATTATTATTGTCTTTTGAATATATAATATAGTAGCAAATTAATAATCGTTGAATAGTTTTAGTTCCTTTATTAAAAAATCTAAGTTTATCATTTTCTTTATGTTTTCCAATTCTTAAAAAGAGTTTTATTCCTCCCGTTGTACTTAAAACACACATAAAAGATTCTGTTGATATGACCATAAAAATTGAATATGATTTATCTAACGAAAATTCAACCAATAAATTTTTGGATGAAATTATCTTGAAATCTAATTTTTTCGTTAATCTAATTATGCTTATGGTTTGCGCATTGTCTAATAAAACTAAATCAAATTTATTTTCTTTAAAATTTCGTAGAACAAGAACATTTAAAATTTTATTATAAAACTTTGAGACGGATATTATTATTTTTCTATTAGATAAAATAATTTTTCCAATTTCAAGGAAAAAATTTTTTACCAGAATAAATAAAAACCCTTCTTTATTCTTTTTTTTTGTAAAAATAATTTTATTTACTTTTAGAAATTTTAATGTATTGGATTTTTTAAACATTGGAGTTAACATAAAATAAAATAATAATAGTAATAAATTTTGATATTAATTTAATTAATTTTTTTGTAAAAATGAATTCTGATGAAGAGACTATTTTTCATTCAGGTGATGCTGGTGCCTCAGATACTATACCAATTAAAGCAGGATCATGTAAAAAGGGACTTCATGTAATGCTTAAAGGAAATCCTTGCAAAATAATCGAAATTGCAACGTCAAAAACCGGAAAACATGGACATGCTAAAGTGAATATAACCGGGATAGATATTTTCTCTGGTAAAAAGTACCAAGAAAGTTCACCAACATCCCACAATTTAATGCAACCAATAATAACTAAACAAGATTATCAGCTTATCGAACTCGATGAAGACCATTTTTTAACATTATTGGATGAGAATGGGATCGTACGAGAAGATCTTAGCTTGGATAATGATGAAAATGAAGCAAACAGCAGACTAAAAGAAGATTTCAAAAATGGTAAAGAAATCATAGTTACTATTCAGAAATGCATTCAGAAAGAAAAAGTAATTTCATACAAAATTGTAACTTCCTAAATTTTTTAAATTTTATATGTTAATATTTCTATAGTTTATTGTTTCTATAGTTTACACTATAGAACTAGCTGTTGATGCTATTTTTGGCCATAAATCTGCACATTCTTTTGCAACAGGTCCATTTATTGTTGAACCTTTTAATTCTCCTTTTGGATTTGAAATAACACCCGCGTTATCTTCAAATGAAATAAAAATGCCGTTTTTTCTTCTCCATGATTTTCTTTGCCTTACGATGATAGCAGTTGTAACTTTTTTTCGTAATTCTGGTTTTCCTTTTTTAACTGTTGCCAAAACCATATCACCAGGTCCCGCTGAAGGAAAACGGTTTAATCTACCTTTTATCCTTGAAACTGCCATGATATAAAGGTTTTTAGCTCCACTATTATCCGCACAATTTATAAGTGCACCTACAGGAAGACCAAGTGTCGTTCTAAATTTACTTCCTGTAGCATTGTTTCTACCTTGTTTACTCATTAATTCAATTATAAAAACAGCTGTCTTATCATATATTTTATAAATATTTAATTTACTAAATTTATTCTGAATAGATGTTTAATTAATAAAAATTTAATATTTTATAAAATATTCCATAATTGGGCCTTACCCAGAATAAACCAAGGATTATGGAGAAAAAATGGAACCTTTCTAATATTTTAATTTGTTTAAATTTTTTTAAAACAGTAATCTTTAATCTTATTTTTTTTACCTCAAAAACATTTAATTTTTATTTAAAGAAAAAAGTATATCAATTTTAAATAAACATCTTATAAAAATATATTGAAAAAAAAATACCTATTAGTTAATTTAAAAAATTCATGTATTTTAAATCAATTGTTTCAACTTATAAAAAATATATATATGAGCTTTTTAAATTAACTAATATTGTTCAAAAAAAAATTAATATTTTTTAAATGGAACGAAAAAAATAATTTTAATAATTTTTAAAAAATATTAAATCTCCATTGCCTTTAAAATCCAATAAAATATTTTAAAAGATTTATTAAAAATTGAAATAATTACTAATCATCAATTTAATTTTTAAAATTTTAATTTAATATTAATATCTTCTTAGGAGCAAACTTTAAGAAAATCTAGCTCAGATTAATGTTACAAATTTCTAAGATTAAAAATAGTATTTCTCAAACTAAAAATCTTGAAAATACGATCTCTGAAGATAAAAAACTCAAAGAGGATTTATATGCCAATATGTCTATTGTAAAAAAAATCTATCAAACTTCAAAAAAAAATAGTGTCTTTGATAGTAATCACCATTCGGATACGAACATTTTAACAAACGAAGATAAACTTTTTAACACAA
>Ga0209390_10008109_pt1 | contig 13140 bp, 13 predicted proteins | sample BON01_FD_187212 | JGI IMG/M metagenome (GOLD analysis project Ga0209390, IMG submission 187212) | Freshwater microbial communities from Lake Bonney liftoff mats and glacier meltwater in Antarctica - BON-01 (SPAdes) (version 2) | ecosystem: Environmental > Aquatic > Freshwater > Ice > Glacier... | reverse complement strand
CTGTGTGGTGACACGTTTTTTTTTCGGCTCAATCCGCTGTGTGCACTTGGCCACGGGTGCATTTGAGCAGATGCGGCGTCAGGGCGGCAGCTCGGGCAGTCGCAAGCGCAAGAGCAGCGACCCCGGACAAGACACAAGCAACGAGGGTGCCGAGCATGCAAATATCGAGGCCGACGCAGCGACGGCCGGAGAAGCGCTGTGTGTCGACGAGAGCACGCTGGTTCGCATAAGCCGCGTCTTGGACTGGCACACATTGAACGACTGTCTGACGAGCGTCCCTGTGGTGTCCACCTTTGACACCCGCACGCTGCTCGACAGCATCCCGTTCTGCAAGCTGCTCGCGAGCATCCGGCCGTCCGTGAAAGGCCAGGAAATTCCGCTCGTGACGCGCATCTATGAAGAGCAGTACATGCGCCAGTGCATCGGGGCCCACGAGCAGCCGTGCTGCATGGGCAAGCAATGCGAATGTATGACGATCAACAAGGCGCACCCTTTCGTGGGAGTTCGGTTTGTGATACCCAACACCGACGTGGGCAGCAACGGCATGTGCGTCCTGTGTCTGCGCAAAATGACCACGCTGCTGTTCTACCGCACGATCCAGAAGGGCATTGAGGTGCACACGACAATTCAGCGGCACGGCAACATATGCAATCAGGTGGGCGAGTATCATCCCAGCGTCATGCTCATCTGTCCTCCCAACGGTCCCGTGGAGAGCATGCCGCTGCCGATTGTAGCGCACCAGCGCAACCGGTACGAGGTCGTTCTGGTGCACGGGGTGTGTTATCTCAAGCAGTTGCGAGTCGGCATGCTGGATTTTCAGTAGGCCTCACCACAGAGGCACCGCCGCGCGTCTACACCCTGTTTCCAGAGGGGGTTTTTGACCTGCAGCGGGTGGTGAGGCCCACGGCCCCGGACCTGCTCGCCGAGATGAGCAACAGCGAGGTGAGTCGGATTGTACACGATTTGCACCAGCGGATGAACAATGGCGAGGACACGCAAGTCGAGATCGACCGCTACCTCCTGTATGTGTATTTGGAAGCCAGTGCGTGTCCTCTGCTCAAGGCCCTTCCGTGGCAGAGTTTCGTCGTGTGCGCCGAGCATGTTCCCGGCATGAAACAAATGCCCGACATTGGCAAGGAGATCCGCGATATGCTCATGTTCATGCCCACACAGAACTGTATCCATCGTGTGCTCCAGTACAGCATGCCGTACATCAAGCACAACCGGCTCAACTTTCCGTTGTATGAGGACATCACAGCAAACGACCTGACCAAGATGATTCGGGTGGTCATGGCGTGCTGTCTTGGTGTCCTGCGCGCGCACACGAAGCGGCCGGTGTTTGTGCTGCGGGTCAAGCTGTACGCCTTCTTCCACGAGCTGCTCGCGCGCGGCTCGAGTGCCGACCACTATGTCTTTTGCACAGCGAACCTGTGTCTGCTAAGGGTGGCCATGATTGAGTACTTTATTATCTTCATGCACAAGTTCATGCCGGCGGAGAAGGAGGTGCTGTGCCAGCGATTCGAACTCAACAACACAACGGACGCGCTCTTCAACAGCTTCTGCCTCATTTTCGATGTGTTTCGGCAGACTGCGATGCAGGTGCCACACCTGGACTTTGTCAACATTAATCTACGGGCGCACATCGCCATCGAAAAGTGCAACCGTGTGACCAAGGGCAAAAACCGGCCGAGCAACAGCAGCGCCTGTTGCAAGCCAGTTTTTGCCACCGATGCGTTGCTGAAGGTGGCCATCCACTCGCACAGATTTGCTCACGCGAGCTACGCCATGCTGCAGCCGCTGCTACGCAACCTCGCGTGGAAGGATATCCTGCAGATACAGACGATACACAACATCGTGGCCATAAGCAGCCTGCCAGCCAACATCCTGCGCATGCAGACCCGCCACCTGGCCAAAATCAGCATTGTAAACAGCAACTGCTTGACACAGAGCACCATGCTGTTTGTGTGTCTGCGGTGCGCGTGCGCTACCAACAAATTTGTGCTCAACAAGAAAATGCGCATAGTATCGGATGGCCGTTGCTTCTGCTCCGAGTGTGACAATGACACCTACGTGCTGCGCGTGTGTACGTTGGGCCGCATAGTGAAAGTACGAGAGCAGTACTTCTTTTTTTGCTGCTTCTGCTGCAGCACTCACGAGTGGCCTGCAAATGGTCATGAATTTAGCAGCTGCAGCCGCACGCCGCGCAAAGACGACAAATTGCCGATCTCAAAGTGTTGTCTGTGCACACGGAACACATCACTCTCGCCGTGGGAGGTGCTGGACGACGTTTTGGGGGTGCAGCGCGACCTCATGCTCTGTCCCAAGCATCGTCCACTCGCACACCAGCAGAGCTCCGTGTACAATATACAAACGCTGCGCCTCGCGGTTCTGCACAAGCTCAACCGCTACCGTACCTCGGCACTTGAGATCACCAACCTTTAGCCTGTCGTTGTCGTTGTCAATAAATTGAAGTATGGTATCACTCGCTGTTACGCATCTCCTCCGCTGAAGTTATTTAAACCCGAGCCGCAGCACGAGAAATGCGCGGCCTCCTGTATGCCTACATCATTCTCAGTGCGGTAGCCATATTGATATTTCGCAACCTGTACACCATAATTCAACCCGCGCTGGTCGCCCTTTACTACGTGTCCAAAACAGTTCTCATATGACGCGGGAGCAGTGCGCCTTTTTTTTACAATCATTCCTGCTGCATGTACCCGTCGACATGTTTTCAGGATGTCTGTACCAGGGGACTCCATGGCTTCAGGCTTGCTGTCCTCACTGAGCAGCCTCCCTTCGGAGTCTGTGCCGGTCCCTGTAAGCATTCAATTACCATCTGAAGCCGCTGAATACTCGCTTCCCGCCCCAGAGCGCGTGTCACGTGCGAGCGCTGGCGTCGCCCGGCAGCGCATCCAGGACACGCTCGAGTGGGAAAACTGCGATGAGAACTCCAACCGCTTCCAAGCCGTGGCGCAGCAGTTTGACGACGACTTCAACGGAGAACATCTGGAAGATGGCGAGATCGACGAAGTCTCTGCGTCGGCATCCTGTGACTCTGCGTCCAGCTCGGACAGCGACGAATCGTACGAGTCGTCCTTTGTGACGGACGGCAGCGGCACGGAAGAGGAAGATAGCGAAGAAGAGTGGACGCCGGTGAAGCGAGTGTGCTCTCGCGCAGAAGCCATTCTGGAACCCTCGGGGCACACCACAACAGAACAGCCAGAAGAAACACCGAAAGCATCAGATGACGCTTGCGTCTTTGCGGCCTCGATGGTCGAGGAGAACCCTCGCAACTCTTGTGAGCCGGATGTGCCGGCGCCGGAGTCGCCTCAGACACCCTCATACCCAGCGGACACAGCAGATTTAGCAAACGAGGCTGGCCGCCTGCACGCCGAGGAGCCGCACTCGCCCACCGGCTTCTACAATCTGTGGGTGCTCTGACGGCAGGGCGTGTACCAGTCACGCCGGCCCATCGACGACGAGACGCTGCCGACCGCAGCTTGTGGGAATGACAGACACGCCCGTGCGCCGCACGTTTGCAAAAGAAGTGGCGAACCCCCCCATGTTCATCTTGGCTGCCAATGTTGCCACAGGAATCAAGGGATGGGTTGGATGGGTTGTCGATAAGGGTCCGGGAGCCTCGACCCGACCCGCGTCTTTCATAGGCTGCGGCACTTTGGGCATACTCTGGAAGTTCTGCATTACCAAGGAAAATATCATGAGCACAATGCTGACAAAGAGGAGCATTACAAAGAAAGACCGCTGGTATTCACAGCGAGGCATGTTGGCGGTGGTGATCTGCGTGACGGGATCAAACTCAAAAAACACTTGCCCTGTTTGGTACTCCGCCGTGTAGTGCCTGCCAATCAGCGCCAGCACGAGCATGTTGGCTAGATCGATGTCGTCGTCCTTGAGCTGGATATGCATAGTCGTTTGCGCTGTCCCGATTGTGCTCGTTGCAGGCGCCTCGTGAACGACCAGCACGGCCGATGTTTCCCGTACAAATGTCTGCATGAGGCTAGAGGACATACAGTTTGCTGTGTCGTAAGCGATCGCTATGTCTGTCCGGATACGAATAAACTGCTGCAACGATTTCATCAGATCGTCGCATTTCACCCGCACCAGTCTAGGTTCGCTGAGAGCGCTGCCACACACGAGGTTCTGGAACAAGAACAGAAACAGCACGCCGAGCATGCGCAAACATGGCATTACACTCTCGCTTTATGCCCTTTAATAAAGGCTCCCAGCGCCAAAGAAAATTACAGAATCAAACTGTACGGTGAGCCCTGTGACCGATTCGTAAGCATGACAAATTATTCCGTGCATGTGACGCGACTGCTCGCTGCCAACGAGCACGGGCCTCTGCTCAACGCTCGGGTGTTTGCTCACAGCCTCGATCGGCTGAGCCAGCCGTCGACACAGCAGCTTGAGCTCCTACATAGCTTACAGATGCTCGAGAAGATGCGGGAGGAGACTCACAATATGCTTGACCTGTGCGAACAAAGAGGATTGTCGGCGCTGTCTGTCTTGTGCCGAAAAGTCATGCACCATGCGAACTGCGAATTCACCCGGGTGCACCGGTGGGGTGTCTGTGCTTGGACCGGTCGCACCGTCAACGAATTTCTCTGCGTCTCTGTGAACTCAGCGGAAGTTAGTATCGACAGCAGGTTTGGCGCCTTTGTCCAAAGTCTGTGGAACATGTCTCACCTGGAGATCATCGAGTCGTTGCGAATGGAAGAGAGCGAGCCTACAGAAGGCATCACAGTGTGTGCCGAGGAGGTCGCGCTGTGCTATGTCAATTCCTTTGCGCACGTCAAGTCCACGCTCGGTCTAACTCTTGCGAAACTGCATGATCTCTCACCCGTAGAAGAATGACAAAACTCAGAACATTGAGGGAGCAGAACAAGGTCGCGACAATATACTCAATCAGAATGGCGTGAAACACATTCGACAGCATCGCAAAAACACTGAAGAGCACGCACATAACTATGTGCACGCCCTCCACTGCAAAGTACGACGCACGGCGCAGTCTCGCGAAGCGCATGGAGAAGGGGCTCTTGATGTAGTACCGATGACTGATCATGGCATGCAGTGTACAGAAGGCACCCAGAAACACTACCACACTCACAATGTGCAGTTCGTCTTGGCCTGGCAACAGCATTGAGCTGCGGCGGTGATCAAAAGCTGAGAGGGCGCCCCAACCTGCGACAACGGCCACCGACACGGCCATGAAAATGACATCGCCTGTGGTGGGTGAGGGTGGAGGCTGGAGAGCTTCGAACACCGCGTACAGTTGCAGTACTATGACGGACAAGACGCTGCCAATAATGTGGGGCAGTGTCTGCCACCATGTAGGGCTGTGTTGACACACCATCAGTTTTTCGCTGATGTATTCCATGCCCGCCACGCCGAACTCGTAATTTGGCATGAGCGTGGGTGCTTTCTCGCAGAAATCGGCTAGTAGCAGGATTGTAAGCAAAAAAAAGGCGATGTGCGCCGCCGCATACACTCGTATTGATTCTACGTCCATTGCCTGTGTCTCAGCCGTCGCATATACTTCAGAAAGATCTAAATCAACTGTATACGACAAGATGCTGTCCATCACGTAAATGCGCAAACGCACATACACGCCGCTTTCTGGGCGTTTCGGACAAACCGACGCATTGGTGGAAGACATTGAGGCATACTACGAGCAGATGCAGACTGCCCTGCCACAGGCGTCAGTCCAGGGACACGGCATCACCACACCTAAGTCTTCTGTGCACAACTTGGTGGGCACTTCCATGGTTGAGAAAGCCTTCCGCATCCTGGACCTGCGCATCATCAGCCGACTGCTGCCCAACTGCGTGTACGACCAGCAAAAGTTCGCAGCGATTACCATTCGCATCCACCGCCCGAGCTGCACAGTGCTCTTGTTTACCAGTGGCAAAATGGTGCTCACGGGGTGTCGCAGCTACATCCAGTGTGTGCTGGCGGCGCACCAGGTTGTGCGCCTGCTGCGCAAGGCTTCGCCGGGGTACCATTTCCGCCTGCGCAATGTGAAAATACAAAACATTGTGGGCAACGTCGACCTTCATCTCACTGACCACGTGCTGGATTTGGAGCGCTTCCACATGGATCAGAGCATTTTTTCAACCTACCAGCGCAACATGTTTCCGGGCCTCATCTACCGGCCGGATAACAGTCCCGTGGTCTTGCTCATGTTTTCATCTGGCAAAATAGTCATTACGGGCGGCAAGTCTGTCTCCGACGTGGCCGATGGTTGGCAGGCGCTGTGGCCCGTGGTACAGCGCTACATCTGTGCTCCCACCGCTGCGGGGCGCTACAACACCCCTCTGTAGACATGCTCACGTGGGTGGCAGTTTGAAATCCAGGGCCATGGTGCGCTGCGCCGCGGGGATTTTCACAACCACGCGCTTCTGCTGGCTGAGAGGCTCGAGAAGCCGGTGCAGTGCGCTCGGTGATGTCTTCTGTGCGTCAATGTTTGTGCCCAGCACGCCCGCCTGCTGCAGGATCTCTGTCACAAGCTTGCTGCAGAATGTGTGATGCGGGCTGGACGAGGCGGGGGACCACAGAAAACACGACGTCATTTGCAAAGAGCTGAAAGTGAGGCCTTGCGAAAACATGTGCTCGGCGTGACCGGTTGCCATCGTGTGCTGCACATCGCTGCAGGGCACGTGCAGGCAAGAGTAGTTTGGGGAGTCGAACGTGCGCGGGCGCAGCAGCACCTTGCTGCCCATGTAAATGGAGCACGAACGGTCGTCAGACAACTGTACTTCCACGTGGCAAAAGGGACTGTCGAGTCTAGACACCAGCTTGTTGACAAAGCCCTCTGAATCAGCGGCGGGATCGTAGAACCACACTCGCAGTGTTTTCATTTACACAGCGCATTGCGCATTTTAATATAATAAAGTACACGACCGTGTGATCTGGCGCGTCGTGATCGCCTCCCTCCTGGACACACACAACTAACTACACAACTATCGCTGCGCCCGGGACTGCAGGAAGGAGGTCAGGTCGTTACGACTGACGTTCGTCGCCGTCCGCACCTGCGGGGCAGCCTGGGAGTTTATCAGTGACGTCTGCAAGGCCTCCATTTTGTTTTGCAAGGCCTGTAGCTGCGACTGTGCGGGACTCGCAGCCGTGTTCTGAATGGACTGCATGGATTGCACCGCCTGCATATTTTGCAAGGATTGCGCCGACTGGGTCTGCAGACTTCGCACGGCGTCCAGGCCTTGGCGCTGCGCGGCCACGTCGGAGCGCATCGAGCGAAGTTCGTTCTTGTGGTGCTGCAGGCCGGCACTGAGCGTGCTGTTGCTTTGCTCCATTCCAGTGCGGAGAGAACGTACCAGGCCGCCCTGCTCCGTAATGTTAGTGTTCACGGCGGTGCTGTGCGATTGCAGGTCCTGCTTCAGCGTTCGGATCTGATTCTGGTGGTTTGTCAATCCAGAGTCCATGGCCTGCAACTGCCGCTGCGTGTCCTGCATCTGCTCCCTGGCGGCGACGAGGCCTGCTTGGTCCACCGTGCGGTTGCCCGAGCTTGTGTTGTATTCACTTCGCAAAGACCGGATCTCGTTGCGGTGGTTTTGGAGGCCTGCGTCCACAGACCTGAGCTGGTTGGCAATCTGGTGTGACATTGAGGCGTGGGTGTTGTACTCGTCGCGGAGAGCAAGCACACTGTCGTTGCACTCATCCGCCACGCGCAGGTTCTCGGCGAAGTGCTCCGACATCTCGGATTCGTACGTATTCATGCGCTCCTCGTTGGCGCACAGTTTTTCGTTGTGCAGCCGAGTCAATCCGTGGGACGATTCAATCTCCTGCTTCTGGTTGCGCAGGCCCTGGTCCATCAGATCCAGGGTCTCGGCATGTTCTCCCGAGACTGCAAGCACGTACGCAATGTCGCTCTCGAGCGCGTCGAGTTTTCTCTGCGTCTCCCGCAAGATCTCCGTATGATGGCGCAAGCCTGCGTCCAGGTGCGTGGTGTCGTCGACCATCGGTTGCACCTGTTGTTGCTGCAGCACAACTCGAGGCGCCGGCGCGGCCGCCTTGGCGGAGGCACTGGGATCCGGCGGAGAGGCGTCAAAGCGCAGCTCGCCCTGCAGCGTGTCGATGCGCTTCTGCATGACCTCGAGCTGACGGGCAATGTGCGGCGGCACGTCACTCAGCACTTCGGTCGCAGCAGCGGACTCGATCGCAGGCTTGCCGCACAATTCGCTGGCTATGCGAGACGCCACGTCTGCAATTTGCTCGTTGGAAAGAAACACAGGCGAATTGGCAGCAGTGGCGAGCGGTGCGCTAATCTTGGCCGGCATAATTTGCATATTCACCGTGTGGCCGTTGTTGTCGAGATTCACTTTGTATTCGCTGGCAGTCGACAGGTAGTCGGGCTGCTTGTTTGCCAGCATGCTAGAAAAATTCAGCCCTGGCCTGTAGTCAATGACCGCCACGTTGCTGAAATCGTTGGCGCTTTGCGTGGCAAAAGGCGCCCTCTGCGGATAGTTTGCTCGAGTTCCACTTGTCATGGCCTTGGTGGCGAACGACATTGTCCAGTGAAACTCTGGTGTTAAATACGAATAATGTCACACATTGACACGGTCTCGTGCCAGCGTCGCCTGTAGAAAGAAAATCCATGTTGTTGCGCTTGCCAACATAATGGTGTACATTACTGTGATGTACGCAGCGTTCGTGGATGTCGAGGTCGCCATTGTGCGTGGCGTATTCTCGACATTTATACTACAAACCGGTTGCCCCCGCTTCACTGTGCTCTGTCAGGTGTGCATCAGAGACAACAGGACATTCCCGTCCGACCGGTTTTGCACGGCAAAACCACACAGTGTGTAGTAGCGGAGGGTGTGTTCCTCATCAGTCGTGGTGGGAATTTTGACGCTCATGACCGCCTGGCTTTCAGTGAGTTCTGTGATGAAGTGTTCCATCATCTCGCGCACCGTGTCCTGGTGTTCTGCGTAGATCTTGTGCGACGTGTAGATGCCTAGGACCGTGCTGATGTTATCGGAAACCTCGACAGGTATCACGCCACAAATCTGTCCGTCGCACTGGCAAACAACACCATACGTGGCCTTGCGAATGGTTTGTGATGCTCTGGTGTAGTTGCGGTCAAGTAGCAACTGGAAGCTAGAGGGCCTCACCGCATTCAACGAAGCAACATCTGTCTTGTACAGGAACATCGCACTACGCACACATGCGTGTATATACGACAAGAGTCCTTGCAGTGAATGCATACTTCGGTGTTTTTATTCAAACTCAAACAAATCGTCAACTTCTTGACAATCGCCGCGCTGCTCCTCCCGACTATGAAAGCGCTCACGCCGTCCACTTCTTCATTCTACACCGAGTTTGAGGTGAGTGTACCGGCCAACTCCACTCTAGTGGCAGACATTCTTCTTTTTGTGCAGCAGTTGTGTGAGGCCATGCCTTTGCTGCCCTGTGCGACCAACCACAACGTCACTATCACACCGTAGCCAGAAACATAAACACACGTGAAATATACCTAATCCCATTGGATGGCGGTGCGCTTCTTCTGACCCCCCGCGCCTTTGCGCTCCGGCTTGAAGCGGAGGCGCATTTGGTGGCGAAGGACGCCCGCCGGCTCTGCGCCTTCAACTCCCGTGTCCAATTCGGCAATGACAGTCTCAAACGGCACATTGTACGGCGCCAGATACAAGTCCAGCGAGTGCCCTCCCTGCAGCGCCGTTTCGTCAGTCAGGAAATGCGCCGACTTCCTTTCCTTGTCGAGCGCCTTGTCCGCGGTGAGCTGAATGGCCCAGTAAACGCCACACTTGCCCGGGGTGGCCAGCGCGAGGCCGGGGTTGGTCCACAGAACTGTGCCCTTCTCCGTGACACCGCACTTGAGAAAGGCTTCGTCCGAGCATGGGATTCCCCACGCCTCGTGCGCGCATGGCCACTCCACCAGGCCGTTCGCGGTGTGCATCAGAAGCAAAGTGTTCCAGTCAATGGCCAGAGCGGCCACCGAGTGCGTGTGCCTCAGCGGGTCGGAGGTGGGCCTTTCATCCAGCATCACCAGCATCTTGACGGCCTTCATGGCAATGGCTACGTTGACGAGCTTGAGCGCCTTTTCTGGGTGCACGCTGAAAACTTTCCCAAGTTGTTCCCACGAGAAAAAAACCTCGGGCAGGTTTGGGGCGACATTGCACATGACAAGCGTATCTGACTCCGAGTCCAATGTGGCATGCGCGAGGGCGTCCGGGATGCAAGCAAAGACCTTGATAGCATCCTTCGCAACAAGGTTGGCAATGCTGGGTTGAAGTCGGCTGCGCGCCTGCACACCCTCCACGAGTTCCTCACTCTGTGGAACGCCTGCAAACACCCCGAGCAGGCACGACGGCGGCACGAGCTTGCCCTTGCGGAGCTTGAGACCACGTCCAATCGCAGTCTGCACGCTGTTGTTCGAGGACAACACAAGCGCCATGAGGCTCTTGGCTGCGAGCATGTCCTGCACCTTGACGGGCGCATCGCTTTCTTCCTGGCCAGCACCACCGTCACCCGCCTCCTTTTTGGTAGTGTCGTTCTTGAAGAGCTCCATGCCCTCCTGGCGCAAGAAGAAAGAAAAGCATGTTCCAGGTTCAATAACAGTCGTGGCGTCAACAAGAATATCTGAGTCCGCCACCTTCATCTCCGACACCCTCACCCCGCGATCCTTGTTCGTCGCGCCCTTGTCGAAGGGATAGAAACGAGTGTCGCCATTCTCGGTGACCTCGTAGAGCACCTTTGTCTCCACCTTGCCGCCCTTCTTGCCGCCGGGATAAGTGAAAGGCACGTTGGAAAAGCCTGGAGGCCCAACAGCGAGCACAGAGAAGTTCACGGTAACCCAATCCCTCCCGGAACTCATCTCCGAAAAACGCTCGGAAGTGAGGGGCACGTCGTTGAGCAAGACCACGAGCAGCTCGACGTCTGGCTGGCGCGGGCTCAAGGTCTTGCCCGGGCGCCATGTGCTCGGAATGACGGAGAGCAGATTGCACCACTCCCGGAAGTTCTCTGGGGTCTGGTAGAGCTGCTGAGCACGAGCTGCGCCTCCCTGCACCCTCGGTTTTACGGACAAAGTTTCGGCCTGACGCACGACGGCATTGTCATGTAACGGCACGGTGCTCGGCGGCACTGCACTCTCTTCTACTTCGAGAGACGACTCACGGGAGCCCGTAGCAGACATGCTCTTCTCCGCTGCTTTCTTCATCTTGCAATGCTTGTTCTGCACAACTCGAGATTCGATTCAATTTGAGGTGCAGATTTTGGAATGCAATTGTGTTTATTAAATGCATTTCAAATATTTAAGGTTCGTGCATTTGATTTTGATGAGTTCGCGCACGAGCCATCATGTCCGCCCGCGCTAAAAGTCCTGGCCGGAATGCTTGCGATAATGTTGCCGAGGCTACACGTATATTTGTAAGCCCTCGCAAGATCAAGCATATCCTCGCCTTGATGCTACCTAGCCTTCTTATACATGGGGACGACTTTGTCAAGGTGTTTGCGGAATTTCTGACATGTTCTACAGGAGACAGCCTCTTACACTTATCAGCAGATGCACACTTTGCGTTGTTCACGGGCAGCAGAAAATTATCCAGCGAAATCGGAAAGCTTTGTCTCGCACAGGTGTTGCTGATGGAGAAACTATGGTTTAATCTCAAAAATTGTGACCGCTCCAAACCGTTCGAGGACAGTGTGTTGAGGTGGTTGGCGACTCCCGAAGTGGCGAAATTCGTTACCGTTGACAAGCAGATTGTCAAACAGTTTGCCGATTTTTTGATTCTGAGCGATTCGTGGAAAGATGTTACAAAAAAACTCTTGGGGGAACCTAAAGATAGTAGTCCTCTCGCCATCGTGCAGCATCTGTATGGCGATGGCGACACACCTGCGGATACGGACGCAGGGGCCCAATCGTCGTGTGTGAAGCAAGTTAAAAAATTTGTAGATGGCATCGAGAACTGGATGAATGGCACGAAGAAGGGCAATGCAGATAATGATGATGACAGTGACGAGCAGGACCCGGTTGGCGAGGAAAAGCCAGACAGTCCCTGGTACCCGACGTCCACATATATTTTTTCATGGGTGTTGTATATCATCTTGTGGGCTCCCAGTATGTACGTGTATTGTGAGGTATGCGCTAATCTGGCGGCCCATGCGGAGCAGAATTTCTTGCAATACTGCCCGTTCGTGCACACAGCAGGATTTGCGACAATAGTCGAAGAACATCTAAGCCTGATGCCTACGGGGGTTGCGTGGATCTGCATCTTGTGGCGTAAGTTCATGAATGCGAGAGGGCCCCCAGAACAGCGTGTATCTTGCACTGCACCGGTGGTTCTGCTGTTTTTTGCTGCACTCCAGACTAGTGTCCATGTTATACCAATCATCCGCTGTGGCCTCATGACCACTGATGAGACGTTGGTGTTGCTAAATGTGCCTACATGGGTGTATCTCCTTGTGATGATGTATTGCGCAGATATCATTTATTTTTTGGTGTTGATTAGTCGTGTACAACACGACGTTACAAAGCCCATTCAAGCCCACCACACCCCAGCGTACACTGTGGTCGGAGCATTCTACACGACCATGACCTTTCTTGATCGGAAGCTGCACAACCCTTCGTTCTTGCGATGCATCATCGTAGTGACCTCTGTCGCAATGTGTATTGATCCGCATGTGGGTAAACGGCACAAGAACAGACCCTGGAACTGTCAAGACACTTCGGCGGTACTTTCCCGTATATTTTGCGTATTGGTGGTGACATATGAAATGGGTTTGTACACAGTACCCGATTCGGTACATCCTGTGCTCTTGATGAGGGTTATTGATGGTGTTGCCAATACTCATCTTGAATTGTTCGCGCATTTTTTTGCCTACACGTGCATCGATTTTGTTTGGCCCGCTGAGGAGGTCTAAATTGACCATTAAACATATCAATTACTACATCAAAGCGTCATTGTTCCTGTGTCCGCAACCACGTCAAAGCCGCCGTAATTGCTTGTTCTGCATTGACGCGTAATATGTATGCACTCATCAAGCGTGAGACAATAGATATCACTTCCTCTGGGCATTTTTCCATCATACGTGATGTGATTGTTAACAACGTGTCCATCCTGTCAGATTTGTTTTTCAATAGTTGTGCCA
>Ga0209390_10008108_pt1 | contig 13141 bp, 6 predicted proteins | sample BON01_FD_187212 | JGI IMG/M metagenome (GOLD analysis project Ga0209390, IMG submission 187212) | Freshwater microbial communities from Lake Bonney liftoff mats and glacier meltwater in Antarctica - BON-01 (SPAdes) (version 2) | ecosystem: Environmental > Aquatic > Freshwater > Ice > Glacier... | reverse complement strand
ACCGCCGCCGTCGCTCGTTGTTTTTGCCCCCCCCCCCCTCCCTCCCTTTCAAAAGGAGCGTCTCCTCGACCCATGCTCGTCAAACACACGTCATCCAATCGCTTTCCCATCCGTCGACTTCACAATGAAAGCCGCCTCGCACGCCATGTCGTCCGAGCCATCCCGTCCGCGCCCGCTCAAGACCACGCGCATCGTGAACAAGCAGGCAAGAGGCAGAAGAAGAGAAGCCAACGAGAGGCGCTGGTTGCCCTCTCTCGGCGCGCGCGCCCCGCACCCAATCTGCGCGCCGCCGACGTCACTCTGCGAAGGATCGCGGCAGCGCCCAACGAGGCATCGCTCTGCGCGCCTAAAGCTCGTCGCCGTGGCTTCGAAAACCGCCGTCGCATCAAGAACGATTGTTTGATGTCTCGTGTCTTCTCGAGTGCCTGCACGCGGCCGCCACCATCAGCGGCGAAAACCCGTTGTTGTCACAGACGCCCGAGGTGCGCGCCCCCGCTGAGACGAGCAGGTCACGCGCGGCTTTCTCCTCCTCGTCGTCGTAGCTCGAGCCAAACCGTGCGAGCCGGAAGATCGGCGTCTGGCCGCGTGAGTCTCGTGCATCGACGTCCGCGCCGCCCTCTCGCAGCAGCACCTCGAGGCAGCCGAGCTGCGGCTCTCCGATCTTTTTGTTGTAGCCGACGACACGGTCGGAGGGGAGGCCGAGCGGCGGCGGCGCGAGGCAAAAGTGGGCGGGGTTGCTGCTGAAAGCATCGCCTGAGCCGTACAACGGATGCCACTCGATCTCCTCGTTGGCGTCGTGGCCGGCGCGCAGCAGCGCGCGCACGCTCTCGACCTGGCCGTACGCGATGCAGACGGCCAAGGGGGTGAGCTTGCCGTTGAAAATGCCGTCGACGTCGGCGCCGGCCTCGACCAGCGCGCCGACCAGGTCGCCGCGCCTCTGGCGGTGCGCGGCCTGCAGCGGCGTCTCGGTCGCGGTTGAGCTGTGGTTGACGGCCTGTGCGCGGCGCTGGTCGTCTCCCTGCGCGCACTCCTCGATCACGCGCCGCAGCTCTGCCTTGCTGGCGCCGCTGGCGACCGCGTGGTAGACGCGCGAAAGGCCGTCGTCGTCGTCGCCAGGGCCGCCAGGGCCGCCGGCTGCTGCTGCTGTTGTTGTTGCCGCCGCCATTTGCTTGCTGGATGTTTTGTTTTTGCTCTCGAGAGTTGGTACGCGAAGAGGTGGGAAGGTGTGCCAAAGGATTGGGCAGTCGCTGGTGGCACCTGCAAGGCGAGCGGGCGGGGGGGAAGAAAGGAGCGGGTGACGACGGCGGCGTTTTTGTTGTTGTTGTTTTTTGGGGGGGGAGGAGGAGAGCGAGCGCGGAGCTTCACTCTCTCTTTGTGTTTGCTTTTGCGTGTCTTTGATGTCGAGCGTTGAGCCGAAAGCGTGTTGGCGTTGTTCGTGTGCGCCAAGCCGTCGGAATGTGTGCGTTGTTATGTGTCGTGCTTGTCAGGGAGAGGACGAGAGCCGGCAGCGACAGAGCGCGCGCCTTTTGTGTTGTTTGGCGTTCGTCGCGCGATCGAGCGAGAGAGAGTCGGCGGCGTCGTCGTTTTTCTTGTCCAATTTTTGCAATACGTTGTGCGCGCGTGTGTGCTTTGCGTGCGCGAGATTCTCATCATGCGCAATGATCCCTAATGACAAAGGCAACCCAAGACGCATCTCACGCAAAACAGAATTAGAACGGCGCTGCGCGCGTGGCGCCCGCCGCGCCGCCGTCGCCGCCCGCCGCCGCTCCACCCCCGCCCTCGCTCTTGCTCTCAGTGTCGTCCTCGTTCTCGCCCACCCCCTCGCCCTCGCCCTCGCTGCTGTCCTCACCATCGTCATCGTCGCCGTTGCCGCTGCTGCCGCTGCTGCTGCCGTCACCGTCGCTGCCGCCCCCGTCGTCCGTCCAAGCCCCCAGAGCCAGCAGCTTCAGCTCGAGGGCCGCCACGCGCGCGCGCTTCTGCTCCACCTCGCGCTCCGCCTCCCTCAGCTCCTTGACGTTCAGCGACAGGCCGACAAAGGCCTCGTGCGCGCTGCAGCTGCTGAGCTCGGCACGCCGCGCGGCCAGCTTGGCGTCCGAGCCCGCGCTCAGGGACGCCGCGATTGGGAGCGCACGGGCCGCGTTGCCCGGCTGAACGGACGCGCCGGCCGACAGCAGCTCGGCGAACGCCCAAACCGGGCCCCGCCCGCGAAAATCCGGCCAGTGGAAACGGCGCTCGTCGTCTCGTCGTTCTTCTCTCGTTGTCGTCGCTGCCGTTCTTGCAGATTCTTTCGAGCTTATGTTTGGCCCTTGTCGTTCTTAACGGCTTTGTTTTCAGTCCGTCTGGTCTAGGTTCTCTCAAGATCGGCCCTTCGCCTAGGGGAATGAAACGGGATTGGAGGCAAAGTGGGCGACAAAAAAAGGGCGGGCGCCAACGTTCGGGTTTTTGCTGCTCGGTCGAAACTGACGGGAAAAAAAGATAAGGGGGCCCGCAAGAGTTTCGGGCGTGCGTGTTTTTCGGGAAACAGAGCGTATGACAGAGTTGTTGGATACAGTACATCGGATCGCTCTCTTGCGAGCGACTGGGAGAGGCAGGCGGGTGGGGAATGGTTGGGGGGAAGGGGCAACAGACAGGAGGGGGGGAGGAGGCGCCGGGGGCAAAAAGACGGAACGTTGGCGTCGACGGGGTCGAAAAATGGCGCGGGCGCGCGCGCGGCGGGAGCGAAGAAGGCCCCGCCCGCACGTCTCCCCTCTTCATGCCCTCATGCCATCGCCGCCGTCGGCGCCAGGCTCCCCCCGCGCTGCCCGCCGGCCTCCGGCGCCCCGAGCCCCTCGCCGTCCAGCGCCGCGCACGCCGCCGACACGGCGCGCGCCGGCCACGTGCCCTGCACCAGCCTGGCGTCGGGCGTCAGCAGCGCCACGTCGAGCGAGAAGGACGGGAACCCTCCCGAGGGCGGGTCGGCGTGCGTCGCCACGCACGAGAAGCGGCCCGCGGCCCACTTGACGCGCGAGGCGGGGCGCCCGCCGCCGCCGCCGCCGCCGCCGCCGCCCTCTGTGCCGGCAGCGTGCCACTGCCCCTCGCGCTCGAGGTTCCTCACGACCGCGCGCAGCCGCTGCAGCACCTCGAGGAAGGAGGCGAGCTCGGAGCGGGTGAGCAGGAAGGACCACGCGGGCCCGCTGACCACGCAGGAAAAGTCCGGCGAGGAGGCCGAGACGGGCGACGCAGAGGGGCGGGTGGTCAAGGGGCCTAGCTTCCAGCCGTCGCCGCTGAGCAGCCGCCGCAGAGAGGGCGCGCCGTCCGCGGCGTCGTCCCACGACGACAGCGAGTCGCCGGCGGCGGCCGCGCCGGGCCCGGCGCTCTCCCCGCGGCGGCGCTGCCCGGGCAGCACCAGGACGCAGCCCGAGGCGTCGCACTCGTAGCCGAGCTCGTTGAGCTCGTCGATCGAGGCCAGCATCTCGGGAGAGGCGGCGCCGGACGCGGCCGCGCCGCCCGCGCCGCCGCCGCCGCCCGCCGTCGCCGACGACGAGGCGCCGCTGAGCGCGAGCAGCAGCTCGTTGGCCTCGCGCATGACGTCGTCGACGTTGGCGACTCCGCCTCCCTGTGTGTGTTTGGGTTGGATAGGTTGTCGTCGTCGATGCGTTTGGGGCGTGGTTTCGAGGAAAAAAGGGAGGGGGTGTGGGCAGCGGGTGAGCAAGGGCGATGATTGATGCACCCAACTGTTTTTTGTTTTCCGTACCGATTCAACCGCGTCGCGGCCAGAAGGACGGTCCCGCGGTCGTGACACGCGAGCGATCTCGCCAGTTCTGCGCGGCGAGGAGCGGGTGAGGAGCTAGAGCCCTTTTACTGCACAGCGCTGGTTTGCTTTTGCCCCGGAAAGAACTACCCGCGCGCTGCGCATCGCCCGCGCGCGCAATAGATGCGCGAGGCCGGATCGACCGGGCGCATCGTGGAAACGCACCTGAGCGCGGACGCGCACGGGCCGGGCGACCGTGCGAGCGAGGGGGGCGCGCGCGAGTGAGGCCCCCGATCGGCACCCGGTGCCAATCGCCGAGCGGAGGAGGCCCGCGGGCGCCATGGTTGTCCTGGCCCTTGCTTTGCGCAGAGCTGTGGTGCAATGGAGAGAGAGAGCGAGAGAGAGGGGCACAGAATAATCGCCGCTGGTCGGCATTGGTGTGAAGAGGGTCGAGGAGCTTTTTTCCCGTTGGCGTCGCGGGCGTCCGGCGTCGGGCGTCGGGCGAGCGACCAAGCGAGCGAGCGAGCGCTGACCGAGGCGCCCGTCAAGAGATCAAGTTGGGGTCCTGACTCTGGTGTACATGTGAAGACTCGGGGTTCGTTCGTGTGGCATCGTTTCAAGTAGGATTGTCGGAGAGCGGGGTCGCTTAGGAAAGAAAGGGAGTAGCAGGAAAAACAGAGAGCGAGCGAGCGTGGGCGCGGGGACGCAGGAACGAACAGACGGAAAACAAATCGAGAGCGCGGGGGGGGGGTGTGCCGCGGGGGGGGCGTGCCGCGGGGGGGGCGCGGGGGCGCTCGGGCCGCAAAGCGCGGCCCGAGACAAACGCCCCCCGACCACACAGCGCCCGTCGCCTTCATTAAGCAAGTGTGTCGGCCCGTCGCCGTGGTGATTGCGTCGATATTGTCTTGTTGTTGAACGGTGAAGAAGAGCGGGGGCGGGGGGGCGGAGGGACAAACACAAACGAAAAGGGCCGGTCGGGAGGGGGGGCGGGGGGGCGAGGGGCGGGCGCGCGCGCCTTTGGCTGCTCCGGTGGTTTTTTGGCAGGGGTTGGGCGGGGGAGCGAGGCTCGGTTCGAAGGCGCGGGATCATGCGTGCGTTCAAAGGGGGGAGGGGGGCGACTCGTGTCCCTCGCGAGGAGAGGACGGCAGGGGAGCAAGAGGGCGGGCGGGGACGAGGCGGCGGCGGGCCGCAGCGGGCGGCTCGGCCTGCCTGCGCCGTTCGCGAAACCGCAAGAACAAGAGACCCTTGGCCAAGGGATCGAAAAAGAGTCCAAAAGTCAGGTACAAAAAGGGAAAGAAATCGACACACGAGATCCGATCAAACCAGGCTGGCGACGCCGCCGGCGGGCGCGGCGCCGCCGGCAGCGGGCGCGGCCGGCAGCGGCGGGCCCGGCGGCGGCCAGGGGCTGCCGGCCGAACCCGCGACGCCGAGCGCCCCGGCCCCGCCGCCCGCCCCGGGAGGGGGGACCCCAGCGATGGCGCCCATGCCGCTGGCGCTGCCCAGCGCCTGCAGCGTCTGCAGCAGCGGCTGGCCGCCGCCCGCGGCCGCCGCCGCCGAGGGGCCCAGGCCAATGGCGGCGCCCTGGCGGACGCCCGCGCGCCGCGCGACCTCGGCCGCGTCGGCGGCCGTGGCGGGATGGCCCGCCGCGTGCTCGCCGGGCGGGCACACGAGCGGGGCCATGACGCTGAGGCCGTAGATGCTGCCGTCGCCCGCGCGCACGGCCGCGCCCAGGAGGCCGCCGCCGACGTCGCTGTCGGCGTCGCCGCCGCCCGCCGCGCCGCCGCCGCCCGCCGCGCCGCCCTCGGCCGCCGCCGCCGCCGCCGCCGCCGCCGCGTCCGCCACGACCGCCGACGCCACCGCCAGCGCGTCGGGCACCGCCGGGTACGACTGCACCAGCAGGCTCGCCATCTGGAACGCGTTCAGGACGTCACGGAACACCAGCGCGCTGAACTCGATCGTGGCGCCGTGCTCCGCGCGCAGGTTCTCGCGCAGCTTGGCGACCGCCTCGTGCGTCTTTATGTACGTGATCGCGTTGCGCGTGTGGAACGACTCCTGCGGCAGGTGCGCCTGGATCTGCACGTTGAGGCGCCGGCGCTCCTCGACGATGGGCACCACGCGCCGCGTGAACGCCTGCTTGTGGCGCACGATCTCCGCGCGCTGCGCCGCCGACAGGCTGACGGACGCCACCACGCGGCGCCACATGCCAATGGCCTCGTCCTCCGTGGCCAGGTACTGGCGCGACACGGCGATGAACTTGCGCGTCTCTATGGGGCGCACCACCGACAGGCGCATCAGCAGGTCGGTCACCTCGCGCGTGAGCGTCTCGACCCGGCCCGCGAGCTCGGGGGCCACGCGCCCGCCGCCCGTGGCGTTCAGGTCTACTAGGCGCGCCGACAGCTCCTTCACGTAAGCCTGGTAAATGCGGTGGATCTGCCGCGGGGACAGGGCCTTCAACATGTCTGCCGTGAGGGCGGTGGTGGTCGGGTGGGGGGCGGGGGCCGGCTCGCCGTCGGCGCCGGCGACGCCCTCCATGCGTGACTCGCCGCCGGCGCCCGCGCCGCCGCCGCCGACCGCGCCGTCGGCGCCGCCGGGCCCGTCGCCGTCGCTGCCGCCGCCGCCGACGCCGCCGGGCAGCGGCAGCGTAAGCTGGACCTCGTCGCCGTCGTCCCCGCCGCGCTCGCCCGCGCCCTCGCGCGCGCCGTCGACCGTGCCGTCGCCTCCCGCGCCCGAGAGGCCCGGGCCGATCCCGCCCGCCCCGCCGCCACCGCCGAGGCCGCCGCCGCCGCCCGTCAGCGACCCACAGCCGCCCCCGTTGCCGCCGCCGCCGCCGCCCGCGGCCGCCGCCTCCTTGCTCTCCTGCATCACCTGGATCTGCTCGTTCCGCATGTCGAGCACCTTCTCGAGGATGGACGTGCGCGACTGCAGCGCGGTGTTCTCCGTCTGCAGGCTGCCCACGCGCACGGTCAGCTCCTCGATGTGCTTGTGCAGGTCCTGGATCTTGGCCTTCTGGCGCTCGCGGAACCGGCGCTGCGCGCGGCGGTTCTTCTCCTGCAGCGCCAGGTGGCGGCGCTCGGCGGCGCCGTGCTGCTCGCCCGCGCCGCCGCCGCCGCCGCCGGGCCCGCCCGCGCCCCCCGCGCCGGTCTCGCGCTTCTTGCGCGGCTTGGGCCCGCCGCCGCCTTCGTCCGAGTCGCTGCCGCCGTCGTCCGAGTCGCTGGCGCCGCCGCCGCTGCCGCTGCCGTCGTCCTCGTCGATGTTGTCGTCGCCGTCGCCGTCGCCGGCCGTGCCGCCGGCGCCGCCCGCACCGAGGGCGGCGGCGGCGGCAGCGGCGGCCGACGCGCCAGCGGCAGCGCCCCCGGCCGGGGGGGCGGCCGCAGCCGCGGCAGCAGCGGCGGCGGCCCCGCGACCTCCGCGACCGCCCCGGCCGCCGCGCGCGGCCGCGGCGCCGCGACCGCCGCGGCCGCCGGCCGCGACGGCAGCGGGCGCGGGGGGGGTCGCGCCAGAGGCGCTCGCGCTGCCGCTGCGCCCTCTGGCGGCGGCCGCCGCCGCCGCCGCCGCCCCCGCGTCGCCGCTGCCGCCGCTGGCCGCCGCGGTGGCGGTCGCGGCCGCCGCGGCCGCGGCCGCGGCCGCGGCTGCGACCGTCAGGCGCGCGCGCGGGCGCCGGGCGGCCTGGGGCTTGGCGTTGGGGGCGGGGGCCGCGGCCGCGGCCGACGACGGATCGGCCGGGCCTCCGGCGTGGGCGGCGGCGGCGGCCTGCGCCTGCTGCTGCTGCTGCTGCTGCGGCTGCTGCGCCTGCTGCTGCGCCTGCTGCTGCGCCTGCAGCTGCTGCAGCTGCGCCAGCTGGTGCTGGTGCTGCTGCTGCGCGTGCTGGTGCTGCTGCAGCTGCGCCATCTGCTGGTGCATCTGCTGCTGCTGCTGCATCTGCTGCTGCTCGAGCTGCGCGCGCTGCTGCTGCTGCGCTTGATGCTGCTGCTGCTGCTGCTGCTGCTGCTGCTGCTGCTGCTGCATCTGGAGCGCCGCGGCCATCGACAGGGCGCTGGGGTCGTGCGCCAGGCCGCCCATGGCGCCCCCCGGGGGCGCGTCGCCGCCCGCCGCGATGGCCGCCAGCAGGGCGGGATCGTAGCCACCGCCCCCCGTCAGGCCGCCGTAGGCGTTAAGCGGGCCGCCTACGCCGCCGCCGCCGCCGCCGCCGCCGTTGCCGGCGCCCGCGCCGGGAAAGGGCGCGAGGCCGGCGGCGAGCGCCTGCTGCTGCTGCTGCTGCTGGAGCATCTGCAGGTGCTGGAGCTGCTGGAGCTGCTGGAGCTGCTGCAGCTGCGCGAGCGTCGCGCCGCCGCCCGCGCCGACGCCGACGCCGACGCCGACGCCGCCCACGCTGCCGGGGCCGCCCCCGAGGCCGACGCCGCCGAGGCCCGGGAGCGCGCCGCCGCCGCCGCCCGAGGGCCCCTGCTGCTGCTGCTGCACCACGCCGCCCATGTCGGTGTGCAGCTGCGCGAGGTAGTTGTCGAGCACGTTGTCGAGGTCGACGTCCTCGGGCGGGCGCGGGGGCCCGGCGCCGCCGCCGCCCGGGTACTGCATCGCTAGAGCGCTTTTGAGCTGTTCGTTTTTGCGGCGTCGTCGAGCGAGAGGGGACGCGCGCGGCGCGCGGGCGTTGTCGTCGGGCGTCCCCGCTCTCGCCGCCGCTCCCCGGGGGTGACGGAGAGAACGGGAGGGTCGGCGCCGCGTCTCCCGGCGGCGCGCCCCTCTTGTCTGCTGTAAAGCCCCTGCACGTGCTGGTGTTGGTCGCGATGGGTTGTGATGGGCGTGATGGTGGATGGGCGTGTGAGTAAAGGGGGCGGGTGTGAAAAGCAGCTGGCCAGAAGGGGGGTTCGGAGAGCTTCCGGGCGCTCGAACGCAGGCCGAAACATCGTGGTCACGACGATGACCGGACCAGAACCGGCGACCATACGAGTACCGGTGGTTGGGGCGATGGAGGACGGGGCGATGGAGATAGACAGAGACAGGGAAGGCGTGCGACGTCCTCCTCGCAGCTGCTCCCCTTTTTGTCTCTCTCTCTCGCGCGCGCGCGCCTCTGCGCCGACCAATGGCGGGCCAGTCGATGCTGGCGCAAAGATTAGACCCGTGCGCACCTGATGAGCAGGAACGAAGGCGCGCGCTGTGGATGTGCGCTGTTGTCACGCAGTGCGAGACGACGAAATCAGTGGGCCTCCCCCGAGCGGGAGAGCGTAAGTGGGAGCGGGGGGGTTGGTGGGTTCACACAAATACTTTAGGATGATGGTGATGGTGACTGTTGGGGCTTTTGTGGGCAAGGGAGCGCGAGTGAGAAGGGGGGGTGATTTTTTGCGGGGGGCGCGCGGAGGCGGCGTGACGCGAACGCCGACGGTGGGCAATGGGCTCGTCGCTCGAGTTTTGAGCAAGATATAGGCGGACGCCCTCTTTACCAAAAACGCCCACCAAAACCAAAAACCCACAACCAAAACCAACACCACGCAACCAAACGCAATGTCCAACTTGCTGGCGCGGCTGTTGCTGCTGCCTGCAGGGCCGTCGTCGGTACCATCGCCGCCGTCGCCGCCCCGACCCACCACCGCCGCCCTCGCCGCCGCCCTCGCGTCGGCGTCGCGCGCAGAGGTCACGTCGCCCGCACTGGTCGGCGCGCTCGCGGACCAAGTGTTTGCCGGCGCGTCGTGCGCGTCGTGCGCCTCGTTGGGGGTGCTGAGCGAGCTCTTGGCGGCGCCGGCGCCGGCGGAGGAGGCCGCGCTGCAAATCTTGGCGGCCGTCGCCGGGCGCGCCGCGTCGCGCGCGGCCTCGGGCTCGGGAGGCGGCCGCGCGTCCGGGACGGCGCGCGCGTTCTGCCGGGCGGCGCTGCTGTCGGCGGTCAAGATCGCGCTGCCGATGCCGCCGATTCTGGCGCCCGTGGGGTGCCGGCGCGCTCTGGTGGACGTAGCCACGGCGGCGGCGGCGGCGGCGGCGGCGGCAGGAGAGGCGGCAGGACAGTCGGCGGCGGCGTCGGCGGCGGCGGCGGACGGAGGGGCCGACGACCGCGCTGCCGCCCTGAAAGTGTTGGGCGCGGCAACGGCCGACCGGGACGCGGGCGTGCGCGCGGCGGCGCTGGGCGCGCTCAAGGTGGTGGCGGGGACGAGCGCGGGCGCCGTGCTGGCGCTCGTCGCTGGAGACGACGAAGAGCCTCCGCCGCCGCAGCAGCAGCAACAGCCGCCGCCGCCGCAGCAACAGCCGCCGCCGCCGCTGCTGTTCCTCCTCCCTCGGATGGCTGACACGTCCAAGGCCGTGCGCGTCGCCGCCTTTCGCCTGCTTGGCGCGCTGCTGCTGCGCCCCTCGTCGTCGCCCGACGCCTCGACACGGCACCGCCGCCGCCGCGCCCTCGCCGCCGCCGCCCTCCCCTCGCTCTCGCGCCAGCTGTCGGCGCCCTCGTCGAGCCCGCTGCACTGCGCCGAGGCGTCCGAGGCGGCGGCGCGCGCCGCGGCCGACGGCCTCACGCCTACGGACCTGCTCGAGCCGCTCCGGCGCGGGGGGTTTGCGGCCGCGGCGCCCGTGATCGACGCGATGCTTGTTGCGGGGGGCGGCTGGCACGGGTGCGCGGGCGGCCGAGCGGCGGCGGCCTCGGCGGCCTCGGCGGCGGCGGCGGCGGGCTGGCGCGACCTGCTCTCGTCGCTGCTGCCTGTGGGGCGCGAGCAAAGGGAGGAGGACAAGGGAGCGGCGGCGGGCGAGGCGCTGGCGGCGGTGCTGGCCTCGTCGCGCGCGCCGCCGGGCCTGGCGGCGGCCGTGTGGCGATCGGCGCTCGCGGCGCTCTGCCGCGCACTCTCCGCGCCCGAGGACCCAGAGGCGGGGGCGGTGGCGGCGGCCGGCCTGGGCGCGGCCGCGCGCGCCATGCGCCTGCTGCACGCGCTGCGGCGGGTGGCCGTCGCGCGCGGCGGCGGGGGCGAGTGCGGCACCGCCGTCGACGCGGCCGAGGCGGCGGCCGACGCCATGCGGTGGGCCTGCGGCGTGCTGCGGCACCAGCAGCAGCAGGCGGGGGCCGACGAGGCGGCAGGCTCGCAGCCGGCGACCGCCGCCGCCGCCTCTGCCGCCTCGACTGCCGCCTCCGCCGCCGCCGTGTCCGCCGCCCTGTGGTCGACGCGCCTGCTGCGCGCGCTCCCTCCGTGCCCCTCCCGGCCGGGAGACCTCGCGCGCCGCCGCCGCCTCATCCTGCGCCTGCTGCCGCACCTGGCCCGCGCGGCAGGAGCGGCAGGGGCCGGGGCAGAGGCGGCGCTCGAGGCCGTCGACGCGGCGGCGGCGCTCGCGTTTGGGCCCCAGGGCGGTGGGAGCGAGCAAGGCGGCGGCGGCGGGGCTGCGGGCGGGCCGGGCGCTCACGCGTTCGTCGCGGGCGTGGCGGCCGTCGTCGGGCCCGTGGTGGCAGGCGCGGCGGGGGCCAGCGAAGGGGGCATGGGAGACGCGCCTCCGGGGGCTCGGCCGCCGCCGCCGCCGGATCTCTTGGCGCTGCTCGCCGTCGCCGCCGTCGGCGCGTCGGCGCGCGCTTATATCGGCGAGCGCGCGGCCTTTCTGCTCGAGGCGCGGCGAGCAGAAAGGCTGGACTACGAAGGACGCCGGCGCGAGGATGGCGGCGACGACGCGGAAGACCAAGGAGGAGGTCTTCAGGAGGCGGAGCGGGAAAACGACGAGGAGGGGCGGCGGGCGGTCGCCCAGCGGTGTGTCGAGGAGCTCGCGCGGATGACGCTGCCGGGCCGCTGCTGCGGCGCGCTGGCCTCCCTGGCGGGCGGCGGCGGCGGCGAGGCGGGCGGGGGCGGCGAGGGCGCGGGCGAGGGCGGCGACTGCACGCCTCCGCCGGCCACCGCCCCGCTCCCGCTCCGCTTGCTCGCCCTGCGCTCTCTGGGCCTGGTGGCGCTCGAGAGCGCCTGGGTCGCCTCGACCCACGCCGTCCCGGCCGCGCTGCGCCTGTTGCTGCTGCCCACACCGCCCGCGCCGCCGCCGTCGTTGCTGGCGGCCGAGGCGGCCGGCCTGCTTTCCAGCCTGGCGATGCGGTGGCCCGAGCTGCGCACGGGCGGCGGTCAGGGCGGCACAGGAGGACGGGGGGACCAGGGCCTCGACGACGCGCTCGTGGCCGCCGCCGCTGCCGCCGCCGACGGGTCACCTGCCGTGGCCCTGGCGGCCGTTGCGCGGCTGCTCGCGGTGGGGCGCGTGCGCCTGTCGGCCGGGGTGCTGAGCGCCCTGCTCGGGGGGGGAGCGGCGAGCGGCCGGGCGCTGCGCGTCGCGGTCGCCTGCGGGGCGGCATCGCGGGCGCAATTGGCGCTCGGCTTGCTCGCAGCAGCGGCGGCGGGAGCGGCAACGACCAAAAAGCGCGCGAGGCACGAGGCACGCGGGCAGGCGCGCCACGGAGAGGAGTCCGCGGCCGCGCGGCTGCTGCTGTCGGACGTGCTCAGGCCCCAGGACCTGGCCGACGACGCGCTCGTGCTGCCGCTGCTCCAGCTGGTCCTGGCGCCCCGCGTCGTCAGAGGGGGGGCGGGGGGCGGCGGCGGGGCGGCGGCGGCGCTGGTCCTGCTGGCGCGCGCGTCGCCCTCGGCGCGCGCGCGGGCCGCCGCGTGCGCGCTGATCGCCGCGATGCCCGAGCCGCTCTCGCTCGCGCGCGGGGCCGCGGCGGTGCTCCTGCAAAAGGTGGCGGCAGCGGGCGACGGGGCGTCGGCGGCGGCGCCCAAGAGCGTTGGCGGCGGCCGGGTGGGCGCAGCAGCGGTCGCGGCGGCAGAGGCCGCGGCGGCCCGCTTGCAGCGCGCGGCGGCGCGCGACGCCTTTGCGCGCCTGGGGCGCTGAGCAGCAGAAGGACGAGGAGGAGGAGGAGAGGGACAGCAGACGGACAGGCAGCGGCAGCGGGGGCCGCAGGGGTGCCGACGCGGAAAAAACGCCAGCGCCGGCATCTCTCGCTCGAAAGAAAAAAGACGTCAATCGCACGCGCAACTAATCAAAACGCACGCAGAGGCTCGGACTGGACTTCAAAGATTTTACTCGAATGATAGGGGGAGGTTGGATACGGGGATATCCTGTCGTCGCGTCCCTCTTTCTCTCTCTCGGGCCGCGAGGCACATGAGGACGCTTGTCCCGCTCTCCCGCGCTGTCCGCGCCGCCGCCGCCGCCGCTGCGTGCGCCTATGACCTTTTTCCAAAAGACGCCGACAAGAGAAAGAGAGGAGAGGGTGACGCCGATCCGTGGGTTGGACATGGCGCTGTGCACACGAAGCGGTGTCCGTGGATCGGTTTGGCGTCGGCCGCTCTCCCCTAGCTTTCTCGCCGCCGCCCCAAGGAGAAGGAAACGAAAACAAAACACGCGAAAGGACGCCGGCGGGCCGCCAAACAAAACGAGAAAACAAAACGAGACGCAAACAGCGAACAAAAGAAGTCCAGGGGGGGG
>Ga0209390_10008105_pt1 | contig 13143 bp, 10 predicted proteins | sample BON01_FD_187212 | JGI IMG/M metagenome (GOLD analysis project Ga0209390, IMG submission 187212) | Freshwater microbial communities from Lake Bonney liftoff mats and glacier meltwater in Antarctica - BON-01 (SPAdes) (version 2) | ecosystem: Environmental > Aquatic > Freshwater > Ice > Glacier... | reverse complement strand
TCTGAAATCTCACAGCAGGAGAATTCCAAAACGCCTCCAGGAATGCCATACCAACTCTATTTGGCGACAGTCGTGCCGCAATCATGGTGTCGGGGAACGTGACGTCAGGCATGTTCGACTTGGGGAAGTGCCCCTTCCCGACCAGATTCATGTTGCCGTTTCCACGACAAATGAGGAAGTCGTTTTCATCGACGGACTGTGTTGTCGGCGGCTTGGATACAAACATGCCGAGCTTCTTGGCGCTTGGGTTGAAGTCATCCCCAGTGATTGCCGACAGCGTGAGTACTTGGGCCTGAAGCTTCCCCTCACTCGACGGCGACAGTCCATTCCGCAGCGGGGCCGATAGCTTCGTCGCAAATCGAACGAGGGGCCAACCCTTTGAGTTTCGGACTGGATCGCCAAACATCTCGATGAAGATGGACTGTGTAAGGCTGCCCAGTTGAGCCAAGGCTTCGCGGCGCTTGGCTCTGAGCGCATCGGCTTGGTCGAGGATGGCGGCGATGCGGCGTTGTTCGGGGAGGGGCGGGAGGGGGACCGGAAACTTCCAGAACTCGCTCATGATCATCCGGGGCATCTTCGCGCCAGAGACCACGTTCGTCGCAAATCTCAAGAAATCAGGCCCACGCAGAAAGTGCGCTAAGTACCGAGCGTTCAGACGTGACTCGTCACATCGGAGCGGGACCAACTCTGTCGTCGCAACGCCGTCGTCATCTGCAACCACGACCTTGTTCAGGTAGGGACGCAGCTTGGAATAAAGAACCGTGCCGCGATCGAATGCGTAAGTCGACGGACCAAGTTCGCTGGCGCACAACCTGCACTTGGAGAGCACGCGGCCAGAGTGCGGCTCAATCTGGTCCAAGTTGAGGTTCCAAACCTCGTCGTCGGTTCCTGGCTCGCGCGGCTTGTGGCTTTTGTCGACCAGAGTGCCGAGAGGGTGCGTTTTAGCGATCGTCAATGCAGCATCCCCTCAAGCGATTCCATCCCCGCCTGAATCTCCGCCTCCAAAGCGGCGAGCCTCGCCAGAATCTCTTTGGGCGGCACGTGCTCCACCGCGTCGTGCACCACCTCCTTGTACCGGTTGATCGACAGGTCAAACCCATTGCCCGCGATCTCCGCCTGCGGCACGCAGAAGCTCTGCTCCGTGCGCGAGCGCTGCCGCTCAGCGCCTTCCTTCAAGCGCCAACGCACCAGCACATCCGGCAGATTGTTCTTCGCTTGATCGGCCTCGCCCAGGGCCTTCGCCGGGTTCAATGCCAGCAGTGGCTGCCTCTTGTCGTCGAGACTCCAACCGTCAGCGCGCATGTCGCATAACCAGGCCTGGTCGGTGCCACCGGAATTGGGTTTGCGGTCATCGACGAACGGCTGCAACACCACCGGTCCTGGCTGAATCTCCAGCCAATGCGCGGCCGCATTGAACACGTCCACACCAAACGCCTTGGGCCCACCAGCACGCACTTCGTCTGCCACCTCCAGCGGCACCACCACCCGTTGGTACAAGTGGCGCAACACGTCCAGCCCGCCGGTGGCTGCTGTCAGAGCAATCAAGGGTGTGGTGTTACTCACCAGGCAACGGGCCTGTGCCGGCGATGCCAGGTCAGGCATTGCCCACGTCCTCGGCCAGTTCGTCGTCGGCCAGGTCAACCACCGGCACGCCAAAGCGATGCAGTTGCGCCAAAAACGACAGGCGGTCCATGCCGATCAGCCTGGCGGCCATGCCCGACGACAGCCGCTTCATTTCAAACAGCTTGGCGGCCATGGCCAGCTTGGCGTCTTGCGCAAAGTCTTCCGGTGTCCGATGTGTGGCGTCCAGCACATGGTCGGGCACATCTACAACGATCTTCAGCATCACAGGCTCCTCAGTTTGCCGGCGCATGGGTGTCGGCCGGCATGCACAGCAGGGCTTCCAGGTCGGTCATGATTGTGCGCTCCAGGCCCGCCAGCCGAGCCAGGATCACATCGGGCGGGTCATGCGCCACCGCATCGTGCACCACCTCCTTGTACCGGTTGATCGACAGGTCAAACCCATTACCCGCGATCTCCGCCTGCGGCACGCAAAAACTCTGGTCCGTGCGCGCCCGCTGCCGCTCGGCGCCGTCCTTCAATCGCCAGCGCGCCAGCACATCCGGCAGGTTGTTCTTCGCATGCTCGACCTCGCCCAAGGCCCGCGCAGGATTCACGCCCAGCAATTCTTCGGCCAGCAGCGGCTGGCGCTTGTCGTCCAGGCTCCGGCCGTCGGCACGCATGTCGTAAAACCACACCTGGTCGGTGCCGCCCGAATTGGTCTTGGTGAAGAACAGGATGGCGGTGCTCACCCCCGCATAGGGCTTGAACACACCCGAGGGCAGCGACACCACGGCATCCAGCTTGTGGCCTTCGACGATCAGGCGGCGCAACTCCTTGTGCGCCTTGCTGCTGCCGAACAACACGCCGTCGGGCACGATCACCGCGGCGCGGCCGCCGGGCTTGAGCAGGCGGATGAACAGCGCCAGGAACAACAACTCAGTCTTCTTCGTCTTGACGATGGCCAGCAGGTCCTTGGCGGTGTTCTCAAAGTCCAGGCTGCCGGCAAACGGCGGGTTGGCGTGGATCAGCGTGTAGGCCTCTTCATCGTCGGCATGGTCTTGCGCCAGCGAATTCTTGTAGCGAATGTCGGGGTTGTCGACGCCGTGCAACGCCAGGTTCATGCTGCCGATGCGCAGCATGGTGTTGTCGAAGTCGTAGCCGTGGAACATGCCGTGGTGAAAGTGCTCCCGCAGCGCGGCATCCTGAAAAATCTCGGGGTGCTTGTCGCGCAGGTATTCGCCCGCCACCACCAGAAAGCCGCAGGTGCCGGCGGCCGGGTCGCACATCACGTCTTTCGGCGTGGGCGCGGTCATCTCCACCATCAGCCGGATGATGTGGCGCGGCGTGCGGAACTGGCCGTTCTGGCCGGCCGCCGCAATCTTGCCCAGCATGTATTCGTACAGATCGCCCTTGGTGTCGTGGTCCTCCATGGGCACGTGGTCAAGCAGGTCCACCACCTTGGCCAGCAGGGCCGGCGTGGGGATGGTGAAGCGCGCGTCCTTCATGTGGGTGGCGTAGGTGCTGCCACTGCCGCCCAGGGTGCGCAAGAAGGGGAACACATGCTCGCCCACCACCTGGTGCATCTCGGCCGGGGCAAAGTTCTTGAAGCGCGACCAACGCAGGTCGTTGAAGTCGCGGCCCTTGGTGTCCTGGCCCGGCGGGAACACAGGGTTCTCCATCGGGCGCTTGAGCGCCAGCGCCTTGCCCTCTTCCAAGGTATGCGCGCCGTCCAGGCGGCGGATGAAGAGCAGGTAGGTGATCTGCTCGATCACCTCCATCGGATTGGAGATGCCGCCGGTCCAGAAGGCATTCCATATGGCATCGACTTGGCTGCGGAGTTCGCCGGTGAGCATGTGAGAGTTCTCGAATTCGAAAGTGAGTTCAGGTATTGACGACGACAGGCACGGCCGCCTGCGCTTCCAGTACCTGCTGCGCAACTGGCTTCAATGCGACCAATTGGGCTTTGAGAGACGCGCCGTGTTGAGCGCGATCGGGCGCCGGGACTTCGGGTGTGCCGCCCCCGCCAAGCGATGGCGCCTTGAATGCCTGCGCGGTCGACGTGTTCGTCAGAACGAGATGGGGGCGTCTATCTTGGGGTTGATCCGGCATGGCTGGACAAGTGCTTTGTGTTTTGTGCCAGCTTCGCACTAATGAGACGGCGCTCCTCTAACGCGCGCCCAAGCTCGGCTGGTTGCACTTTCGTCTGGTCATGCAGGATCGCGTCCTTGATGGCGGCGTCGACTGCGCGACAAATCTCGGCATGGCTCAGCCCCTCAACGCGCCCAAGCAGCGCGTCCTCTCGGAGCGGCTTGGGCGCGAAGAAACCGAGGCGCGAACGAATCAGGTCCGTGGCTTGCACCGGTGTTGGAAGGTGGTACTCCACCACGTCGTCAAAACGCCTGAAAAGGGCGTAGTCGAGAATATCGCCGTGGTTTGTCGCGGCGATGATCAGACTGTTCGAAGTATCTTGCTCAATCATCTGCAGGAAACTGTTCAAAACGCGGCGAATCTCTCCCACGTCATTGGCCATCCCGCGCTGAGAACCGATTGCGTCAAACTCATCGAAGAAGTAGACGCCCCGAATATCGGTGACCGCGTCGAATACCTGGCGAAGTTTCGACGCCGTTTCGCCCATGAACTTTGTAATGAGCGAATCGAGCCGAACCAAGAACAGCGGAATGCCAAGCTCACCCGCCAAGGCAGATGCAGTCATCGTCTTGCCGGTGCCCGGGGGGCCGACCAGCAGAAGCTTGCGGCGCGGCGATAGCCCATGTTCCTTGATGCGCGCCAACTGGCGCTGCTCCTTCAGAACGCGCTGAAGCTGGGTCGAAGCGACCTCGTCAAGCACCATCTCGCCCAAGCGGTTCGCTGGATGCGACACCGTGAGCAGGTTGGCCAGTTCGCCGCGCGGTTTGGCGGCGCTGCCAATGGCGACCAGCTTGCCCGACGCGTCCTGGCCGACACGCGCCTTGGCCGCGTCGATCATCTCGCGCAGTTCCATGGCTAACTTTCCATGCCCGAGCTTCGCCTCGTGCGCAGCCACCTGCATCGCAACGGACAAAAACTGGCCGTCATCGCGACTGATGTGCGACTTGATGAGGGCTTTAAGTTGGTCGGAGCTGGCCACGGCTGGGTTCGCATTGAGTTGACAGAAGTTTAAGGAAGCATTGTGCACGCTTGGGGCCCGAAATTGCCCTGGGCCTGCCCTGAAACCGATAGACGCAGAAGAAAGTCAGGGTTGCCATGCCCTTTGGTCTGGAAACTCGTCAGAAGCGGACGACGACAGCGCCGGATAGGGTATCTCGCGCAGCGCTCATGCCCGCAGCAACTCGCGGGTGCGCCGAGCATTGCAACCAAAACGGAGGATGCCGCAGCCTCCGACCATTTGGAGTGTGACCCCGCCCTGGGCAGTTCAGGGCAGGGCTTGTGATCTCGGTGGGGGGCCGGCCGAAGCCATTGCGCGAGGTGCTCACCCGCAGGCGCCGTCATAGGCGCCCGAATCCAGCGGCAACACGGTCGTGCTCTTAATCTGCTCCATAGAAAATGCCGACGACACGCCCGACAAGCCGACCTGGCGGATCAATTTTTTGTAGAAGCGGTCGTAGCCGTCGATGCTGCTGGCAACCACCTTGAGCATGTAGTCGACATCGCCGCTCATGCGGTGGAACTCCATCACCTCGGGCATGGCCGTGACGATGGCGGCAAAACGCGCCAACCATTGCTCATCATGCTGCGTCGTGCGCACGCTGACGAACACTGTCACCGGCAGGCCGAGCTTCTTGCGATCGAGTATGGCCAGACGCGACGTGATGTAGCCCTCGTCCTGCAGCCGCTTGACACGCTTCCAGCACGGCGTTGGCGACAAACCCACCACTTCGCCGAGTTGTGCCATGGACAAGGTGGCATCGCGCTGCAGCGCATCGAGGAGCTTGGTATCGGTGTTGTCGAGCAAGAAACTTCTCCAAATCATCAATCTGAAGAATAATATTCCAAATATGACCGGTAAAAGGGAAATCTGGCGATGCTCTTACTGCCCGCATTTCCTAGACTAGTCACCATCCCCTGCCCCATGCCGCTCATCCGGCCAAGACGCCCGCCATGCCTACCGAAATCTACCTCGACTCCAACGCCACCACACCCATCCTGCCGGCTGCGATGGCTGCCGCCTGCCTGGCGATGCAGCAACAGTTCGGCAATCCGAGCAGCACCCACAGCAGCGGCCTGCTGGCGCAGGCACTGCGCGAATCGGTACGGCGCAATGCGGCGGAACTGGTCGGGGCCGGCACAGGCAGGATCGTATTCGTCAGCGGTGCCACCGAAGGCATACAGACGGCGGTGTTGTCTAGCTTGTGCGCACTGCGCCAGCGGCGCACACAAGGCGACCTGCGCGCGCCGCTGCTGGTCTACGGCGCAACGGAACACAAGGCCGTGCCCGAAAGCCTGGCGTACTGGAACCAGTTGCTCGGGCTGAACCTGGAGATCCGCGCCTTGCCGGTCGACAGCAACGGACGGCACGACCTGCAGACGCTGGCCAGCTGGGCGCCCGGGGTCGGACTGTTGTGCACCATGGCGGCCAACAACGAGACCGGCGTGGTGTCAGATCTTGCCGGCATCGCTCGCGTGCTCGACGCCAGCGGCAGCGACGCCCTGTGGCTGGCAGATTGCGTACAGGCACTGGGCAAGCTGCCACTCGACCTGCAAACCACCCGCATCGACTACGCCCCGTTCTCCGGCCACAAGCTTTATGCGCCCAAGGGCATTGGCATGTTGTACGTGCGCGCGGGCAGCCCGTTCACGCCGCTGATGGTCGGTGGTGGCCAGGAATCTGGTGCGCGCTCGGGCACCGAAAACATGCCCGGCATCGCTGCGCTGGGCGCTGTGCTCGACGCCTGCCGTCGCGGCGACACCTTCCATTCGGCCGACATGCTGCACGGGTACCGCGAACGGCTGGTGACAGCGCTGCGCGATGCGTTTCCCGCCATCGTGTTCAACGCGCCACTCGCGCAAACCTTGCCCACGACACTGAATTTTTCCGTGCCCGAACTCAGCAGCAATTTGCTGCTCAACCTGTTCGATGCGGCCGGTATGCGGGTGAGCGCCGGCAGCGCCTGCTCGGCGGCCAAGGCTGCACCCAGTTTCGTCCTGCAGGCAATGGGCCTGCCACTGTGGCGCACCACGTCGGCGGTGCGGCTGTCATTCGGCGCCTTGACCGACGATGCCTGCATCGAACAGGCCTGCGCGGCCATCCGCCAATGTGGCCAGATCCTGCGCGACAACGCCACGCTGGCAAGCCAGGGCACAATGCTCGCCGGCGACCCCCCGTCCGAGGCCCGCAATGCCGAAGGGGACACAGACGCTGATGCGCCAGCCGGCCTGGACTGGTACGAACTGGAACAGGTGCTGAGCACGCACCCGAACGCGCTCCTGGTCGACGTGCGCGAAGCCTATGAATATGCGGCCGCACCGCCGCTATGCAGCGCGGGCCGGGTCGCAGTCAACCTGCCGCTGACCGAACTCGAACGGGAGGTGCCGCAGTGGCTCACGCAACATGCTCAACCCGTGGTGTTCTTCTGTCGCAGTGGCAACCGCAGCCAGCAGGCTCTGCTGGCGATGCAGCGCCAGGGATACTCCTTCTGCCAGCACCTGACCGGAGGCCTGGCCCTGGGTCGACTACCCGCCTGAGCCACCCCGATCGCCCGAATGGTATGGCTGCGCCGGTGGTGAAAGCTGCGGGCGGCACAACACGCCACCAAGCGCGGCTTACACTGCGAGTCCTGTCTATCAACCAAGGGACTTGAAGTCATGAAATTGTTGATCACCGGCGGCGGCGGCTTTGTCGGCGCACGCCTTGCCCGTACCCTGCTCCAACGCGGCCAACTCGACGGCAAGAAGATCGACACGCTGGTGCTGACCGACCAGGTCGCATCGCCGGCCGATCTGCGCGCCGACCCCCGCGTGCAGGACCGCACCGGCCCCTTGATGGATCAGTGCAAAGCGTTGCACGACGAGCCTTTCGACGGCGTGTTCCACCTCGCCTCGGCCGTGTCCGGCGAATGTGAACTCGATTTCGACCTGGGCATGCGTTCGAACCTGGACAGCACCCGCGCCCTGCTTGACGCCTTGCGTGCGGCCGGCCAGGCCAGCGGCAAACCCTCCAAGCTGGTGTTCTCCAGTTCGGTGGCCGTGTTCGGCCCCGATGCAGCGTTGCCTATGCCCTCGCCAGTGGCCGACGACAGCTTGCCGGCGCCACAGTCGTCGTACGGCATCCAGAAGCTGATCTGCGAGCACCTGATCTCCGACTTCACGCGCAAGGGATTCGTCGACGGCCGCGCCGCACGCCTGATGACGGTTTCGGTACGCCCGGGCCGGCCCAACGGCGCGGCGTCCTCGTTTTTCTCGGGCATCATCCGCGAACCCTTGGCAGGCGTGGAAGCAATCTGCCCGGTCGACGCGAGCGTGTCACATCCGCTGGCATCGCCCGGCAAGACGGTTGAAGGCCTGATCGCCGTTTATGAGGCCAGCCGCGACGCATTCCTCGGCCGCCTGGGCATGAACCTGCCGTCGATCAATGTGCGTGTGTCCGACATGCTCGACGCATTGGAAGAAGTGGCCGGCAGTGCCGTGCGGGCGCGGGTGACGTTCCAGCGCGACGAACGTATCGCCGGCATGGTGGCCAACTGGCCGGCCGGTGCCAGCGCCAAACGCGCGACCCGGCTCGGACTGCATCCGGACGAAAGCTTCGCGACCATCATCCGGCAGTACATCGAGGACTGCAAGAAGACGCCTGACGGGCAGGCCGCGCTCAAAGGGATGGGAGCTTGACCCGTACGCTGACTACGCGCTTGAGCGGAATTGGCGCCGCCTGGGCTGACGCGCAGGCGCAGCAGCAAAATCGATAGCACGAAAACCCAACGGCGATTGACCAATGCCAACTGCGCTCCTGAGATGTTCCGAGCTTGCGGCCGGCAAAGCCCCCAACCCAAATCCGCACAAATTTCCAGAAGACGGCTGAGCGTGTCACTTCAAGTTTTCTGAGTGTGCCAGGAAATCGGAAACTGCGCGACCTCGACCATTTGAGCTGGCGATAGCTGCGTCCGATCCGCCGCAATACGCGCTCAGCCCTCAGAGCGCATGCCTATCGTTCGGATGTGAACGCCGTTGTTTGTGCGGGTCAAGCCCCACGTTGGCATCGCGGGGGTGCGCTTTATTTTGCCTACCGCATGTGGTGCGATTGGCATTGTGGTTAGAATCGCGGCCGTCTGATTCACCACCGCCTTCTCTTGACCGCGTTCACTTTTCCAATGTCCGCCTCGCCCCATCTTGAGGTTCGTCTGCCATGAGCCGTTCGCTTGTGCGTGGGCTGGTGCGTTGGATTGTGGTCACCTTGCTTTTGGGGCAACTTGCGATCGCTGCTTATGCCTGTCCAGCCCTGCGCGCAATTACGACAGACGTCGGACAGCGCAGCGCGGTCGTTGTCGACAGTGCGATGTCGACAACACACGAGGTCGTGCTCACCGATGGCGGCGCGACCATTGGAACTCTTGACGCTGATTCACCCAATCTATGCGCCGAGCACTGCAAGGTTGGACAGCAAAGTGACCAGACCAGCAGCGTCAATGTGCCCGTCGCAGTGCCACTGGCGCCATTCGAGAACAACCCGCCGCGACTGGCGCAATCCCGGCTTCGACCCACGGCGTCATCTGTGAATGCCCTGGTGTCGGCATGCCCGCCGCACGCCATATTGCACTGCGTGCGCAGATCCTGACCTGCAAGACGATTCGGCGCTGACGACCACTATGTGTCGTGCCAGCGTGGGGCCCGCGCCCGCCTGATTCACCCGAGCCAAGGCTCACGAGAGGTTCATAGGCAAGCGCGAACATCGAATTGCATCGTCAGGATTTCTCATGTTTGCTTATTGCTTTCGACCGCCTGCGGTCGTCGGGGCCTTCCGATTGGCAGGCGCCGTTGCGGCCGCCTTCACAGTTACCGTGACCTTGGCACAGTCCCCACCCGCGCTTAGCCTGGATCAGGCGCTGCGCCTGGCACAAGATCGATCGCGGCTGCTTCCGGCACGGGACGCGGTGGCTGCCGCTGCGCGTCACATGGCGGTTGCTGCCGGGCAGCGCCCCGATCCGGTGCTCAAGGCGAGCATCACCAATCTGCCGGTAGACGGTCCGGACCGCTTCTCACTGACACGTGATTTCATGACCATGCGCTCGATCAGCGTGATGCAGGAGTTCACCCGAGAGGACAAACGCAAGGCGCGATCTGGGCGATTCGAACGCGAAGCCGATGTTGCCGAAGCGGACCGGACCCTGGCGCTGGCCAACTTGCAACGCAACACGGCCACTGCGTGGCTTGAGCGCTACTACCAGGAACGCGTGCGCGAGACCCTGGTGTCGCAACGCGACGAAGCCGGGTTGCAGATCGAGGCCGCCGACGCCGCCTACCGTGGTGGCCGCGGCGCGCAAGCCGATGTGTTTCTGGCGCGCTCTGCCGTTGCCCAGATTGAAGACCGCATTGCGCAAATTCAGCAGCAGATCGATGTGGCGACGACGCGCCTGGCGCGCTGGGTTGGCCCACGTGCCAATGCGTCGCTGGGCGCGCCACCTGGGATGGATGGTGTTCGCCTGCATGAGCAGGGCCTGGACGCGCAACTCGCCCGCGAGCCGCGCATCGTGCTCGTCGCGCGGCAAGAGGCAATGGCTCAGGCGGATGCCGAAGTGGCGCAGACCAGCAAAAAGTCCGATATCAGTGTGGAGGTGATGGTCAGCCAGCGCGGGCCGGCCTACTCCAACATGATCTCGGTCAACCTGTCAATGCCGCTGCAGTGGGACCAGAAGAGCCGGCAGGACCGCGAAGTCGCCGCCAAGCTGGCGGTGGTCGAGCAGGTGCGCCTGGAGCGCGAGGAGGCGACCCGAGTCGTCATCGCCGAAGCACTGGCGATGTTGCAGGAATGGCGCAGCGACCAGTCCCGATTGACGCGCTATTCGACCACGCTTTTGCCATTGGCCGCGGAGCGCACCCGCGCATCGATCGCCGCGTATCGCGGTGGCAACGGCCCGTTGAAGGCGGTGCTCGAGTCACGTCTCGGTGAAATCGACACACGCCTGGAGCAATTGCGCCTGGAGATGAACGCGGCACGTTTGTGGGCCCAGCTCAACTACTTCGTGCCGGTCGACCCAGTCACCCCATCAGCGATCCGCCCTTGAATTCCCAGGACACACAGATCATGAAAACAAAAACTCTTGTGATTACGGTGGCTATTCTGATTGCCATCGGCGCCAGTGGTTACGGCTTGTACATGCTCGGCTTGCAGCGTGGAACGCAGCATAGCCAGAGCACCATGCCTGCCGCGGCCGCGTTGCCGGCTACCGCGGCGAGTCCAACGGGCGGCGTCGGCAAGCTGCCACAGGGCATCGCAGAGGGTGAAGATGCCACGCGACGGCACATTCAGGCCGGCATCAAGGCCGGTGACATCGATCCGGCCAATGGCGGCAAGGTTCTGTACTACCACGACCCGATGGTGCCAGGAAACAAATTCGACAAACCGGCCAAGTCGCCGTTCATGGACATGATGCTGGTGCCGGTCTATGCCGACAGCGGCAGCTCCGACGGGAGTCAGGTCACGGTTAGCCCGCGCATTCAGCAGAATCTGGGTCTGCGCACCGCCGAAGTCACAGAGAAGCTTCTATCGCCGGAGCTGACGGCCGTTGGCAGCATTGTGTGGAACGAACGCGACCAGGCCGTCGTACAGGCGCGCGCAACCGGCTTCGTCGAAAAACTTTACGTACGCGCCACTCTGGATCGGGTCAAGGCTGGCCAGCCCCTGGCCGAGATCTATGTGCCAGACTGGATCGCCGCGCAGGAGGAATTCCTGTCGGTGCGGCGCATGCAGGGCAGCGATCTCGCCACCCTGATCGACGGTGCGCGCCAGCGCATGCGCCAGGTCGGCATGAGTGAGGCGCAGATCAGCCTGGTGGAGCGCAGCGGCGCGACCCAACCGCGCATCGTGCTGCACGCGCCGATCGGCGGTGTGATCACCGAGTTGACGGTGCGCGAAGGCATGACCGTGATGGCCGGTGCCGGCATGTTCCGCATCAACGGCACGGGCACGGTCTGGGCGCAGGCCGAAGTACCGGAAAGCCAGGCAGCGCTGCTCAGGCCAGGCGCCAAGGTGCTGGCCCAAAGTCCAGGCGCACCGGGTGTGAATTTTTCGGGCAGGGTGCAAGCCATCTTGCCCGATGTCGATCCCGGCACAAGAACCCTGAAGGCACGGCTTGAATTGTCGAACCCGGGCGGCCGGCTGGTGCCGGGCATGTTCGTGCAGATGCAGTTCATGGACACGCGCTCGACCAAGTCCTTGGTCATCCCCACAGAAGCAGTCATCCAGACCGGCAAGCGCATCGTCGTCATGCTGGCCGAGGCAGATGGCCGGTTCAGGCCTGTAGATGTGGGGATCGGTATCGAAGCGGACGGGCAGACCGAGATCAAACGCGGCTTGCAAGCCGGCCAACGGGTCGTGGTGTCGTCGCAGTTCCTGATCGACTCCGAAGCGAGCCTCAAAGGCGTCGAATCGCGCTTGAATGCCGAACCCGCTGCGTCGAGCTCTGCGCCGCGGCACAGTAGCGAGGCGCTGGTTGAAAGTATCGGGCGCGATGCGCTCAGCCTGTCCCATGGACCTATCCCGTCGCTGAAATGGGGTGCCATGACGATGGATTTCAAACTGCCCAAGGGTGGTGCACTGCCACGTGGTCTGGCTGCCGGTGACCGGATCGGTTTTGAGTTCTTCATGGATGCAGAAGGCTTGCCGCAACTGGCCACGGTGCGATTGCTGACACCTGCGCCAGGCGCCGGCGCGAAGGCAACGATCACCAAACCGGCCGGGGCAAAACCATGATCGCCAGCCTGATCCGCTGGTCGATCCACAACCGCTTCCTGGTGTTGCTGGCCACCGTGATGATCAGCGCCTGGGGCGTGGTCTCGGTGTTGAAAACACCGCTGGATGCCTTGCCCGACCTGTCGGATGTTCAGGTGATCATCCGCACGACCTATCCCGGCCAGGCACCGCAGATTGTCGAGAACCAGGTCACCTATCCATTGACGACAACCATGTTGTCGGTGCCGGGCGCCAAGACGGTGCGCGGTTATTCTTTCTTCGGTGACTCCTTCGTTTACGTGCTGTTCGAAGACGGTACCGACTTGTACTGGGCCCGCTCGCGGGTACTCGAATACCTGAACCAGGTCCAGGCCCGCCTTCCTGCGAATGCCAAGGCCCAACTGGGACCCGATGCGACCGGTGTCGGCTGGATCTACCAATACGCGTTAATAGACCGAAGCGGACAGATGGACATTTCGCAGTTGCGTGCACTGCAAGACTGGTTCCTCAAGTTCGAACTCAAGTCGGTACCCAATGTGGCGGAGGTGGCCTCGATGGGTGGCATGGTGCGCCAATACCAGGTACTGCTCGATCCCGACAAACTCGCGGCCTACCGGATTTCGCATACCCGGGTGGTCGACGCCATACGCAGGGCCAATCAGGAGAGCGGCGGCTCGGTGCTGGAACTCGGTGAGGCCGAA
>Ga0209390_10008103_pt1 | contig 13148 bp, 17 predicted proteins | sample BON01_FD_187212 | JGI IMG/M metagenome (GOLD analysis project Ga0209390, IMG submission 187212) | Freshwater microbial communities from Lake Bonney liftoff mats and glacier meltwater in Antarctica - BON-01 (SPAdes) (version 2) | ecosystem: Environmental > Aquatic > Freshwater > Ice > Glacier... | reverse complement strand
ATACAGACGTGTGTTCATGCAACAAGCATGGAAAGGGGGGCGAGATGGTGGAGAGGGGGGTTAGACAGACGGCGCCTGTCTCCACTTTGTACACTTGTGATGTAAACACACGTTTGCATGTGTATCGTCACTCCTCTTTGTAATTCTTCAGAGCCTGAGCCAGACGGAGCACTTCCCGTCCTTCCCGAGCAACACTTTGAACATACACAGCCTTCACACCCTGGCGCGTATTAACCACAATGAAAGCTAAACAGCAGTTGTTTAGCTTTCACATGTCCCACTTCGCCAAAGGATTTCTTTCGAGATATGGTAAAAGGGACCTGCAAAACGTGTAAAAAAACTCATATATACATGTAAAAAAAGACCTAGCTATATGAAAAGAGGCCTATACATGAAAGAAGACCTATATATACATTTCTTTCGAGATACGGCGGCATTTTCGTCGTGTATCGCTCTCTGTATTGAGGGTTGAGGCACCTCTCTCAAGGCACTCATCAGAACTTCATATGCACTCTCATGTGGAATAGAAGGCCCTTCTGGTACACGCACAAGAGTCTACGTTTTCATATACGAGCACATATCATTTGGGAAAAACAGAATTCTCCTCTTGATTCTCATTCCCTTCGTATTCGTGTAAAACGAGGCGAACTGCGTCATCAAAAGATTCTTCGACTCTCGTGCTGTCGTCCTTTTGCATGCTGTCTATCACCATCATCAGGACCTCTTTGCCCTCTTTACCGGCTATCAGCAACTATTGTAGCTCATCCTTCACAATTGCATGGAAAATTTCTTTCTCGTCAATGTGAAGGTCACGTGCCACCTCATCAGTACTTGTCTGTATTTTTAGCAGCACACACGTCTGAATCTTAGCTTCACGAGAGTCTAGTCGAAGATATTTGGCACTCACTTGATGCCCGCCCTGAATTTTGAATTCTGTCGCTTCCAATTGGAGAAGCATATCAAGGCTTTCATGGACTCGGAGCTCAAGTATGCTCTTGAAAAACATAATTTTGGGAAAATTATTCTTTTGCAGCTCGACGTTGAAAGCGAAGAAGTGGAACGGACGGTCGAAAGCTATTTCCCCGACAATTGGGACAATTCCAGAGCGCTAGTTGCGCTTGAACTGAAAATTGATCCAAACCCCGGCCGATCAATGATAAGAAGCATACGCGACCTTGCACCAGTTTTTGGATCGAAGATAACGATGTGCAACTCAAAATTATGAGCATTTGAAAACTTTGATCAACGTCAGTTCAGCTCCTGGCCTTGATTTTACTTTGAAGCTCACTACTCTCCGGGTAATAACATCAATGTTATTTCTGCAACCAAACAACAAGTTTGCGACCGTGACGCAGGATATGCGCGATAGTGAATGGCATCACTTTGTCAGCAGCCAGGAGCCTTGTTGCTTAAATTCTGAAGTAAGCTTTTTTGAACTTCAAAATGTCTATGTTGATACGGATGCCGTGCAGACCGTCATCAATTGCGTTCAGAGTACGTATGAACAGAACGTACAGAAAGCCTTGCGATTGGGTGTCATCTTCCTGGAGAGAAAGAAAGCACACAAAATGATTTTCAAAGGAAGCTGTCTATTCCCTCGAGCCAGACATTTTTTCAGCACTTGCAGAGAATCTCGCAGAAGAGCGGCATAGTGTCTCTTAAGGAATCGATTCCAAGAATCAACGAATCCACGATTTGAAGTAGCACAGAAACCACAACTTCCATTTAGCAAGTCGTGCACATTTTCACACTTATGAGGGGAGTATCAATGTAGCAACATCGTGCAGCTCAAGTGTTCTTTCGAGGTGCGTAAACTGCTTTCATAAGATTACTTTTTTTTGGTAAATTTTTGAAGGGCTGTCTGACATAGTCTCTGACAAAAAACTTGTTGTGCAGTGCAAAAGATCAACAGAGTAAGTGTGAACCTTCTAAATGAAGCAATCCTACCGCTTTTCGAGCTGATCAATCTACTCAAAAACACACAGTGTCTCTTCATTTGTTCGAGCTTTTTATTTGATTCGTTTCTGGAAGCACTGAGTTTGCATACCAGATCTGCACCCGATTGTTTGCATGATTCCTCGAGGTTTGCTACTAACTCAGCAAGTTCCACTGCCATGTCGGCAGCAACCTCATATTGTTGTGCATTAACTTTTGACAAATCAGCAATAGTTTGATTGAGCGACATGACCACCAGAGCTGTATCCTGTTGAAACGTTTCCAACTTTGTTTGCTGAAAAAGAAGGTCTCTTGACGCACTCTTGACGCTTGCTTCCTGCACGTCGGCGCACATAGCTTCCAAAGACTCTACCTTCGTGCAGAGACCTCTTATGATCTGATTGGCAGCCACCAATTCCCATTGTATCACAAAAATTTCGTGATCCTTGATGTATAGCTTCTGGTAAAAGTCTGTGGCGTATGGAGAGAGGTCGAAACTCCTAGCATGTCCAGCTAGGTGGAAATCCAGACGTTCCCGCACGGAATCGTCTAGTGGCTGACTGGTGGATCTGCAGTGTCGAAGTGCTTCATAGCATCGGCGGCCACAATCTTGATGGCCGCGTTTATCGTCGGGAATTGAGCAAATTTGCGGGATAATGTGGCATCTTGCTGGATCATTGCCACCCGTGCAATCTGTGTGATGCGCTCTTCGACCAGACTCAAACATGCGGATTCCCACATGAAGCGAGGGAGCTTCTGTGTCAGATCAAAGAACATTTTTGGCGTGCGGCTCCTGGCGATTTCAGGGAGAGCTTCGAGAATGTAGGGAGCGATACTCGGCCACTTGACGTCTTGCTCCCATCTAATTTTATACTCATAATTTCCATACATACAAAAGGCACTCATAGCGTAGTGAGAGAGCTTGTAACTCACTAAAAGTTGACCCTGACAGTGATACAACTTGTGCTTATATACATTTCAAGGAACAAAACGAGAACCAAGATTTATTTTCACCCGAAATAGCATAATACTCGAGATATGCATTCATCAATAGTTAATAACTAACGGTACTTTCACGTTCTGTAATTCCCAAAAAATTGGCTTGCAGAAATCTTCACGCTTAAGATTCTTCTGTGTCTAACCCATCTTGTGTGCGTGTGGGTTTTGAGTGTGTCTATGCGCCGGTAATTGTGTGCATATTTGTGCGGTATGTGGCGTGCATGTGGCGGACATGTGCGACAGTGCATGTCGATATGTGTGTATGTTTACGCATCAGTATGTGCGTATACATGTGCGTATGTATGTGCATAAGTATGAGCGTAGATATGTGCGCAATCATGTGTGCGAATATGTGCGTGCATGTGTATTGAGCTATATGCCTGCTTGCGTGTGACTCAAGACAGACCACTACACTTTGCACCCACGAAAGACTTGCTCTCCCTCCATGTGGGTACAGTTTAGCCTCACTGCATAAGTGCCCGCGATGCAATTGTAGATTTTCTTCTTCATGCTGTTACTAAAGCAGTTTATTGCCTCCAGAACTAGCTTCGCCATGCTGGTAGGCGACTCCGGAATTGGATTCAAGCACAGTCGCAACAGCTACATTGACCCGTTCCTGTGCGACCCAAAGGCCATTGCCTCCATCCGAATGCTGCTATCCGGACGAGAGAAGCTCGCACAGTTCAATGTGGTACGCACAAACCTCACCAAGCTTGATATTACATATGAAGCCACTCCTCCATTTCGGCGTAGACCAACACTATCTGTGAACAATACGAGCCCATCCCAACAAAACCAGGCTCTCAGATTTGCGCAACTGTTGAACCTGATACAAGCATTGACACAACAGCATCTTGTGTTCCGGAGTGGACAGCAAGAGCATGTGGGGACGCTGTTTATGTATACTCGCGGAGTTTCGTATTCCATGGCACAGGGATTTTTCCAGTCCTTCATGCATCAGTATTTGACCAAGACAGTGGGTATAGTATTTTCGTCTCTCCAGGTTTCGACAATTACTGCCATTCATGGCTATTCGACCGAGTTCCCCTCCAACCTGTATTATGAAGAACAAACCCTCACCAAGACATGGCCCGATCAACTGTACATCAAAGCTGTCGTTTTGGGTCTAGATTAATGTGCAGACATACAAAATCTCATTGACCAAGGGAATCTAGAACAAAACCTTGGCGGTGTCATGATGTTTGTCCGACTACTCGACAATCAGGATGTCAGCGCTATTTGTGCCACAGTTTCTCGTATTGAATATACAACGCAACGCTGCACAGCCGACGATATTCGGCATGCCAGCTTGCCTGGTGCCTCCGCATGGGGATCCACAATTCTTGAGCTGGATGTCTTGTGTGAAGGAACGCTGGAGCACCAGCAGCTCTTGTCAAAGCAGCGCCAACAGGCACTACCAACACCAGCACCACCGTCTTGCAGTGCTCATCTTTTCTCGAGCGACGATTCTCTTTTTTCCCAGTGTCTTCGAATCATTGCGCTGCGTGTCTCGCCTATCAACTTTTACTTTCTTCAAGAGCTTCGTATATGCGGACTGGATATGCGAAGCCTCTCGCATCTACTTACCGAAAAGGCAATACTCGGATTTGCAGATATGCCCACCAAATGTGGCAATGGTGTGCTGGACAATAGTGAGCAATGCGACGACGGCAATTTTGACGACAAGGATGGATGTTATGGCTGTAAAATTGACACGTTCTACGCATGCATGGGAGCATGGCGACACTCAACAGCACCGCATGAATTGGGCTTTTTGCCAATTTTGGCATGACAATAAGCGTTTATATATCAGTGTCTTTTTACAAGACTGGCGTAGAAGCCCCGACAGGGTATTGACGTTGTCCCTGTGGGCCCCTGTGGGGCTAGGTTCTATTGGAAACGAGCCATATGAATGATAATTATTATGACCGAATGATACATATTAGTCAAGGCATCCTATCTCTGAAGTGCCCTTAAAAGATGGGGCTATACCACCTTTATAGTAATTGTGTTTGGAATTGTACTTGACTCGACTTTGAAAATGAGCATATTGATTGACCTTGTAAGAAGTTTGCTGACAAGGTATGATCGGCTTGACATTGGTAGAAGGCCACGGAAACATTTGAAGTGTCCAACATATCAGAAAAGTGTGATTTGCGTATCATTTCAAATGATACATCGGATGGAAGTGGTCTTATCTTATGCCCCAAGACGTTTTTATGGCAGCCTGAACTTTGGGCCTCTCTGTATGCCAGTGCATTTTTCACCTCAGGTGCGCCTAGTCTACCGATTGCCGGCTACTACTGTGACGAAACGTGTTCCACATTTCCAGTGCCAGCCGGATATTATCTGCACATGTGCAGACTTTTTTATGTAGACGAACGTCGAGAATATGCTGTAGATCATAACACACCACGCTCGAGCGGCCATTCACAGCTATTTGCCACAGAGCATTCGATCTGTAACGTGTATTCCAACTGTATGAACATAATTATACATCAGGAAAATTCACAGCATAGCATGGCCCTACCAGGGCAGGGTGCACTGCTTGGTATTGGATACAAATGCATCTGTCGAGAGGGGTTATTTAACAAGCAAGTTTATCCTGTCAAGTGTGGAAGCCAAGGCATCGAAATTGCGTTTTTCCTGACAGAAAATGTGGATTTGCAAGGCTCAAGTGCTCAGGAACTGAACCAGAACACTGGCAGTGACACACGAAGCCATGACAATGCCACAACAAGCAATGGCAGTAACACAACACGCGCAGCAGCCCCCCCTCTACGTTCTAGCAGGTCCATCACGTCTACAATCCTTGCCTTACAGCGCATCAAGATGCGACTTTCCATATGCGAACACTGCCAATATCATCGAGTAGTTCCAGTGCTCTTCCTGTCTGGTATACGCCATCCTTGTTTGAGATACATAGTAAAATAGACGAAGACAATGTTGAGGCCAACTCGATTTCGTCCATGTCCACATGTAAAGACTGATTCATTTCAGTAAGTGTGTGAGGCAAATTTCGCACAGCCTCGACACACAAGACAGGAACATGATTTGCTGTGGTGCTAACATTACAGGCTTTGCGAGTATGTAGAACAAACTCGAAATCAAGAGTATTGGCCATCGAGTGATTGTATGCCAACACTGTCGCCTCCACAATAGCTGCAGATTTGGCAATCGTCGAGTCTACAATATGTATGAAGGCTGTTGAAATGCGTATGACTTGATGCTGACTGTGTAAATCTCGTCTCTCCTCAGTCACATGATGCAAAGTGTGATGCCACCACGGCCTATCTTCAGAGCATGCTAGTAGATACGAATTCACAATCACAAGACATCGATGCAACACCAATTCAGCCTGTCGTTTTGAGAATACAGTCTGTCAAGTTTGATATGGCTGCGCTGGAATGGAAAGTTGCGCTGCAAATTGACACCACCAATGCGCAAAGTCCGTTGTATTTGCGTAGTTTGTTCATTCCAAGACACTCACAAAGGACGATTTTTTGTTCCTACTACTGTCGCATGCGGTATTGTAGTATCCCGGCCCCTTTAAATGTACTATATATAGCATGTGGTGATATTGTTAGTCTTTTCTTGTATCCTCAATATCTCGCGTCGCCCCTACCTCTCACATGCACATATCGAGTGCATGTATGCCAGTCTGCACCACACCGCAGGCGTCTATATTTTGTAACCAGCAACTGCGGGGAAACCTACATGACATCGACTTGTTGCGACACGCAACAATGTGAATCGTTGTGTTTGCATGACAACAGCTTGTTGCAGCACGCAACAATGTGCGACACGCAACAATGTGAATCGTTGTGTTTGCATGACATCGGCCTGCTGCGACACGCAACAATGTGAATCGTTGTGTTTGCATGACATCGGCCTGTTGCAACACGCAACAATATAAATCGTTGTGTTTGCATGACATTGGCCTGTTGCAGCAAATCAGCAGCTGCTTGCGCAACACGCAACAATGTCAATCGTTGTGTGCCATGTCTCTCCGACTGTCAGAGAAACAAACATTTAATTCACCGTGTACTTAAAGCCTGATACATCTGAATATACCGAGTATTGACATCTGACGTATCATTTCCATCCAACACCCCATTCCTGTTATGTAATTGCTTTTTGTCGCACATGGCAACAGAGCACCTTCAATATCATCAGTAGCAGACATCGCTGCTCAAGACTTGAAGGCAAGTGAGCTCTGTGTAGCAAGTCTGGCAAACAAATATTTGATGGTAGAGGGATTCGAAGACTGGGGAAAAAATGCGAGTAGAATGGTGTTGGCGAGTGGAGATGAGCGCGATTTGTTCACAGGAGCTTTTGCCGGTCTCACTTATTCACATTCACGCACTATATTTCCAAGCACGGCGTCTCGTGTGGGAATACCCAACGATATTGACACACGCACAGTTTTTATTTCGCTGTCTTATAGTGACGTGGAAAGGGGATCATTTTGTTGCTGCGTGAGTATCAGAAGGCTTTGGAATTGTTTGCCGAATCCATAGTGGGCTCGAACTACTCGAACCAGATCGAGCTCGCAGGAGAAGTGGGGGGCGGGGGTAGATATCCCGACTTCTTCACTTTTTCACTTTCGAACCCATTTTTTGGTTCGATTTGTACTAATAAATTACTGTCACCACGGGCCCATCAAATGGTACTTAACACTATGTAATACGGGAACCTTGTACCAGTAATGCTGTAACAGGCGCCTACGTCCTAGGCTGATGAGATTTTTTGTTTTTGTCTTCTTTAAATAGTGGTATAAGATTTTTTTTATTTTTTTGGGTCTCTACCCTTGCCCCCCACCTTTCGCTCGCAAGTAGCACTCCTTCTCTTTTTAACCTCGCCGACAGGGTATTTTTAAAGATTGTCTTGATGGACGAACTCAATGACACGAATGCATTCAGATATAGACGTCTTTGACTGCGAAAGGTGGCTCCGTTGGCTTCGGACAGTATACTCTTGCAAGAACGAAACATGATATGCTGCAAATTAAAATGATCTGTGACGCGTCTGGGGAGTCTATTGCTGTGCAAATCAATATGCACACACAAACATACCAAATGTTATATGCACAAAACCTCACTTGACATACCATACATGTATACCATTAGTTTCGTATGCAACAACTCACCTCCAGCCAACATGTCTTTGAATTGCCAGTGTTTGGTCGGATGGAACTGGTCTACAGAGGACAAGAATGGCGAACGACAGTCGGGGTGATGGCATTTGTGCCTGACGAAAACAACACACAGACAGACACACGCACAATCAGGACCCACGGCCTCACATATATGATATACAACGTAACATGCGTTACTGACTCGCGCATGTAGGTAAATACACGCACATGAGATAGCCATGATACGCAAACACACGCGGAATATGCGCCACATATAAACATTTACACCACAACATACGAGGGAGGACGCCCATAATTATGATTTTTATCGCATCCTTACTGCACTAGAGCATAGACACACAACGAGTGCGTCAGGAAATCACAGAAATAACCAGAACTTGTATTTGCACGATCAAAATCGGCACCAAGGATTGGAAAATCCCAATCCAAGGAAACCCAAATTCATATTTGGAAGATCCAACTGTAAATCTATTCGGAAATTATAATCGAGATTTTGAGGAAATTATCAAATTTGTGGATGCGGAAAACCAAGTCACAATCAAGATTGAAAACCAGATCCAAGTCAGCGTCGAAATTTCGAGGATCCAAATTGGATTCATGATGAAAATCAAAATCCAGAATTGAGAATTAAAATCAAACTAAGAATCATGGAACTCCGATTCACAACCAAAACGGAAATCCGGGCATGCATAAAAGTAGGGTGGTAAAATCGCAAAAATAGGGTAGAAGGGTAGATACTCAGTATTTGCTCTTTCTTGGATGTGTATGGTCACCATCAATTCCTGATCTTTGGCCATCAGGTCAATGGACCCAAGACACACGTGGCACCTTCGGACGAAACCCATGCGCTACCACGCGCCCAAAAGGTTACATACACACGTGATGTAAAATGTGAAAGTGATGCTCCTGACACATCTACTTATACTTACTTTACGCCAATGCTGGTCCCGGCACCCTGACGCTCCGACATTTCTTATTATTGCATTCTGATTGCGGAGGATTCCTCAGGCGCACAACAAACACACCGGGAAAATAGTGAGGGTAGAGGGAGCTTGTATTTGGGGGGAGATATAGATGTGATGGTAACACAAACGATGGAAATGATTACGAAAGTGAGTACCTGGGATGTTGGTATAAAACACGAGTTCACCACGCACAGCGAGTTACGACACAATACAAACAAAACTTGCCGCATTGTTGGCAGTAATTTGGCGCCTCTGTCCCGCGTGGTGTTGTGACCGCATGGGATCTTTTTTAGAAAAAGAGATGTATGCATCACTAGTGAACACGAAATGTCAGTGACCGAAACATGTTGTTATCGAGGGTCAGGAAATTATCATGAATTCTTGATGAACAGTGGAATTTAGAGGAGGCTCCTCCTTCTCCTTAGCAGAGAATGGCAGCAGAAACCTTGAGAGTGTTGTCCAGTAGACCATGGCAATTATGAATGATGCCTCGGATGAAAATTCGGTCACGAAGAGCGCATCCAATCCCTTTGCCGACAGCGCCCATCAAAGCCACATTTGGATTCTTCCAAATCTCCTGGACTGGCTTCAAACTGCAATATTCCAAAAAATCCATCAAATTTTTCAAACCATCCTCTTGCGAAGTTTTCTGGAAAGAGCAGAATAGATTGTACGTCAATTCTATATTCATAGTCATTTCACCAGCCCGTAGAGCCTGAATGGCGCTCAAACGGTTGTAGAAGGAGTTTCAAAGTGTCTCAATCCTTCATTCTTATAAAAATACTGCTACTCTACTACGTCTATTAGTAGGAAAGCCGACGTTTGAGTGATTTTCACCTCCAGAATTTCTGTCGCTTCACGTCACCATTGATTCCTAACGCAAATGCAAATTTGACTTCATGCATGTTAAGTTTCTTGATTTCTTTTTGCTTGTTCTTTTGGGCCTGCTTATGTGTCATCCAGAGTGCATGCACCTCATCAATGGTTCTGTATTTGTTTATCCGGGATGATGTAAAACTAGCTCAGTTGGTCAGAGCGCGGGACTATTAATCCTGAGGTCGTCGCTTCGATTCCGGCAAAAAATCCAAAAATCGAGAACTCAAATCAACATGGATTTGAGCTACATAGACCCTGAAGCAAGGGTACTAAATTACTGTTACGAATAATAAAAGCAATCATCAATGAATCGATGACAAGCTGATATCGAGTTGCCCCCCGAAGAGCAATTGAAGTGGAAGTTGTCGACCCTGCCACATGTCCTGAAGGAAGCAAGAATGAATAAAAGTTGGTTATTTTCGTGCCTTCGCAATTGTCCGTATGGCGTCTTCTCCCTTTTGCTCTTCCTGCAGATGGGTTTCGGTGATGAATGTGCCAGGGGCCTCAGGATCTGCTTTATACACACATGCATCGAGTCGGCTTTTGTATTTCGACTACTTTTTCCTTGTGCATGAACACGCCTACCTGAAAAAGGCCACAGAGGTAATCTATTGCTTCGAGCTGATGTTCACCGCTTCCGTATTGTGTCTTGTCACTTTCCGATACTCAGGACACTTGGTCAGTCACAAAGCTTCTCCCAGCATTCGTAAGGCCGACCATGACGAATGGTTTCCTGCCATTTGACTTTGCCAGCTTCCTCAAACAGGTGCAATGGCGTCCCCCACGCATTAGGTGCCTGCGCGAGGTGCAAGACAGCGTCTGGTGATGGGTCTGGAGCGCGAACGCCCAACGGGGAGGTAGCTGCGTTTGCTGACACTGTGGCAGTGCCTGTTGAGGTGTTCGTGGCGTCGGATAACGTGGTTAGGTTGGGTCTTCGAAACCCAAGAAAGAAAGAAAGATTAGGTCTTCGAAACCCAAGAAAGAAAGAAAGAAAAGCTTGTACTTGTACATTACTGGTAGAAATAAGTTAGTCGGCCGTCAATCAACCATATCGAGACGTCATCAAGATGGTTTACAGATGGGTTCACGAGGGTATTCAGACAATGTTTGTATAAGCCGCCTCGCCGCCGCACGCCCGAGCTCCCACTGCAATCTTTAGTCAAACAACATTTTTTGAACAGCTCTTTTCGAAAAAGATATCTGAAAGGAAAAGCCCCCGAGGTAGATAGTAAAATGCCGAGATTTTTAATGGAAACATCCGCTGAAATGATGATGATGATTGCTTTTACTACTTTCAAAAGTAGTTTAGTACCCTTGTTTGAGGTTCTATGATGTTCAAATTCATGGGAATATGAGTTGTCAGGTTTTAGACGGAATCGAACCGACGACCTAGGGATTGACAGTCCCTCGCTCTGACCAACTGAGCCACGCTTGCACTGAGTTGTGTCCATTTCACGAGATTACTGAGTTTACTTTGAGATTACTTCGAAAAGTTCGAATTCTGAGGAAGTCCGAGAAAAAGCTCGGAGAATCCGAGACTTTTTATGGAGCAAAATTGATCCTGCGACCGGTGTAAGGTACTGCTTGGGTACGATTGACAAGTCGCGCTTGAAACCGGGTGACAGTAGCTACTCCAGTACTGCTTTGTGACTGTCATGTACAAACCAAGTCGGAAGGGGGTGTTGAATGGTCACGATAAATAAACTCTCGCCGCTGCGCGCCACAGCTGAAAGAACTGGGCAAAGAAACAGAAGAAAAACAGTTTGAGCGCCGGGACTTCGGGTGGCGCCACTTGCTGCGCAACCAAGACAAGATCAACACACAGGAACACAAAGGTACATAGCGAGGGAGAATGCGTTGGAGGGCAAGCCATGCATCGATGCAGGCTTGTGTTTATGTGACTAAAGGGGGGCGGGATGGTGGAGATGGAGGTAAGGTAGATGGCGTGTGTCTTCAATGTGTACACGTGTGAATGTAAACACTTGTTTGCATATGCTCTCTTCAATCTCAATATGAACCCCAAAAATACACTAGGCGTGTGAGCTGGTAGGCGCGTGTAGGAGAGGGGGGGCTTGCTGTGTTTTACTATGACACTTGCTTTCGAGTGAAGAGGTGAAGAGTTGCTGTAGAACTTGTACCCTCACGTTTTCCGTTGTTGGCTGATTGCAAATTCTCAACAGTCTGTTCTATCGCTGTTTCATGCAGCAAATTCAATCCGACTTTCCTCTACATTTCGATATTAAGAACATATACCAAATTCGTACGGAAAAATAAAATGCCAGCGCTTGGTGTTTGCTTCCCGCAACCCTGCTCGAGCGATGGCCGCAGGTTTGCCGCGTCAAGATCACGTTTGAATTACCACCGAACAAGTGGTTCGTTTCCACAAAGACAAATTCAATGAACTGCTTTGTAAATTGGATTCCAGTGAATTTGCTTGTTCGTTCGAACAAAATCCAACCCTGCCTTAAACCAAGATGATTTAAACCACGCTATGTGCCAGTGCTTGGATGGGCGAGGGACTGGGGGACAGTGTACATGTGTGTAGTGGACTGCACGAGCAACAGCGGCAGAGGAGCGAGTGCACAGGCTGTAGGAGCAGCAGCATCTGTGAGCACCAATGACAGAGGTCCCTCAGCTCCCACTGCAAAGTGGGAGCTGAGAAATATGCGGGTTTCCATTCTTGTTCATACATCACGCATGCATGCTTTCTGAGTGCATCCAGTCAAAAACACGCCAATTCAAAAAGTCAAGTATATCTGCATGCCAACTCAAAAAGTCAGCTATATCTGCGAACTGAACCTCAAAATGAATCCCCCCCAAATTCAGAGCCCAAGCCACAAGCATTACTTCCCGTCTTCTCCCAGCAACACTTTGCACACGCACAGCCCCCTCGTGCTTGATATCCTTTTTCGCCACAATCACAGCTGACGCTGTTCTCCCACATGTCCCACGCATAGTGGTAAGGGTCTCTTTCTAAATACGGCATCAATTTCGTCGGATAGCGCTTTCTGCATTTGGGGTTGCGTCACCTCTGCACGCACAACACCCGTGACCCTGAGTCTTGCGCTTTGTGTCCATGACAATGCAGCCCATACACGTCCCGCACATTTGTACATCATACGCACGCTCATCTCATTTGGCACTACATTCCTCATACTGCTTACACTCGCAGCGCTCTGTTTTCTTCCCCCCCTTTGTTGGTTTTGGACACTCTT